>ULSH01044786.1_pt1 | contig 9664 bp, 7 predicted proteins | sample 1956151 | NCBI WGS metagenome assembly ULSH01 (sample SAMEA4835702, study PRJEB28245) | human gut metagenome | biome: gut microbiome; material: fecal sample | place: Denmark | collected 2008 | reverse complement strand
GGGTATCTGCCCGTTCCTCGGCGTTTCCAAAAAGCTGGATTCCTCCGCGGGCATGGGCGCTGCTGTTATCGTCGTCATGGTCATTGCCACGGCTGTGACCTTCCCGCTGCAGATCTTCCTGCTGGATGCCTATAATCTGGGTTACCTGCAGACGATCATCTTCATCCTCGTCATCGCTGTTCTGGTCCAGCTGATCGAGATCACGCTGAAAAAGTACGTCCCGGCGCTGTATCAGTCCCTGGGCGTCTACCTGCCGCTGATCACGACCAACTGCTGCGTGCTGGGCGTCACCATCCTGGCCGTGCAGGACTACTCCGCTGTTGTGGCCGAGTTCGGCTTTGGCCTGGCCTATGCCGAGGCGCTTATCTGCGCCGCCGGTGCGGGCGTCGGCTTCCTCGTGGCTATGCTGCTGTTCTGCGGCGTGCGTTCCCGCGTCGAAAACTCCAACCCGCCGGAGAGCTTCAAGGGTCTGCCCATCACGCTGGTTTCCGCCGCTATCACTTCCCTGAGCTTCATGGGCTTTGGTGGTCTGGTCGAAAACATCATCAACGCGATATTCTAAGAAAGGGGAATGGAGAGAATGAACCCGATCGTATTTGCTATCGTTGTCGTGGTGGTGCTGGGCCTGGCCGGCGGCGTGATCCTTGTGCTGGCCTCCAAGTTCATGGCTGTGTATGAGGACCCGCGCATCGCGCAGGTCACGGAATGCCTGGCCGGCGCCAACTGCGGCGGCTGCGGCTACGCCGGCTGTGCCGACTACGCCAAGGCCATCGTGGAGAACGGTGCCCCCACCTTCAAGTGTGCCCCGGGCGGCGACAAGACTGCCGACGCCATCAACACCATCATGGGCAATGCCACCGACGACCGCCCCAGCCTGCGCGCCACCGTCATCTGTGCGGGCGGCGAGAACTGCGGCAAGCGGTTTGACTACCAGGGCATCCAGACCTGCGCTGCTGCGGCCTCCATTGCGGGCGGCCCCAGCGCCTGCGCCTATGGCTGCCTGGGTCTGGGCGACTGCACCCGCGCGTGCAAGTTTGACGCCATCCACGTCATCAATGGCGTGGCCGTCGTGGACCGCAAAAAGTGCACCGGCTGCACGGCCTGCACCGTGACCTGCCCGCGCCACGTCATCCAGATGAAGCCCATCGCCCCGCAGCCTGCGGTCAAGTGCTCCAACAAGGACAAGGGCGCGCTGGTCAACAAGACCTGTAAGGTGGGCTGCATTGCCTGCGGCCTCTGCGTGCGCAACTGCCCGAACCAGGCGATCTTCCTGAAGGACAACGTCGCTGTCATCGACTATACCAAGTGCAACGGCTGCGGCACCTGCGTCAGCAAGTGCCCCAAGAAGGCCATCCAGTGGGTCGAGGGCACGCCCCGTCCCATCGACGCCCCCGTGCCCGCGCACGAGGTTCTGAAAACGCGCGTATAATTTTTAGGTAAACATCCCTGTGCTCCCCGCCAAGAATCGGCGGGGGGCTTTTTGTTTTACCCGCGCTTTCCTCCGGCTCTGTAGGGAGGGGTCTTGACCCCTCCGCAGAACCTGACGGCAGCCGCCACGCTGCACGGGCGGCAGCGATAACACCGCACTCCTGCCGCCATGTAGGGGCCGGGCATGCCCGGCCCTCAGCGTATAAGGCGAACGCCATTTCCCCGGAAAGCTGCGGGCCGCACATGTGCGGCCCCTACCTATCAACTGTATTTAAAAATTTTATCAAACTATTTTTGAAAAAACCGAGACAAATTCCTAAACTTGTGCTATACTGTGTCCAGAATAACAACTCTGGTATTTTTCGGGAGGTTTACACGTATGGAAATCACCAAAGATATTTTGTATGTCGGCGTCAACGACCACCTTGTTGACCTGTTTGAGGGCCAGTACGACGTGCCCAACGGCATGGCCTACAACTCGTACCTGATCTGCGACGACAAGGTCGCCGTCATGGACAGCGTCGATGCCCATTTTACCGACGAGTGGATCACCAAGATTGCCGCCGCACTGGGCGAGCGCACGCCCGACTACTTGGTCGTGCAGCACATGGAGCCTGACCATTCCGGCTCCGTCGCCGCATTCGCGCAGGCGTACCCCGGCACGACCATCGTCGCGTCTGCCCAGGCGTTCAACATGATGAAGGCCTATTTCGGCACCGACTACGCGGACCGCCGCGTCGTCGTCAAGGAGGGGGACACCCTGCCGCTGGGCACCCACACGCTGCACTTTGTCACCGCGCCGATGGTCCACTGGCCCGAGGTCATCATGACCTATGACGATGCAGACAAGGTCCTGTTCAGCGCCGATGCGTTCGGCAAGTTCGGCGCACTCGACGTGGAGGAGCCGTGGCTGCCCGAGGCCCGCCGCTACTTCATCGGCATCGTCGGCAAATACGGCGTGCAGGTGCAGGCCGTGCTGAAAAAGGCCGCCGCGCTGGACATCGAGACCGTCTGCAGCCTGCACGGTCCCGTCCTGCACAAGGAGCAGCTGGGCGATGTGCTGGCCGCCTACGACGCCTGGAGTGCCTACCGCCCCGAGACCGAGGGTGTGCTCGTCGCCTACAGCAGCATCTACGGCCACACTGCCGAGGCTGCCAACCGCCTGGCCGAGGCCCTGCGCGAGAAGGGCGTGGAGACGGTTGCCATGGACCTGGCCCGCTGCGATATGGCCGAGGCCGTCGCGCAGGCATTCCGCTTCAGCAAGCTGGTACTGGCCACGCCTACCTACAACGCCGATGTATTCCCCTTCATGAAGGAGTTCATCCATCACCTGACCGAGCGCAACTACCAGAACCGCACGGTGGCCTTTATTGAGAACGGCTCCTGGGCACCGATGGCCGCCAAGGTCATGACCAAAATGCTTGAGGGCAGCAAGAACCTGACCTATGCTGCCACCACCGTCACGGTCCGCGGCGCGCTGAATGCCGCCAGCGAGGCCCAGCTCGCCGCTCTGGCCGATGAGCTGAGCAGGTAATCTCTTTTCCTATCAACTGCAAGCCCCGCCTCACAGCGCGTCTCTCGCGCCGTGAGGCGGGGTCTTTTTGCGGGCAGGGGGGAGAGGAGGACAACAACAAAACAATTGAAAATTTGCGCTTGACAAATCCGGGCAAATCCTGTATACTATCATTTGTCAATCGCATACGGATGATTAGCTCAGCTGGTTAGAGCGCTGCGTTCACATCGCAGAGGTCGAGGGTTCGAGTCCCCCATCCTCCACCAGACAGTTCGTACTCGAACCCAATTCTTTACGGAAAAGGGTTCGGGTACGTTTTTTATTTGCAGGGTACCGCACACCAGACAGGGGAGAGGTAAATCCGCCATGAATTTGAAAAAAGTTCATCACATTGCCATTATCGGGAGCAACTATGAGAAATCAAAGCGCTTTTATGTGGATCTGTTAGGCTTTTCTGTCATTCGAGAAAATTACAGACCGGAACGCGATGATTACAAAATCGATCTTCAACTCGATGGGATGGAATTAGAACTTTTTATCATTAAAAATTGCCCGAAACGCCCCAGTTATCCAGAGGCTTACGGCCTCCGCCATCTTGCCTTTGCTGTAGACTCTGTCGATGATACCGTAAGAGAATTGAATAAAAAGGGCATCCTAACCGAGCCGATCCGAGTCGATGCTTACACAGGCAAAAAAATGACATTCTTTTCCGACCCTGACAATCTTCCTTTGGAAATTCACGAATAAAGTCAGACCGTCAAAAAATTGCATTCTTGCCGTACTGCGTGTGTAGGGGCGGCCATTGGTCGCCCGCGGGGCATGACCTGCCCGAAGGAGGAGTAAAATGGTACAGGTCGATTTGATCACTGGGTTTCTCGGCTCCGGCAAGACGACGTTTCTGCGCCGCTACGTGCAGTATCTCGTCGCGCAGGGGCACAGCGTCTGCATTCTGGAAAACGACTTCGGCGCGGTGAACGTCGATGCCATGCTGCTGCAGGACCTGATCGGGGAGCACTGCGACATAGAGACGATCAGCGGCGGCTGTGACTGCGACACCCACCAGCGCCGGATGCGCACCAAGCTGATCTCAATGGCAATGCGCGGCTTTGACCGGGTCGTCATTGAGCCGAGCGGCATCTTTGACGTGGACGAGTTCTACGACATTCTGCGGGACGAGCCGCTGGACCGCTGGTATACGCTGGGCAGCGTCATTGCCATTGTGGACGCCAAGCTGGAAAACGAGCTTTCCCCGCAGGCCGACTACCTGCTGGCCTCCGAGGCCGCCAGTGCCGGGCTTGTCGTCATGAGCCGCACGCAGCTGGCCGCGCCCGGCGAGGCGGAAGCGGTCATCGACCACCTGAACCGCGCACTGGCCGGCTGCCATTGTGCCCGCCGCTTTGGCGCAGACGATGTACTGTGCCGGGACTGGAACGCGCTGACAACCGCTGATTTTGCCCGCGTGGATCGCTGCGGTTGGCGGCAGACAAGCTACGTCAAGCTGCATTTTGACGAGCACAAGGCGTTTACCTCGCTGTATTTCCTCGAGGCCGGGCGCAGTGTCGCGCAGGTCCGGCAGGCCGCGCAGACGCTCCTGCACGACGCGAAATACGGCCATGTGCTGCGCGTCAAGGGGTTTATCCCCGACGGCGGCGGCTGGGTCGAGCTGAACGCCGCCCGCGACGCCATAACCGTACAGCCCATTCCCAGCGGTCAGGAAGTGCTGATCGTGATTGGGGAAGGGTTGGATAAGGCCGCGATTGAGACGGCTGTGAGGGGCTGCTAGGCGCGTCTGCGGGCGGATCGAGCGATGCGGAAATTTGCCCAGGTAACACTCGTCACTGCCGCAAACGATAAGGGCACACGCTGTATCCGCCCGCACCGTGTCGGTTGTTAAACGGTTGTGTATATTTATACGCGCGAATAAATATACAGACAGCAAAGCCCCGGGATTTTCTGCTTTGGAAAATCCCGGGGCTGTTGTTATTCAGGGCACATTTTCAAAAATTCCGCTTTTTCTTCTTATTCTTCGTCAAAGGCCTTCGTCCAGTTGTATTCCCGGTGCAGCGTGTGGCCGGTGTCGCTCTGGGCCTTGCGGGCGGTGTATTCGCCGATGACGGCGGACGGCATCAGCAGGGCCTTTTCGACCTCAGACTGAAAGACGAGCTTCGGATTTTTGATCCTGGGGTTCTTCATCAGGTCCTTCCAGTAGGTGTCGTAGTCCATCATGACCGACATCGCCTCAAACAGCGGGGTCAGGCTCTCATACCGGGCAATGACCTTGTTCAAAGCGTCCAAAAACTGCATGTTGGCCTTGCCCTCCATCATGCCGTCGTCCTTGCCTTTGACGTTGCGACGGCAAAAATAGGCCGTCATCTGCAAAATATCCTCGAATGCCTCCATCTGGCCGGTGGTCAGCCGGGCCGAGAGCGTGTCGCGGTCAATGTAGCGCAGCAGCGCCGCCGTGACTTCTTTCTTCGTCGCGGCATCCTCCGGCACCAGCTGGTTGACCGGCTCGGCGTCGGTCTCCACAAAGTCGGTGGTCTCAACGATGTCCGGCGTCTCGGGTGCGCCGTAGTCGTCCTCCACCTCCTCCGGCATACCGCCGGTGACGTAGATACGATAATTTTCCAGGTCCTCCAAAATTGCGCGGGACAGGTAGGGCAGGGGAGCGCTCTTGGTGCGTGCCACCGGGATGACCTTGGCGGCGTAGCGGGTGGCGACACCCTCGAACCAGCGGCGCAGACCGCCGCAGTTGTCAATGACGTTGTTCATCGTCTGGAAGAACGTCGCGTTGCCGCCGTCGATCATCTTATCATTGCCGCGCGGTGTGCCGGCCATTTTTACCATAGCATCGATGATCGTGCGCACGGCGTCCATCTCGTCCGCCGTCAGCTCGCGGATCAGCTTGTCGGGCTCTGCCTTGATCTCCAGCTCCTGGCGCAGCAATTCCGGCGTAGCACCGTAGGAATAGGGGATCGTCGTCTCGGGCACCGAGACATACTCGAGCGTCAGCACGTTCGGGTCGTCGTCCAGCGTGCCGGTCTCGGCCAGGGTCAGCTTGCCCTTCTTGCTGCGGACCCGGTTGGACATGGATTTTGTGATCTCGTTCAGCTTGTCATCGGCGACCTGCTTGTCCACCGGCTCAATGGTGACGGCAATCGCAATGACGCGCTGACGATCTTTTTCGTAGACCTCATAGTCAAAATAGATGTCGGTGTGGCCGTTGATCTCGCTCTTGGCCTTGTCAAGCACGGTGCGGCGCACGTGGGCCCAGTTGGCCGCATTGCAGTCCACCTGCTTTTTCAGCGTCTCAATGTTCCAGACCAGCGGTTCGCCCTTCTCTTTTTTGGTGATGTACAGGTTCTGGTAGCTCTTGCACAGCTCATAAATTTTCAGACTATACTGGCTCTTCATCGGGAGCGTATAGGTGATATTCATCGTTGTGTAGAACTCTTTTAGCTGGATCAGGTGCGGCTTGAGCGACTGGTCGAGCGTCAGCACGATCTTGCCGGTGCCCTCGTCGATGGTCGCGCTGGAAAGCCAGCGGAACATCGTGATTTTCTGGGTGCCCGCCAGGCGTATCCACTGGACCTTGGCGTTGGCGATGTCCTCGATGTTTTTCTTGACCTGCTTGTACATCGAGCCGTTGTGCGGGTCAACGCCGCAGAGCTTCAAAAACTCGTAGATCGACATCTCGTACCGGGGCAGCTCGGTGTCCGACGGCTTGATCATCGCGAAAATGTGCAGCATCAGCTTTTGCTGGCTCAGCGAAAGGCTGTACATTGCGTTCTGGATCAGGTCGTTGGATTTGCGGACAATCGTCTGATTGCCGCGCCCACTATAGGTAGCAACAGGGGCCGAAGGCGACGCCTTGGCAGACTTCGCCCCCTGCTTTTTGTTATGGTTGGCTTTTGGGGTCGTTTTCAGCGTACTTTGGGGTGTCATTTGCAAAACCTCATCTTTACAACACATTAAACGTATCATAGCAGATTGTGCGCGCTGTGTCAATTATTGTAACATTCAGCACATTTCTTCCGCGTCGCACAAAATCCTGTGTTCTTTTGTTTTGGGATTTTTAACCCTATTTATACATATTTAGAAAAGTAGTATAGCTATGTCGAATATTCCAACACAAATGTGCGCTGTGTTACAACGGTGCTGTGCGCAGCATTCCAACACAAATGTGTAAAACGCAACAATGTGCGGAGCGTAACAACGGTAAAAAAGTTTTTTTGCAGGAAAATGGCGGCAAAGAAAATTTTGTGGGATTTTTAAAAAGTGTCGAGTATAACAACCCCGGGCGCGAAAAAAGGAAAAGTGCGAAATGTGCGCAGCATTCCAACAGGGCGGATGGAAAAATCCTGCCGCGGGAAAATGTGCGCTGAATAACAACCCGTGCAGAAAAATCCTTGTATTGTGCCGTCGATAACAACCCCGGCCCCTGCAGGGCAAACTGTGCGCAGACTAACAACCCACGGCAGGACGCGCCGCAAAAAAACGGATTTTTGCGAATTGTGCGCCGGATAACAACCGCTCTGCCCCGGAAAAAACGAATTGTGCCGTGAATAACAATACCGGCTGTGCGCTGTACGGTGGATTTTTTCAGAAATGTGCCGTCGATAACAACAGCCGCCAAAATTCTACAGTTTGGAAACTGTGCGCCCGATAACAACCCCACTGCCGGAAATGTGCGCTGGATAACAACCCGGTCCGGACACGTTTGGAAAGCAGACGAAATTCCGAAATGTGCTGCCGATAACAATAGCCGAATTTTACCCACCGCCCAAATTGTGCTGTGGATAACAACCTGCCGCCCTCAGAAAAAAGTCCGAATTGTGTGCCCGATAACAACCATTTTTTTGCCCCGCGATGCACACCGCACCGAAATTGTGCTGCCGATAACAACCCCGCCCGCCGTAAACTGTGCGGGGGATTCCAACGCCGGCTCCCCGGAATTGTGTGCAGGATAACAACCTGTATAAAAGAGGCTGCCCGGCAAACTGTGCCGCCGATAACAATACAGCCTGTAGAAAACTGTGCTGCGGATTCCAACCCCCGCTGCCCCGCTCCGGCAGAAAATGTGCGCCGGATAACAACCCCGCCCGCCGCCGAAAAAAACGCCGCCGGTGTTGGAACAAACGGCACAGTTGGAAGTGAAAATTTTATTTTTCTTTTTAAAGGGGGTGTGCTACAATAAGAGAGTAAAAAGCTCCGGCTGCAAGGCGCGGCAGGTGCACTGTGCCGTCTTGTGGTACGATACTACTAAGAAAGAGGAAACAAAAATGACAACGTTTAGAAAAATGCGCCGCGGCAAGCGCATCAAGGAATCGTGAGGGTCTGCCGATGAACAAAAAAGCTGTGCCCACCGCCGCGGCGGTGCGGGAACTTGCCATCCTGACAGGAGCCGTGGCCATCATTGCGGCGGCGGTCTACTTCTTCCTTGTGCCCAGCCATGCCTCGGTCAGCAGCATCTCGGGTCTGGGCATCGTGCTGGCAAACTTTGTGCCGCTGCCGCTGTCAGCCATCACGATGATTTTGAATGTCGTGCTGCTCGTCATCGGGTTTCTGACCTGCGGGCGGGAGTTCGGTGCCAAGACGGTCTACACCAGCATCATGCTCCCGGCGTTTATCGGCCTGTTCGAGCGGCTCTTCCCGAACATCGGCTCCCTGACCGACAGCCAGGAGCTGGACGTGCTGTGCTACATCCTCGTCGTCAGCGTGGGGCTGAGCATCCTGTTCAACCGCAACGCCTCGTCGGGCGGGCTGGACATCGTCGCCAAGATCATGAACAAATACCTGCACATGGACCTGGGCAAGGCCATGTCGCTGTCCGGCATGTGTGTGGCGCTCTCCGCCGCGCTGGTCTACGACAAAAAGACCGTGGTTTTAAGCGTGCTGGGCACCTATTTTAACGGGCTTGTGCTCGACCACTTTATCTTTGACAACAACATCAAGCGCCGCGTCTGCATCATCACTAAAAAGGAAGAAGAACTGCGCCGGTTCATCATTGAGGACCTGCACAGCGGCGCGACGGTGTATGAATCCTACGGCGCGTACAATATGCAGAAGCGCCGCGAGATCATCACGATTGTGGACAAGGCCGAATACCAGAAGCTGATGAGCTACATGAACCGCGAGGACCCGCAGGCCTTCATTACGGTGTACACCGTGTCGGACATGCGGTATCAGCCCAAGGGCAACACCGCATAATTCCCGCCTTACGGCTTAAGCACCGCTCCGGCGGCTGCGGCACGGCATCTGCGTTGCCAAAATGCTCGATAATACACAAAGTATTATCTGCGCTTTTGGCTTAGCAGCTGCCGCACCTCGCTCGCCGTATCGGCACTTAGAATTATGCGGTATTGCCCAAGGAATAAAAGTGCCGCCGGCTGTTAAGCAGATCCACCTGCACAGGATAACAGAAAACGATTGACGCAGCAGCGATGAATTCTGAAAAACTGAAAATTTTGGAGAAAAAATTGAAGTTTTTTCAAAAAAGGCGTTGACAAATCCCGTCGGGCACGCTATAATATATGAGCGTTGAGGGCAGACGCCCAAGACACAAACCCGATGGGGATTCGCATAATGGTAGTGCAGCGGACTCTGACTCCGCCCGTGGGAGTTCGATCCTCTCATCCCCAACCACACCGCAGCAGCCCAGCTGCTGCGGTTTTTCTTTACGGGGTGTAGCGCAGTTGGTAGCGCGCTTGGTTCGGGACCAAG
>ULSH01013452.1_pt1 | contig 9668 bp, 7 predicted proteins | sample 1956151 | NCBI WGS metagenome assembly ULSH01 (sample SAMEA4835702, study PRJEB28245) | human gut metagenome | biome: gut microbiome; material: fecal sample | place: Denmark | collected 2008 | reverse complement strand
CTGGGGTATCCGCATTAGTCTCGTGCCTGTCATTCTGGTACTTCTTGCACTGGGCCTGATTGCAATCGTGATGTATGCCATCTGCGGAGTTTGCGGCAGGTTTTTGGCGGCACTGGGCGGTCTGGCTGCTCTGTTGGCGCTATTCGATAAGTGCTACCAAGAGGCAGCAGTATCCGCCATCGTGGCATTCTTGCTCAGTCCTTACGGCGCGCCGCAGGTGCTGTTCTGGCTGGGCAGAAAGCTGCTCGAGTTTGCTGGTAGTCTGTATGATTTATACTACTGATTGGAGAAATTTATAATATGAAAAAATGTCTGTTATCCATTCTTTTAGCTACGGTGTTACTCTGCGCCTGCGCACAGCAGACCGATAACACCTTGCAAACGCCGGAAAGCAGTACGCTGGTAGAACTTACCGTTGCTACTGAAGAGACTGCCATTGAAACACCTGCGCCGCTTGCCACGGAAAGCCCGGCACCTGCGTCTACACAGACTCCAGAAGCGACTTCCACACTGGCACCGACTGAAATTCCCATACCGGAGCCTACTGCAGCGCCTACCGAAGCGCCCGCTACGGAACCCGTTGCCGCGGAGAGTCAGCCTGCACAGGTCAGCATGAGCTACGGTGCTGTCCCCTTTGACCTGGCGGCGGGCAGTGAGGAATGGTGGAGCATCGACAGCTCGGACAGTGCCTACTGGGCTGTGCAGGAAAACATCAATGCTATGCGCGCAGCAGCTGGTCTGTCCCCTTTGACGATGGACAGTGGCCTGAGTGCTGCCGCCGATGCACGCTGCGAAAGCTTTGTGGCGGGCGGGCCGTTCGACCACAGCGGTATGACGACCCGCAGTGAGATCTGCGCCGCAGGTCCGATTGGCTCGGCCAGCAGCGTTTGCACCTACTGGCAGGGCAGCCCTGCCCACTATGCCAATATTATGGAGCCCAGCTTCACCAGCATGGGCGTGGGCTGCTGGTTTTGCAGCACTGCCGAGGGCCAGTACACCTACTGGACCGTAACCTTTCAGTGATTGGAGAATGGATATGAAAAAGCAAAACTCCCTGTATCGGATGACGACCTCCGAAATGCAGATCATGACCTACCTTTGGAATTCCAAGGAGCCTGCAATCGCCAGCCAGATCGTTTCCGATTTAATCCCGACCCAAAACTGCACCTGGAAGCCGCGTTCTGTCTTTACCATCCTGAAGAGTCTTTCAGAGAAAGACCTGATCCACGATGTTGGGTACGTGAGAACCGGCAAGACCTACTCCCGCAAGTTTGCCCCCAAGGTGAGCCGCGCAGAATACCTGGCCATGCAGGTCATGAGCGAGCTGCCGGACCAGGAGCTGCCGGAATTTTTGGAGTTCTTTCAGGGGAAGGTCGGTTGAGCGTTACAGATAAATCAAACTCTCAAGTGTCTGCTGTTTGTTCGGCAGGCACTTTTTTATATAGATAAAATTTAACAACGAAAGGAAAAGTGTGTAATGAATCAAAGGTTCAATCTCAAGCAGCGCGTGGCGGCCTGGTGTATGGCAGCTATGATGTGCTGCTCCCTGTTCCAAGCGGGGGCGTTTGCGGAGGCTCCGAGGGCTGATGCAGATGGTACGCCTATCGTGGTGCAGGACAACGAAAACGTCACACCGGATGCACCGCAAACTGAAGAAAGCGATCCAGACCCAGGTGAAAATACCCCCGAGGACAGTGAAACTTCTATAGTTACCCAAAGCGCCGACGAGGATGCGCCGGTGGAGACATCCACCGACTACACCTTTGACGGCGCTGTTTTGTACACAGACTTACCGGATGCGCCGACTGGTTCCTATATGGGCAGCCAGGGCTTGCCGGTTGCCACGGGTGAAACAAAAATCGGCATTTCCGCCTGGCCGAATGACCAGTTGGAAGAAAGTACGGACAGTTACCTGAGTGCGGACACCCTGAACAGCGACGACGTGACGATGATGGCTTCGTTGCTGGAGGGTACCGACTATGCCGTTACGCCCATTCTGGCACAGGTAGAATACCCTGCGGACGACAGCAGTCTGGATGTGGTACTTCCCAACGAGGTGACGGTGCTGGACTTCTACGGTGTTCCTGCCGATGAGACTACGCGCAGCAGCCTTGTGCATAGTGAGTATGCCGAAACGTCCGCCGCGGTTATGGGTCTGTATGTACAGGCAGATGCCGACTTTTCCGCACAGCTTGTCTACACTGCCCCGGATGGCAGCACGCTGACGAAAGTGCTGCACGTTGTAATTGACCGCAGCCGCACCATGGCCGCACCGTTCGCAGAAGTCACAGACGTTGCCGCCTATGCCGAGCGTCCCACGCCTGCCGTTACCAGCGGTAAAATCACCAAGGTCGAGAAGGTCAACGGCACATGGCTGATCTGGTTCAATGGCGAGGAAGCCTACTGCTGCACCCACGGTGCCAACGGCCAGCCCAAAGGCTGTCCGCCGTACACTTATACGAACACTTCTCTGGTCAGTGCGGATCAGTGCATTCCCGGTGACCACTACGGCAACCAGTACCGCATCTGGGGCGGTCTGGACCAGCTCTCTATGGAATTTCTGCCCGATACGCCCGTCGCTTTTTCCGCAGAAGATACTGAAGAAATCTCTCTTTTGGATTTCTGCCGCACGATTTACGACGATACCCAGATGTGGCTGATTGAAAATTATCCCGCGAGCACTGCTGCAAAAATCTATCTGGAATCCGCGCAGGCCCTGCTGGATGGCGCTGTTGCCTATGCAAAGCCCCGCGGCTACTACACCTACATTTATACCCCTGCGCGCAGCGGTTGGCAGACCGTTGCCCTGATTGGCCCTGAAATCAGTGAGGAGGAAACGGAAGAGCCGAAGCCTGTCGTACAGGAGTATTATGCCAGTTGGGAAGCCCCTGCACAGTCCGCCAGCGGCACCGTGGATCTGACCTATGGTATCACCACAGATAAGATCCAGCTGAAAACGCTGGAAAAGGTAGACGGTGCCACGATTGAAATCGAGCCGATCACCAAATCCGGCACGATTGACGGCGGCAGCTGGAGCATTTCCCCTGCCGGTGTGCAGACTATTACCACAGGCGGTCACACCAACGACGACAATTACCAGAATAGCGGCGGTACTGCATCTGCCAGTTGGTCCGTGCATTACACTGTATCCAAGACCGTAGATGGCCGCAGTGGCAGCGTCGGCCCCTATACTACGAAAGAAGCTGCGGACGCAGCCGCCAACAGCGAGCGCGATTCTGCGGTTGCCGCCATTCAGGCAGAAGCACAGAGCGCTGTAAATAATGCTATTGCCAGCGCGCAGGCACAGCTTGCATCTTTGCAGTTCCGTTATGACGAAGTCACCATTCCCTTCGGTTTTGAATCCTACTGGGGCAGCAACGGCAGCCACCAGACCATTACAGTGTCGGCCAACTCCAACAATGCCTACAAGATGCGCAATACCGAGTGGTCGTTGCAGATCAACATCAAAAAAACCGACAGCGAGACCGGCAACCAGATTGCAGGTGACGTCCAGTATGAAATCTACCAGTGGGACGTCGTGACCGGCAAATACCAGCCCACGGGTGGGTACAACACCTACAGCGTCCAGCGCCAGGGCGACGGTACCTATGCCGTCATCAACAGCGCCGCCTATGCCACAAACGACACGATGCGCCATACGCTGTACTACACGCAGCGAAACGAGGGCAGGTTCATCCTCGTGGAGACGAAAGCTCCTACCGGTTACTTCGGCGACTGGACGGACGTTGACCATCCCGGCACGGCGGGCACGCCGCTGGGTAAGCGCGCCTACTATGTGGAAATAACGGCTGACAACAACAATTCCGTTTTGTGGCTGGGCAATGGTGACTACAACGCCGACATTGCTGCTGCCGATAAGGGCGGCACAAAGCTGGTGACCAGCGGCGGCGTGGAAACCACCGTCAATATTTACGGCACTCCAAAGGATGCCTCCCGCAGCTATACCACCGACGCCAGCGGCAAGGCAGCCAACGAGGACGGCTACACCACCACGGCAGCGAACGGCATCATGAAGAATGACCGCACGCTGGGTGAAATCAGCATTTCCAAGGTCGATTTGGACGCACAGCGGTATGTGACCGGCGACGCTGCCCACGGTAATGCCGTACTGGATGGTGCGTTGTACGACCTGTACGCAGCTGAGGATATTACCCACCCTGATGGGGTGACCGGCGTTGTGGACTATTCAAAAATCGTAGATGCCAACGGCAACCCCATCTGGCACACCACGATTCGCGACAACAGCGGGCAGTGGATCGGCGATTACCTGCCCGTGCTGAAAAAGGATAATCTCGTAGCCAGTGCCAAAATTGAGGACGGCTGGCTGACCTTTTCCAACCTGTACCTCGGTAAATATTATGTTGTTGAGCGCTCCACCGGCACGGTCATTCCGCTGCGTGAGGGCGCTCTTGCTGTTTCCGGCACCTATCCCACCGTGGACAACCGCACCAAGGCAGCTACCGGGCAGGTTGCCGCGCTGGCAGCCAGCAACGGGCAGTATACAGATTGGGTATACAAGAACCAGTTCAGCGCCATCTCCAAGAGCAAGGCGCTGGACGGCACCTGGACCTACGATGCCTACTATCTGTCCTACGCGCCCGGGTATCTCTGCGACGAACACAACTATTACATCACCCCCAGCTATGCAGATGAAGGCTGGTATGTCGAGAAAACCACCTTCGCCAATGATACGGCTGCCTATGGCGCTAACTATCACGTCCACAGGGACAGCGGTCTGACCGAGAGTCAGGATCAGGTCGCGAAGGGCAATGTGGAGATCAGCAAGGTTGTATCCTCCAGTGGGCGGTCTCATGGACTGGAATTGGAAGGTGCAGGCTTCACCTTCTATCTGGTTTCCGACCTGTCCAAGGTAGACCAGTTCAACCAGACCCGCACCGGCAGTTACACGCTGCAAAGCGTTCTGGATGCCTACATCAACAGAGAATACGACCATGAGCACCCGAAGTGGGATTTTTCCGGTGAGACACAGGCCATTGCCAAGACCTATGAGGTCAACGCCGATGAAATTGCCGCCTACAACAAAACGCTGACGGCTGCGGGCGACAACAAGAACGGCAAGGGTGATGGCTGGCAGCCTACGGGGCGTGCCAATGAGTATCAGCTGGCCGAAATCTTCAGCAATGATTCCGGCAACATTCGCGTGCAGGGTCTGCCCTACGGCACCTATCTGGTCGTGGAGACGACCACCCCGCACGATGTGTTCCAGGCAGAGCCGTTCCTGGTCAGTGTTGACCCCGAGCAGGACAACAACCCCTGGGGTGCTATGGCTACGCCGAAGGACAGTGTGATGAAAGCATCGGATTCCTATCAGAAATTTACTGTATTGGATGAGGAGATTGAAGTGTATTTAAAAATCACGAAAATCGATACCGAAACAGGTAAACCGGTCTTGCTGCCGAACACGGCCTTCCAAATCTACTGGCTGGATGACAACGGCAATTACCGGCTGGAAAACGGCAAGCCCAAGCTGGTCACGATGACGGACACGGTAAACGGCCATCTGACCAAGAACGTGGACACCTTCTACACCAACGAGGAAGGCATCCTGACCCTGCCTGAAAAGCTGCCGCTGGGCAAATACCGCATTGTGGAGACTGTCGGCCCGGACGGCTTCTACAACGAGTGGGCCGACAGCGGCAACTACTATGTCGATTTCGATATTTCCACGGACCGCATCTACAAGGCCACCGGCGACGACAATGAAAACGGCATGGATACGCTGGTCATTGGTGAGGACTACTGGAATGAGGAAACGCTGGGCAAGCTGACCATCCGTAAGACCGGCAATGCCTTGACCGGAAAGATTGAAACCAACGATTTGATTGACCCCTGGATGACCGGCGAGGCTGACTCCGACTTTGCCTATACGCTGCGCCCGCTGGCCGGTGCGAAATACACCATTACGGCAGCCGAGGACATCTACACGCAGGACCGCCAGCTGGATGCCAACGGCAGCCGCACGCTCTGGTATGCCAAGGGCGATGTGGTAGCCGTTGTTACCACCGGTGACGGCAGCGCAGACACTGCTGTGTTTGCGCCGTCCCGCACCAAGGCAACCTATGATTTTCTGTCGGTCATTCACGACGGCACGCTCGGTGAGGTCAGCGTCACCCTGCCTTTGGGCAGCTACCATGTGGAGGAAACCAAGCCGCCCTATGGGTATGTCGGTACGACGGACAGCTACGACGTGACATTTGTCTGGGATAATCAGCTGAACGATGTAGTCATGGCAAAGAGCATCGTCAAAAATGGAGACAGTGAACAGCATTTTGATGTTGTACGCGCTTCGGAAGCTTCCGCAGAATTGGCTGAACAGCAGACCCTTGGTTTCTATAATGACCGTGAGCATGCCCGCGTGGGTGTGTACAAGATCGATCAGGAAACCGGCAAATATCTGGCCGGTGCTGTGTTCAACCTGTACACCCGTGATGACATCTACGACGTGGACGGCAACAAGCTGTTCTCTGCCGGTGATTTGATTTCCACCAGTCCCGAGACTGTTGCGGACGGCTACACCTATTTCAACTGCGATGTTCCCATCCGCGGTGAGTGGTACGGCCAGAGTGACCGACTGGATGCCTCGACCAACAGCGGCAATTACATTATCCGTGAGCTGCGCGCCCCGCTGGGCTATTATCTCAACGATGCAGAGATGGATGTCACCTTCACCTATGACGGCGAGGTCCTGCAGGTACTGGACAGCACCTGTGCCGACAAGCCTACTGAAATGTGGGTAAGCAAGCGTGATTTGACAAACGACGAGGAACTGCCCGGTGCGACGCTGATCATCAGGGATGCGAAGGACAACATCGTTGACACCTGGGTTTCCACCGATACACCGCACCGTGTAACGGGTCTGCATTTTGACGAAGAATACACGCTGACCGAGAAGCGACCTGCAGACGGGTACGCCGTTGCGGATGACATTGTTTTCCGACTGGAACGCAAAACAGATGCTGACGGCCATGAACTGGATGAGGCTGACGTTTACTATCTGAAGGATAAAAAGAATCTTTGGATCATTCCCTGGGAGGAATGGGAGCTGCTGGACGATGCCACGGTGATCATGCGGGATGATATTACCAGGGTACAAATCTCCAAGGTTGACATTGCCACGGGTAAAGAGCTGCCCGGCGCTGAGCTGGTCATCAAGGATAAGGACGGCAACACGGTTGCACAGTGGGTTTCCGATGACAAGCCCCACTATATCGAAAAGCTGCCTGCCGGAGAGTACACGCTGACCGAAATCACCGCCCCCAATGGCTATCAGCTTGCGGAAAGCATTGTCTTTACCGTGCTGGCCACCGGTGAGCTTCAGACTGTCGTTATGAAGGATGCACACATTCCCGAGGAAACACCGCATGAGGACAGCCCGAGCAATACGCCGCAGCCAACGCCGGGCAGCACGCCCGAGCCTACCCCTGCACCGGCAAGCACGCCCACGGCAACGCCTGCGCCGATGCCGGTCATTCCCCAAACGGGCGATGTGTTCCCCTTTGCGCTGCTTTCGGCGGCGGTGTTTGGGTCTATCGTCGGTTTCGGAATTTTTGCATACAAGCGCCGCAAATCCAAAACGGATGAGAGCGAGCACTAAAAATCTATGAAACACGTACATGGTATGGGCGACTCTCGCGGGCCGCCCTATTTTTATTGGTGAATGACATGAAACATATCATCTGTTCGAGCTTCGGCAAAGACAGCAATGCAACAGCGCTGCTGGCCCTGCAGCATGGCGAACCGCTGGACGAAATCATATACACTGAGGTCATGTTCAGCAAGAAAATTTCCGGCGAGCTACCCGAGCATACCCAGTTTATCTATGAAACAGCAATTCCGTACTTTGAAAAGCGCGGCATCCCCACAAGGTTTTTGCACGCTGAAAAGACGTATCTAGATTGCTTTTACCATGTGGTGAGCCGCGGCAACGCACAGGGAAAGTTTGCGGCTTTTCCGCTGGCTGGGCGCTGTGCAATTCAACGGGATTGCAAGGTCCCGCCACTGGAAGCCTATAAAAGGGGCTTGCCACCGGGTACGGTCTCCTATTTAGGCATTGCAGCGGATGAGCCGATCAGACTGGAACGGCTGAAGCCTGACCAGGTTTCCCTTATGGCAAAGTACGGCGTGACAGAGCAGGATGCGTTTGCCATGTGCAGGCAGGAGGGGCTGCTGTCGCCGCTGTATGAGTACAGCCACCGCGGCGGGTGCTGGTTCTGTCCCAACGCATCCATGACCGAGCTGCGGCATCTGTACCATGCACATCCTGATTTATGGCAGCTGATGCTGGAATTGCAGGATGCACCGAATAAGGCGACGGAACGTTTCAATCGGAATTTCACATTTGCCGAGCTGGACCTGCGGTTCCGCTTAGAAGGCGAGCAGTTGAGCTTTTATGACCAAGAGCTGGAGGTAGAGAGATAATGCCAAATCAAGAAAAGTCGCCCCGTGCATGGGTGTATGCGCGTATTCCCGGTGATTGCGCAGCGACCCGCGCGAGCTATGATGCCTGCTGCAGGCAGGCCGGTGACGACGGCTGCACGGTAGTCGGCGGCAGCATCGATTATAAAGGGCACGGCCCGCTGCGCGATGGGTATCAGAGTATGCTGCGCAGTATCAGAGACAGCAAGGTCAACTGCGTGTATGTCTGCCGTATGCGGCAGATCAGCGGCAAGGAGCGGTACCTGTATACCTTTTTCAAGTGTGCAATGAAGCACCATGTAAAAGTCCGCACACTGGAATACAGCCTGCCGGACCGCTTGCAGCAATACAGGTTGGGAAAAAGAATCGAAGCATACGCCCGACGCACCGGCGCGCCGCTGCCGTGGTGAGGCTGAATTTTTATTGCAGAGAAAGCGAAGGTGATACCGTATGGTAGAAGAAACGGCCATCCGGGTGCAAATCAACGCAGCCAAGCTTGCCGGGCAGGGTATCTTTGGGATATTGCAGGCGGTTGCCAGTATGCTGCAAGCGCGGCAGTACGGGCAGCAATCAATTCAATCACTGAACCGACAGTCGCAAGCTCTCGCTTCGGTGGAGCTGAACGACAAAACGCTGCCCTATGTCAGGCGGCAGCTCAAGGAATACTCGGTGGACTTTGCCATTACCAAGGACAAGGATACCGGGCAGTTGAACCTATGGTTCAAGGGGCAGGATGTGGACCGCATCCAGACCGCCATTGAAAACTGCATTGCAGCGCGCGGCAAAGATCGTCCCACCAGCCTGCTGCAGGAGCTGTCCGAACGCGCCATGCAGCGCACGAAGGAGCTGAACCAGCACCGCCCGCCGCCGGCGCAGGAGCGAGGTGAGCGACTATGAAGGAACAGCGCACAAAGCAAATTCTGACCTTCCTTGCTGCAAGCCTGGGCTGCTTTTGGCTGGGTAACCGAATTGGGGTTCTCTATGTATCGGCTGCCGGAACGGTCACGCAAAGGCTGGCCGCCGCGATAAATCTTGGCAAAATTGTACTGCATCCCTTGCAGCTGTCTCCTGCGCCGATTCCTGTGGGCTGCGGTGTTGGGGCTGCGCTGCTGGCAGGTCTTGTTTACCTCTGCATAAAGTACAGCGGTCATCGGCTGGTGCCGCAGAAGGAGTACGGCAGCGCCCGCTGGAGTGCATAATTTTAAGTGTAA
>ULSH01071608.1_pt1 | contig 9671 bp, 9 predicted proteins | sample 1956151 | NCBI WGS metagenome assembly ULSH01 (sample SAMEA4835702, study PRJEB28245) | human gut metagenome | biome: gut microbiome; material: fecal sample | place: Denmark | collected 2008 | reverse complement strand
CCCTCCGAGGGCACTTTGCTCTACGGAGTCGGCGTCTTGTCGGGCTATGAGATGAAGTTTTCGCAGAATGTCGGGGATGCAATCGCCGCGGCGGGCTTCCGCGCCGACAAAGCTCAGGGCGAAAACTATCCGTCTCTGTCCGAATACGGGCGCGCCGAAAGGGTAGGCGATGCCGTAGAATTTGCGAGGCAGACGGAGAATTTTATCAGCGTTTTCAAACGCGGAGTGTTCAGAAGCCGTCTGTATTCCTCTGCGGAATCGTTTGAGCATAAGCTCTTGGGCGCGGCTGTCATAATGGCGGCGATAATCTGGATGGGCTTTGCCCTGCGCAGAGTCCAGCGCAAGGATATCAGAATGCTTGTCCGCGCGCTCGGCGGCATGGTTATAGCCTGGATGCTCGTCTGTATTTTGAAATATCAGACGGACGGGAACCCCGTTATGGGGCGCTATCTCTGGTATGCCTATTATGTTTTTATGATGGGTCTGCCGCTTCTTATGCTTATCCTGTCTCTGATGACCGATTCCTCCGGGAATGTTCGGCAGCGCAAGATATTTGTCTGCTCGGGCTTTGCCGTCTATGCGGTTTTGCTTTTGACGGTGCTCACAAACGACCTGCACGGCTGGGTTTTTAAGTTTGAAGATATAAAAACCTTCAGCGGAGGCTATACATATAACTTCGGCTATTATCTTATTTTTGCCTTTATCGTCGCGGTGGTGATTTTGTCAACCGCGATTTTGGTGCGAAAGGCCATGCGCGGCTTCAACCGTTCGAGGCTCGTTCTGCCGATACTCAGCGAGGTTCTTCTTTTCGTTTACTGCGCGGCATATGCCGCAGGCGTTCCCGTGGCGCGCGACAGCGATATAACAACCGTCTCGTGCATCTTTGCGCTCGCGTTTGCGGAGCTTGCGATGAGAACGGGACTTGTGCCCGTCAATCAAAAATATGCCGTGCTCTTTTCCAATTCACCCCTGAGAATGCAGATAATCGACTCCGAGGGCAATGCCGAGCTCAGCTCTGCCGGTGCTCGGCCGATATCGCGCGAGGATTGGGAAAAGCTCCGAGACGATATAAAGCATCCTCTTCTTCTGCACGGCGACACCCTGCTCTACGCCGACGGCATACCGGGCGGCATGATAGTTTGGCAGGAGAGTATCGCCGAGATACTCAATATGCAGCAGGAGATACGCGAAAACGTCTTGAAGCTGACCTCCGCAAACAAGCTCCTTGTCACGGAGCGCGAGAGCAAGTACAGGCTCGCCGCGGCGGAGGAAAACGTGCGCCTCATGGAGCTTTTAAACGCCGAGATGGAACGCCACCTCGAGCGCATGAACGATATGATAGACGGGCTTGAACGCTCGAACAACAAGCAGCGGGACATCGCCCGGATAACTCTGCTGATGTGCTACATAAAGCGCAGATGCAGCCTGTTCTTCAAGGAGCAGGAGGGCGGGGATATGCCTGCGGAGGAGCTGGCCGTCTATATCGACGAGCTTTCCGAGTTCGCGTCCTACGCCGATATCAGAATAAGCACCGTCTGCACCGCAAAGGGCTCGCTGTCTCCGCGCTGCGGCAGCGTGATGTACGATTTCTTCTATTCCGTGCTCGATTCGTGCGCGGGTGAAGAAAATACGCTGCTCGAGCGTCTTGCCGATACAGACGGCATGACGGAGATGAAGCTGCTCCCCTCGTCCTTTGACGGCGGCGAAGAATTTATGAGCGACGAACTGAAAAAGGCAGTCGAGGGTGTCGGCGGCACAGTGTCGGTAAAGGACCTCGATGAGACTGCGGGCATCAGCCTGCGCGTGCCGAAGGGAGGGAAAGCGCCTTGATGTTTTTATACTCTCTCACGGAGTCCGCCAGAGTGCTCATATGTATGATATCCGTTTTCTGCGTCGGCTTTCAGACGGCTGCGTTCGTCTATACGGTGGTGCGCAGTACGTTCAGGGACAGAAAACGCACGGCCGCATATATTTCTCAGACAGCGGTCACGGCTCAAAGCTTGGTTATGCTCATTATCGTCGCGCGCGCTCAGCTGAACGCTTGGATGTTCCTGCCCGCGGGCAGCGAATATGAGGTGATGAGATACGGCGTGTTTGCGGCGTTTGCCGCGTCGTGCATAGCCGTAGCCTGTGTCAGCCGAGTCTATGATGTCCTGCTCTGTGCGGTCGTCTCGTCCGTCTCCCTGCCGTATATGGACCTCCTGCCGTACAAAGCGGCGGCGGTCATCTTCTGCGCGGCGGAGCTTCTGCTGATTGCCCGCGCGCTGCTGCTTATGCACGTGTGCCGCAGGGATATAAAAAACGAGCTGTCGCGCGATTCCGTCAAGCTCGCACTCGATGAGCTCCATTCGGGTTTGCTTTTCTGCGAGCCGGACGGAAATATACTGCTTGTAAACGGGCGTATGCAGAGGCTCATGCAGGTGCTCTGCGGCGAGGTTTACAGGAACGGAAAGAAGTTCTACGAACGCCTGCTCTCGGGCGATGTCTCGGACAGCTGCAGCTCCAATGTTATCGACGGAAAGACCGTGTTTATCCTGCCCGACGGCAAGGTCTGGTTCTTCACAAGATGCGATATATATATTAAAAACAGACGCTATGTTCAGCTTTCGGCGGCGGATGTTACCGAGCAGTGGATGCTCACGAATGAGCTAAACGCCCAGCGCGCCATGCTTCAGAGCAGAGGTCTAGAGCTCAAGGAGATGATATCCGAGGTTCGTTTTCTCTGCCGCGAGGAGGAGCTGCTGAGAATCCGCAGCCGCTTCCACGATATTTTGGGTCAGCGCCTCGCCCTGCTTTTCCGCAGCCTGCGCGAGGGCGAGGAGCCCGATGAGGAGCTTATTCGCAGATTCGCCTATGACCTGCCGGAGGAGCTCAGCGGCAGGGAGGCCGTGACTACCGCCGCCGACAGATTGGAGACTCTCTGCCGACTCATGCAGGAGATAGGCGTGACGCTTATTATAGACGGAAACCTGCCCGCAAAGGAGAGCCTTGCGTGGCTCGGTATGGATATAATAACCGAGGCGGTGACAAACTCCGTGCGCCACGGACTCGCGTCGGAGGTATACATATCTCTCGGACAGAGCGGCGGCAATTTCTCCATGAGGATAACCGACAACGGTATTCCGCCTAAGTCCGAGCCCGTCGAGGGCGGCGGACTCAGCTCGATACGAAGAAAAGTCGGGCTGTTTGACGGCAGCGTGAGAGTTGAAACGAAGCCCCGATTTGCCCTTTCAGTCTTTATTTCCGGAGGTGAAACCCTGTGACAAAAGTGCTGGTTGTCGATGACCACGAATCAATGCGCGAATCCCTTGAGCGCCTGTTTAACGAGAGCGGGGATTTCTGCGTTGTCGGCGGGATTTCCTGCGCCGACCATGCAGTGAGAATGTGCGGCGAGCTCTCGCCGGATATAGTCTTTATGGATGTCTGCACCGAGGGCGGCGCGTCGGGACTTCGCGCAACAAAAGAGGTGCGCGACGCCTTCCCGGATATAAAAGTGATAGTTATGACCGCCTTTGACGAGATATCCTATGCCCCGCGCGCAAAGGAGGCGGGCGCCCACGCATTCATATACAAGAGCCGCAGCCTCTCCGAGTTCGAGCAGACCGCGCGCGACGTTATGTCGGGCGGCGGATGCTTCCCCGAGCCGAAGATCATCCCCATGCCGCAGGGTGAAGCGCCGCTGACGGAGCGCGAAATGGAGATACTGCGCCTGATGTGCAAGCATATGACCAACAAGGAGATTGCCGCCGAGCTCTATATCAGCGAGGACACGGTGAAGTACCACAAGAAGAATATGCTCGCAAAAACAGGCTTCGCAAGGTCGGTCGATCTCGCTTTCTACATGATATCAAACGGGTGGATAAATCCGCTCTATTGACAATACTACCCATTTCGGGTAGTGCGTATTCTTTTTTGTTTTGTTATAATCAAATCGGCGAAATATTTCGGTGAGTGTGCAATAAAATGAAACATCTGAAAAAGCTTACGCTCCTTCATTCAAACGATATGCACGGCGACTTTATGGCCAAGGAGGTCGATGACAGGCTTATCGGCGGGGTCTCCATGCTCTCGGGCTATGTCGGCAAGGTGCGCCGCGAGGAGCGGAATGTAGTCTATTCAATCTCCGGCGATATGTTCCGCGGCTCGCTCATAGACAGCGAGTACAAGGGACTGTCGACCGTTGAAATAATGAATATTTTAGCGCCTGATGTCGTGACCCTCGGCAACCACGAGGTGGATTACGGCATAGCGCATCTTTTATTTATAGAGCGCTGCGCAAAGTTCCCGATAATCAATGCGAATATATATCTGAAAAATAACGGCACGCGCCTTTTTAAATCCCACGAGATTCTCGAGATTGACGGCATGAAGGTGCTGTTTATCGGACTTCTTACCGAGCAGGTGCTCTCGCAAACAAAGCAGGATAAGCTCATCGGCTCGTTCCTCGATGTCTATGAGGCGGCGGCAGAGGTCGGAAAGATATGCAACAGCTATCAGTCCGTCGATATAGACTTTACGGTTCTCCTGACCCATATCGGCTTTGAGGCGGACAAGGAGCTTGCCGCGAATCTCGACCCGCGCTGGGGAGTCGATATTATAATCGGCGGCCACAGCCACACAATGCTCAGCGAGCCCGCGGTAGTCGCCGGGATACCGATAGTTCAGGCGGCGAACGGCACCTCGCAGATAGGCCGCTTTGATATCACGGTCGATACCGACGGCAATTGCATAGACAGCTACACCTGGCAGCTCGTTCCGATAAACGGGGACAACTGCGAGCGCGACCTTCAGTTAGAGCGGGTCATAGAAAAATATAAGAATCAGACGGATGTGAAATACAGTCGGGTAGTCACCCGATTCAAAGAGGAATATTTTCATCGCAAACGCAACGAGGAGACGCAGATAGGGCGCATATTCAGCGATATTTTCAAGGATGCGCTCGGTCTGGATATAATGCTGCTCGGCTCGGGCAGTATCAGAAACGAGCAGTTAGGCCCTATAGTCCAGCTTCAGGATTTGGCGGAGATATTCCCGTATAAAAATGAAATAGAGCGCATATATCTGACCGGAGAACAGCTGCGCTCGGTGCTCATGTATATTCTGCGCGACGAGGCGCTCGACGGAAAAACGGAGTTCTACCAGCTCTCGCACGGACTCAGGGTCGTCTATTCCCGCTCGGAGAAGAGACTGCTCAATGTTGAGCTCAACGGAAAAGAGATCGAGCCGGAGCAGCTCGTCAGCGTAGGGCTCCAGGAATACGATATGATGAATATGGACAAATTCTTCGGCATAACGCGAGCCGAAGCGGAAAAAAACGGGAAGACAAAGACCGTCGCCACCTCATGCTTCGATGTGCTTGAGGAAAATTTGAGCGATATGGAGCTTGTCTCCGACCCTTCCGACCGCAGGCTTTTTGTTGTGCGGTAAAATTGCATATCCGAGCCTTTTCGCATTCTTCAATCAAAACTACTCCGAGGGGGTAGTGTGCTCGGACATTTTTTTTGATATTATATATGTGCAGTATTTGGGATGTATTTGAAGAAAGGGGAGACAAACCGTGAGAAAACGCGATTTCGGGGGCTTTATGCTCTGCTTTTTGATGAACCTCGTATTCAACCTCGGCTGGTCGGTGCCCGCGTGGATATTGCTTGCCGCCCATTTCATCCTTAAAATTTCCATATGGTGGTTCGCTTCGCTGCTCATAATATGGTTTTTTATCATATTGCTGCGCACTCTGCTCATCAGCTGGGCGGGTGACTGCGCGAGCGTGCGGGATGAGCCGAAAAAGAATCTGAATCCCTATTCCGCCTCGTCGTCGAGCTTCGGCAGGGCGGACAAAAAAGAAGAAACCCGTGAAAAGGAGGCTTGACCCCGCAGTGAAAAGAATGCTGATAACGGCAGCGGTTCTGTTGACGGCGGTTGCCCTTATGCTGTCGGCAGGCTGCGCTAAGGACAAAAAACCGACCCCCGAAACGTCGGACGGCACGACCGCAGAAGCGGCGATATCCTCGACCTCTTCCGAAAAAATGACGCTTCCGTCGAATATTTCGGGAACGGAGATAAAGCGCGGCGAGAAGTATGACATACCCTTGGATGAGGCGGTCAAACAGATGCGCGAATGCAGCAAGGGCTTCGCCGAATATGTCGATTCCGGCATGGCGATTTTGGATACGGGCGAGTATATGGAGCAGGACGGAATCCGCTACAATATCTATGCCCTCGGCACAAGCGGCGAAGACAGCTTCGTGCGCGAGATAAATGTGTGCTTTAACCACCTTGACAGGGTGGTATATGAATATGACGCAATTTCCGACCTGTGGACTTTGCTGCCGTGAACGGAGGTTTGAAAATGAAGAAAAGCATTTCGGCAATCCTGTCGGTTCTTCTGGTCCTTGTCCTCGCCCTCACCCTTTTTGCCTGCGGTAAAACGGGCAATACCGATGAGACGACCGGCGACGGGGATATGCAGACTACCGAGGAAGTTATGACGGAGTACGATGTGACGAAGGATGCGTTTGAGCTCTCGCTCTATACCGATTCAAGCTCCGCGTCATACAGGGCTCTCGGCGACCCGGTGCAGATTTTTAAGACCGGGAGCGCAATTTATCCGAACGACAGGATACGCTTTGTCTCGAATGTTGACGGAGTCATCGTCACGCTCGTAAAGCTCAAGTATAACGAAGCCGATAACGAGATGGAGTCGGACGGTATCCTCTTCTCGGTGAAGGTCAAAAAGGGCGAGGTTTATGAGTTCGACGGCAGCCTTGCCGAGACTGTTCCCACCGCCGCCATAGAAGCCGAAAAGGGCGGCATGGCCGCGAGAAAAGAGCTCACCTATGACGGACGCGACGGAAAAACCGATTATGTTTTGAAGAGCGAGCCGCTGCTCTTTGACGAAGCGGTAGGATAAACAGTCAAAAAGGGGACTTACCCCGCGAAATAATATAATAAAATAATATTGCAAAGGAGTTTTTGTTTATGGGACTTATTAAAGCCGGTGCAGGCGCAGTCGGCGGCGTTCTTGCCGATCAGTGGAAGGAATTTTTCTATTGCGAGGCAATGCCGAAGGAGCTTCTTGTTACCAAAGGACAGAAGCGCGTAAGCGGCAGATCGTCAAACACAAAGGGCAGCGACAACATCATCACAAACGGCTCGGGTATAGCCGTTGCGGACGGACAGTGCATGATGATAGTCGAGCAGGGCAAGGTAGTCGAGTTCTGCGCGGAGCCCGGCGAGTTTACATATGATGCCTCCACGGAGCCCTCGATTTTCTCTGGCTCTCTCGGTGACAGCATTAAAAAGACATTCCAGACCATCGGTAAGCGTTTCACCTACGGCGGCGATACCGGAAAGGATCAGCGTGTCTATTATTTCAACACCAAGGAATTGATGGACAACAAGTTCGGCACTCCGAACCCGATTCCGTTCCGTGTCGTCGATTCGAAGATAGGCCTTGATATCGATGTCGCAGTCCGCTGCTCGGGCGTATATTCCTATAAGATAGACGACCCCATGCTCTTCTATACCAATGTCTGCGGCAATGTCGAGCAGGATTATACACGCGAAGAGATAGACAATCAGCTCAAGACAGAGTTCATCAGCGCGCTTCAGCCCGCTTTTGCTCAGCTCTCCGACCTTGAGCTTCGCCCCAATCAGATAGTAGCTCACAACACCGAGCTTGAAACCGCTATGAACGCCGCCCTCTCCGCAAAGTGGAGCGAGCTGCGCGGACTCAAGGTCGTCACAATAGCCCTCGGCTCGGTCACCCTCCCCGAAGAGGATGCGGAGCTCATCAAGCAGGCCCAGCGTGCAGCTATCATGCGCGATCCCACCATGGCGGCGGCAACCCTTGTCGGCGCTCAGGCGGACGCCATGAAGACCGCGGCCGGCAACCAGGCAGGCGCAATGACCGGCTTTATGGGCATGGGCATGGCTATGAACGCAGGCGGCGGCATGAACGCCCAGAACCTGTTCGCCATGGGTCAGCAGCAACAGCAGCAGGCTCAGCAACAGGCGGCACAGGCGCAGCAGCCTGCTCCCGCCGCTCCGGCACAGGATAGCTGGAAGTGCTCGTGCGGCAATATGGTGTCCGGTAACTTCTGCCCGAACTGCGGCGGAAAGAAGCCCGCTCCCGAGCCGGCGGCAGGCGCTTGGAAATGTCAGTGCGGCGCTACCGCGACAGGCAATTTCTGCCCCGAGCGCGGCTCCCCGAAACCCGCTGACGCAAACGGCTGGACCTGCTCGTGCGGAACCGTCAATAAGGGCAAGTTCTGCCAGAGCTGCGGAGCCAAAAAGCCCGAGGGTGCTCCTCTCTACCGCTGCGATAAGTGCGGCTGGGAGCCCGAGGATCCCTCCAATCCTCCGAAGTTCTGCCCCGAGTGCGGAGATATATTTGACGATAACGATAAAAAATAAGACAGCCGATGAAGGCGCTGCTCATAATTTTGATTCTGCTTTCGGCGCTCATATTTGGCGTTGCCATAGGCGTGTGGTGTCACCGCCGCTTAGCGAAAAAGCAAGCTTTGCCGAAAATCTCCGAGCTGCCCAATATCCCCGAGGACGCTGTGCTTAACAGCCTCAACCGGGGACAGAGGCGGGAGAGAATGTGTATGACGAAGCAGACAGTCTGCTTTGCGTAGGCCGGCTTCTGCCCGACAGCAGCGTTATTTCGATGAAATATAACGGCATGGGTGAAAAAGAGCTGTTTGAGCTGCTGAAATCGTTCTTATGATACGGTTTGCAGGCTGACAGCGCAAAACGGGTCGTTACTGCGACCGAAAAAATAACAGGAGGGAAACACTATGGGATTATTTGATAAGAAATATTGCGATATCTGCGGCGAGAAAATAGGACTTCTCGGAAACCGCAAGCTCGAAGACGGCAATCTCTGCAAGAACTGCGCCGCGAAGCTGTCTCCGTTCTTCAGCGAACGCCGCCGCTCGACGGTCGAGGATATCAAGCGTCAGCTCGCTTACCGCGAGGAAAACGAGAAGCTCGTCAGAAATTTTAACCCCGACGTGATGTTCGACGGGAGCAAAAAAGTGTATATCAGCACTGTCTCCGAGGCGTTTATCGTTACGGGAAGCTCGAATTGGCGCAGCGCCAATCCCGATATCATTAAGCTTTCGCAGGTTGTTGCGGTCGACACAAATATAAAAGAAAACAGGGAAGAGATATTCTTCGAGGATTCCGACGGAAACAGAAAGAGCTATCAGCCGCCCCGCTATGAGTGCGACTATGAGTTCGATGTGGTTATCCGCGTGAACTCCCCGTGGTTTGACAGTATCGAGCTTGAGATAAGCGACGGCAGCCGCCCCGACAGCCCGTATACCGACCTCTACCGCGAATATGAGCGCAAGATGAACGAGCTCAAGGATATACTTCTACGCCGTGATAACCGTTACCGCACATGGGACGGCGACGGCATGATGAACCGCACGATATACGGCGGCGACAGACCGTCGAATCCCGCCCCCGGATATGCGGCAGCCCCCGCACCGGGATATGCAGCCGCCCCCGCGGCAGGTTATGCGGCAGCGACTTCGGCCGGATATGCGGCAGCCCCCGCGCCTCAGCAGCAGACGGCAGCGGCAGCTTGGATGTGCCCGTCCTGCGGCGCACAGAATACAGGCAAATTCTGCGCAAACTGCGGCTCTCTGAAGCCCGCTTCG
>ULSH01012271.1_pt1 | contig 9688 bp, 2 predicted proteins | sample 1956151 | NCBI WGS metagenome assembly ULSH01 (sample SAMEA4835702, study PRJEB28245) | human gut metagenome | biome: gut microbiome; material: fecal sample | place: Denmark | collected 2008 | reverse complement strand
TGTGGTAAACGCCCTTTGAAGCAGCCTTGTCGATCTCTGAGATAGCAACCAGAAGATTTGCCTGAGCAGCTTCTTTGTCACCAGCAGCGATAGCAGCTTCTACCTTTTTGATAACTGTCTTAACCTTAGACTTGATCATCTTGTTTCTTAAAGTCTTCTTGTCAATTACTTCAATTCTTTTCTTTGCAGATTTGATGTTAGCCAAAATTCTCTACCTCCATTTGAATTATAGATTATAATAAGGTTTTTACATTAAAACCGGACACGGACAATTCAATGTAAACATACTCATCAATATTAGTATAGAGAAATTTATTTGTCAAGGGGCGAAGTGAAAATATTTCCATTTCTGAAAAATAAGATCGGATCTTATTCCCATCAATTTTATTTCTATCCTATTTCTATTACTTGTTGGCTTGTATGGAAAGGGAGGACATGGTATACTGTCTCTATTAATGCGTTATATATTATTACATACCAGGAGGTAAGAAAATGTTTGGATTTGATGAAATTACAAAAGTAGATCCTGAAGTTGCGGCAGCAATGACGGATGAACTGAACAGACAGAATAACAATCTGGAGCTGATCGCATCAGAGAATATCGTATCAAAGGCAGTTATGGCAGCCATGGGAAGCCATCTGACTAACAAATACGCAGAAGGTTATCCTGGAAAGAGATATTATGGCGGATGCCAGTATGTAGACGTAGTGGAAGATCTTGCCAGAGAGCGTGCAAAAGAATTATTTGGATGTGAATATGTAAATGTTCAGCCACATTCCGGAGCACAGGCCAATATGGCAGTATTTTTCGCTATTTTAAATCCTGGCGATACATTTATGGGAATGAATCTGGATCATGGCGGACATCTGACACATGGATCACCTGTAAATATGTCCGGTAAATATTTCCACTGTGTACCTTATGGTGTAAATGATGATGGCTTTATAGATTATGACAAAGTTCTTGAGATCGCAAAGGAATGCAAGCCAAAGCTGATCGTAGCGGGTGCATCTGCATATGCAAGAGCAATCGATTTCAAGAGATTCCGTGAGATCGCAGATGAGGTTGGAGCATATCTGATGGTAGATATGGCACACATCGCAGGTCTTGTAGCAGCAGGACTTCATATGAGCCCGATTCCATATGCACATGTTACAACAACTACTACACATAAGACACTTCGCGGACCTAGAGGTGGTATGATCATGTGCAGCAACGAAATCAATGAGAAATTCAACTTCAATAAGGCAGTATTCCCTGGTATCCAGGGTGGACCTCTGATGCATGTCATCGCAGGTAAGGCAGTATGCTTAAAGGAAGCATTACAGCCGGAATATAAGGAGTATCAGGCACAGGTTGTAAAGAATGCAGCAGCACTTGCATCCGCATTAATGGCAAGAGGCTTCAATATCGTATCAGGCGGTACAGATAACCACCTTATGCTGGTGGATCTTCAGAACCTGGATCGTACCGGTAAAGAAGTAGAGAAGCTTTTAGATGAGGTTCATATCACTGTAAATAAGAACACAGTACCAAATGATCCAAAATCTCCGTTTGTAACAAGCGGTATCCGTATCGGAACACCGGCGGTTACAACCAGAGGTGCAAATGAAGCTGATATGGAGACAATTGCTGAGGCGATCAAGGCAGCAGTGATTGATGATGACAAGGCAAAAGCAGAAGCACTTGTTAAGAGTATTGTAGAGAAATATCCACTGTATGCATAAGGTTGTTATATGGAAGATTTATTTGACGAGAAGCTGTTAGAAGCGATCCGGCTTGCAGAAGCATTGCAGGATGGACAGTCAGAAGAAAAAGAGTCAGAAGGAAAAAAGACAGAAGTAAAACAGGAAACCGAAAACAGCCGTCCGGTCAGCCGGACGGAAGAGCCGGCTGCTGCTCCGGTTCCACAGACTGGTGAGGAAGCGGTCGATCAGCTTATAAAAGAGATCGTGCAGGAAACGCAGGAAGAGATCGCTGCCGAAGGCATCCAGACAGAGGATATCAGAAAAGAATTTTTCCAGAAGAAGGCAGAAAAAGCGAAACGGGAAAAGAAGAAGCTGGATCCGGAACTGGAATCCAGACCGGTACATGCACCCAAAAAGCTGAAGGATCCATGGAGCCTCCGGAAAAAGATCTGTGTGATCCTGCTTGTTGTGATTCTGGTTGTGACCGGGATCCCTGCCGGTATATTTGCAAGAATGTATATGAATGGAAAGAACCGGCTGGCAGAAAATGCGCAGGGAGAAAAGGTGAGCTTTCATACTGACGGATCTTCATCAACGGCTATCACATATAAAGGAAAGAACTACGTTTATAATACAGATAGCGTATCGATTCTGGTATTTGGCGTGGATAATTCCGAGTATGTGCCGAAGGAACCGGAAAAGAACGAAGAACCGAAGACGACAGAGGCGGCAACGGAAGAAACAAAGTCCAAAAAGTCAAAGAAGTCAAAGAAAAAATCAAAGAAAGCCTCAGAGGATACAGAATCCACGACGGAAGCTGATCTCAGAGACAGAGATGATGCCCTGACTTATTCGGATGCAAATGGTTCTGAATATGTCCGGTATGGCGGAAGGATCGATCTGTGCTTCCTGATGGTATTTGATCTTCGAAATGATAAGCTTCACGTTATTAATATAAATCGTGACAGTATGACAGATGTGGATATTAAAACCATAGAAGGAAAAACAGCACTTACAGACCGGATGCAGATCGGACTGGCATATGGTTATGGGGATGGCGAGATCGTCAGTTGTGAGAATTTTACACATGCGGTATCCGGACTGATGTATAATCTTCCAATCAACGGTTATGTGGCACTTGACATGGATGCAATGGCAGATATCAATGACGTCCTGAGCGGGGTAACATTGACAGCCAGAGATACGATCAGTGAGAATGTCTTTGAGAAGGATGTAGTCACCTTACAGGGCAATGACGCATACCGGTATCTGGAAAAGATGGATACGGTAACGGATGCAGTCGGCGAACATGGCAGACGGATGGAACGTCAGAGTCAGTATCTGGCAGGCTGGCTGGAGCGGTTTGAACAGTGCTATTCCGATGATAAGGGAATCATAAAGAAGGTATACGAGGCAGCAAGTCCATATCTGCAGACGAATCTGGACAGAGATGCCTGCCTGTATCTGTTCAGCAGAATGCGTGGAATGGATATAGCAGTTGCAGAGAAGGATATACAGAAGCTTCCGGGAACGTATGAACGCCCTGCTCATTTTGATGAGTATCAGGTGGATACGGGAAGTCTGGTAGAAGAGATGCTGGATATTTTCTATATTCCAACCAGTTAGTGTGACATATTATATAAAATAAAAATAAAAAATATCCCAAATGCGGATTGAAGCGGCATGCAAAAAATGGTAAAATTCACTTAAATTTTGTTTGCGCGGAACTGCATTTGGGGTATTTTTTTATGCAATATCATAAGAGACAGGATGAAATGAAAAATATGCACAGAGGGGCAGTACAAATGTAGAGACATCTTGTATAAAGTGTATAATACAGCGGGCATAACAGCAAGGAGGGCATTTTAGAAGCATGAGAGAACATGGAAAAAGAGCAGCAGCATGGTTCCTTACCGTTGTCATGGTCATCACGATGATCGTGCCGTATGGCGGGGCAGGAATTCCATTTGCAGGTCGGGTGAAGGCAGCGGATCTGATCGACCTGTCCGGAAAGGATGGAGCACATAAGGTTACTGTTGTAGCGACGACGGAAACCGGTCTTGGTAATTATTATACCGGCGAGGCGATCGAAGCACCGGTTACGGTAAAGGTAGATGGGGAGGAAGTACCGTCAGACTGTTATGATGTGGTATACACAAATAACGTGAACGTGTCAACTGCAACCAAGCTTGCCGTGGCAACGATAACCGGTAAACCGGAAAAGGGTTATACAGGAAGCAATACGGCAAAATTCAAGATCCGTGTCACACCGATCAATAAAGCAACGGTCAAATTTGCATCCGATATGACAATTGTATCCGGCAAGTATTATGTCCCATATGTAAAAAATCTGGCAAATTCTCCGACAGTCCAATCGGTTATCTGGAATGGAAAGGTTCTGGTAGCGGAGAAAGATTATTATGAGAATGTTACTCTTTCAGAGAATTATCTGGAGATTGGTTCTAAGGGAACAACAGCGATTAAGGGAATGAATAATTTCAGTGGTTCCAAAACCTATACCTGGTATCTGAAGGCTGCCAATATCCAGGATCAGATCATCACATTGAGCAACTCCAATTACAGCTATGATGGAAAGGAAAAGAAGCCGTCGGTTACGATTGCTGATGTGAACTCCTGGCTGGATGAGAATAATGATTATCAGTATCTGGAAGAAGGCGTGGATTATACACTTTCTTACAGCAGCAATATAAATCCGGGAACCGCAACCGTGACGATCACAGGTAAGGATTGTTACACCGGAAGCACATCTCTGAACTATACGATCAGCAGTGGAAGTGCAGCCTTAAAGGATATATCACAGACGACCGTGAATGTAGCATCATGTACATATAATGGACAGGCACAGACACCGGCTGTCACGGTAAAGGATGGAAGCACGACATTAAAGCAGGGAACGGATTATACGGTATCCTATTCCGCAAATACAAATGCAGGAAATGGAACGGTTCTGATCAGTGGATGCGGCAAATATGCAAATACAAAGTCCCTCACTTTTAAGATCAATCCAAGAGATATTTCAAAGGCGACTTTGACGGCAGAGCCTGCAACATATAAATATGGAGCAGAAGTATTTTCACCAAAGATCAGTGTTTATGACAGCGAACTGAGAACAACATTGACGAATAAAACCGATTATACAGTTGCAAGCTATGTAGCAAAGACAGCAGGAACGGTACCGTTCAGTGCGACAGGAAAAGGCAATTATACAGGAACCGTTACCGGTACATTGACTGTCAATCCTCTGGATGTGACGAATACAGCAAAGGTAACATTGAATCAGACATCCTTTGATCAGACCGGTGCAGAGATCAGACCGACAGTAATGTCGGTCACTTCAGATGAATATACACTGACCAAAGGAATAGATTATACGGTATCTTATAAAGATAATGTAGCAGCCGGCAATCTTGCAAAGGTAATTGTTACGTTCAAGGGAAACTATACAGGTTCCAAAACTGTGTACTTTACGATCACTTCTTCCCTGCCGGATCTGTCAGGGGCAGTGTGCAGTACAATTGCAGATCAGACCTATACCGGAGTACAGATCAAACCGGAGGTTACAGTGACCTATGATGGCAAAGCACTGACGAAGGACAGCGATTACACCGTTTCATATGGCGCAAATGTTAACTGTGGTACAGGTACGGTTACGATCACCGGAAAGAATGGATACAGTGGAACGAAATCTATAAATTTCAAGATCAGTGCAAGAGCGCTGGCAGATTGCTCGTTCAGTTATGATGAGAGCGTAAAATGGACAGGAAGTGCCGTAACGCCGAATATCCGTATCACATATGGTCAGAAGCTCTTAATAGAGGGTACGGATTATACCGTTGCTTATTCCAATAATATAAATGAGACAACGGCAGCGACTGCTACAGTGACAGGAAAAGGTAATTTTACAGGAAGAAAAGTACTGACATATAAGATCACCAGAGATCGTACTGACGTCAATGCTTCAACGATTACAGTCGATGCGATCGCAGACCAGGAATACAATGCAGGACAGGGACTCCGACCTGCTGTTACAGTCAGAAATGGTGGTACGATCCTTACTCTGAATACAGATTATACGGTTACTTATACCAATAACTATACCGCAGGTTCTAAAGCAATAGTAACCATTACGGGAATCAATGATTATACAGGAACAAGAACAGCAACCTTTAATGTTGTTGCACTTGATCTGACAAATGCAAAGGTTGTTTTGGAAGCAGACAGTTATGAATATACAGGCATGCCACAGACTCCGGGTGTTACATCCTTTACAACTGTATCTGGAAAGACCTACACCAGTATGACGAATTTCACTGTAAGTTATTCGAATAATAAAAACTGTGGAACGGCAACGGTAACTATAAAAGGAAAAAATGCAAACTTTACAGGAAGTGCAGAAGGAACATTTACTGTTACAAAGAAATCAATCAACGGAGCGGTTTTCAGTAATATTACAGCATGTACATTTACAGGAAGTGAGCAGAAGCCGACAGCAACCGTAAAGATTGGAACTACGACGCTGGCTGCCAATACAGATTATGAATTATCATATGAAAATAATATTAATGCCGGTATAGGAACGATTACAGCAACCGGAAAAGGCAACTACAGCGGAAGTTCAAAGACGACCTTCACGATCGCAGCCAGAGCTATCACATCCTGTAAAGCAGAATACAGCAAAGAGATGATATATACCGGATCCGAGGTAAAGCCTTCTGTAAAACTGACCTATGGTTCCTACGAACTGAAGGCAGGAACGGATTACACTGTTTCCTATAGCAATAATATAAATGAAACAGACAGTGCATCGATCCGGATCACAGGAAATGGAAACTTCAGCGGTACACAGACATGTACATTTAAGATCACAAAGATCGTAACAAACATCAATGACCGTTCGATCAGCATAGCATCGATCGGAGATCAGGAGTATCAGGGAGGCGAAGCCATTATTCCGAAGCTCAGGATCACACGGGATGGAGTTACTCTGGTAGAAGGTGAGAGTTATACTATAACAGTAACCAACAATAAGACGGTTGGTTCCACTGCAACCATTACGATACAGGGTATCGGAGCATATACAGGTAAAAGATCCCTGACATTTAAGATCGTGGCAGCAGATATTACAGGTGCAGAAGTAGCACTTGTACAGCGGGCATATGAATATACAGGTGCGGCATTTACACCGGCAGTTGTAAGCCTTACAACCACAAGTGGAAAGCGGATCACAAATCTGTCAGAATTCAGTGTTTCATATTCCGGCAATACCAATGTCGGAACGGCAACTGTTACTGTGACCGGAACCGGCAGTAATTATAAGGGAACCACAACCGGAACTTTTGCGATCACGAAGAAGGCGCTGAATAATTCTCTGGTAATGAATGTGGGGACAGTGACTTACACAGGATCTGCATTAAGTCCGGATATTACAGTAACCTTTAACGGTAAAACGCTTACAAAGGGCAAGGATTATGCAGTTGCATTTACAAATAACATCAATGCCGGAACTGCAAAAGCAAAGATAACAGGTCTTGGCAATTATGATGGAACAGTTGAAAAGAACTTTACCATTCTGCCTTTTGATATAAATAATGGCGGATTTATCATGGTTATGGGTTCTCCATATACCTATACAGGAGGAGAGCTGAAACCGGGATTCACTGTTATGATAAGTGGAAGATCACTGGCGGCTGCAAACTATGACGTGGCATATTCCAACAATGTCAATGTCGGAACTGCAACGATCACAGTTACAGGCAAAGGCAATTATAAGGGAACGATAACTGAAAAATTTACAATCCAGGCGAAGCCTCTGAAAGACGTTTCTGTGACTTATGCAAATCTGATGTCATATACAGGAAAACAGGTTTGTCCGGAAGTAAAGGTAATGGATGGAGCAGTTGAGCTAAAGCAAAATGTTGATTATGATGTCAGCTATCAGAATAATACAGAAGTGACAACATCTGCACGGATCAAGATCACAGGAAAAGGAAATTATACAGGAACAATAGACCGGTATTTCTCAATCCAGAAACAGGAGATCAATCTCAAGGATGCAGAGATAACAGCAGATAACCAGACTTATAACGGCAGGGAACAGAAGCCGGCTGTTACAGTAAAGGTATCCGGCAGAGTGATCGATCCATCCGAATACAGTGTGCTCTATTCTGAAAATATCAATGCCGGAACTGCAAGAATCACGGTAAATGGTCTTTCGGATTCCTTTAAAAATACAGGATATGGAACCTTTACGATCCTTCCAAAACAGATAGAGCAATGTACGGTGTCCTATACAAAGAGCGTATCCTATACAGGAAAGGCTGTCACACCTTCCGTTATTGTCAAGGATACAGCAAGAAATGCAGTGCTGAGCGCCGGAGCATCTGCAGACTATACGGTATCGTATCAGTCGAATACAGAGCCGACAACCAAGGCTGTGATACAGATTACAGGAAATGGAAATTACACCGGTACATTGACACAGTATTTTGCAATTGTAAAACAGACGACACCGGTTACAAAGACAGATCTGTCTGCGGCAGTTATAACGGTGGCAGACCAGACTTATACAGGAAAAGCATTAACACCTGCAGTTACTGTTACATTAAAAGGTAAGGAGCTGAAGCTGAATACAGATTACACGGCAGCATATTCCAACAATACAAATGTTGGTACAGCGAAGGTTGTGATAACCGGAAAAGGCAATTATACAGGAAGTGTGTCAAAGACATTTGCGATTAAGGCAAAGACCACACCGAATGTGAAGAAGCCTGGTACAACAAAAAAGATTACAGTAAGCAAGATCAAGACAACTTCTGCAAAGATCACATGGAAGAAGGTATCTGATGCAGATGGATATATGATCTACCGGAAGCAAGGCTCCGGCAAGAAGAAACTTATAAAAACGGTGGGTAAGAATGCATCTTCTTACAATGCGAAGAAGCTGAAGGCAGGAACCAAATACACTTATAGTGTATGTGCTTATAAGAAGTCAGGAAACTCTAAGATAAAGGGCAAAGAGAAGAGTAAGGCATTTGTAACAAAGCCATCAAAGGTAAAATCAGTAAAGACGACAGCGAAATCAAAGGCATGTAAGATAAGCTGGAAGAAGGTAGCCGGTGCCAGTGGATATCAGGTATATATGGCAACCTCAAAGAAAGGCAAGTATAAGAAGATCGGCGATACAAAGAAGCTGAATCTGACAAAGAAGAGCCTGAAAAAAGGAAAGACATATTATTTTAAGGTCAGAGCATACAAGACTCTGAATAAGAAAAAAACATATGGTGCATATTCCGTTAAAGTAAAAGCGAAGATCAAATAAGCGGGAAATAAAAAAGAAACAGCCATTGATGAAAAAGAAGCCGGATCCATAAACGGATCCGTTTCCAACGCATCGATGGCTGGTTTGTTATGGGTGAAATTATAAATATTATTTTGGCTGCTGATATGGAAGACAGGTTAAATGAATTCTGTAAAAAATGTATCTGCCATATGTTCCAGAAATTCAATGACTGCATCATATGGAAAAATCTCAGCACGGGTGACGGAAGCTTCCGGGGCAGGTGACGGATTCTGAGTAATGTATGACTGCAGAGCTTTTGTGATCTGTGATGGATCCTCCGGCCGGCATTCTGTAATATGTACAAGCTCCGGCTGATAAGTGCTTTGTTCCGGTATATATGGATGAAAGTCCTTTAGAAGACGTGGATTGATCCTGTCATATTCTCCATAAAAGTACCGGTCAGAGAAAAATTCTGCCAGAGGAATCTTTTTTTCCGGTTGGGAGGAAATGTGAACATACAAAGGTTGTCTTGTATCAAAACAGGTATTCCCTGCTGGATCTTCTATAGTGAAATATTCCGGCCAGAAATCAGTCACATAATGAGTATCCAGATGGAGATGTGCCAGGATGCCATAGTCAGCCGGTGACAATATCGCATCATCCGGGTAGAGGGCACGGATATGAGCAAGCTCCGGATAT
>ULSH01065925.1_pt1 | contig 9710 bp, 8 predicted proteins | sample 1956151 | NCBI WGS metagenome assembly ULSH01 (sample SAMEA4835702, study PRJEB28245) | human gut metagenome | biome: gut microbiome; material: fecal sample | place: Denmark | collected 2008 | reverse complement strand
GTTGATCGTGCCGTCGGGCGAGGCCCAGCCGCCTGTGCCGTACCTGCCGAAAGTCAGATAATCCATCCAGCTTCGAAAAACAAAGCCTTTGAGAATATTGACTGTGTATTCCGCCGTTCCGTCCGGCAGTTCGACTCGGTAAACGGTCGGAATCGTATCCCGCCAAATATACGGGCCGTAATATCCCTGTGTTTTTCCGAAAAGCGCATGATAGCCGTTCGCTTCAAACAGCGATTTAAGCTGTTCGGTCAAGCTCTCTTCATCTGCATTCGGCATATTCAAGAGTGTCCTCAGCTGTTTGATCAGCTTGCCTGCCGCATCCGCTTCCGATAATCCGCAATAGAATGTGTCACGAAAATAGATTTGATACAGGCGCAGGATATCGTTGAGCATATCCGGTATTTCGAACGTGCGGTATTTACAATCTTCAAAAATCGCAGCATATGCAGGAAGAATATCTTTAAACTCTTCGTGATCGCGCATGTATGCAATTGCACCTTTTATATCTCCGTTCAGAAAAAACTGACTTATTTGCATATTTATTCGCTCCTCTGTGAATTTTTTTGACGTCCGAGCCCGCTGAAATTCGGCGATTGCCGCCGTCACGCTCACAGGGCAGCAGTCCCTCATCGGTATAAAAACGCAGTGTATGCTCTGTTACACCGAATAATTCAAAAAAATCTTGACTTCGTGTTACTCGAACCTGTAAAAACGATTATAGCACAGGACATGTGCCCGTGCAATATGGAAACGGGGACAACGGAGTATGCTCCGGCATCAAAAATCGGCTGTGCCCGACGTGTAATGGTTGAAAAAAATTCGAATTCATGGTATACTTATCCAAAGCCTGTGTTGAAACGGGTTTGTTTACGGAGGTAATACCAATGAGTAAATTTGCAGTAATCCTATATCCTGATTTTTCCTTGCAGGAAATTACCTGCCTGACTTCGGCTCTGTCGGTATGGTTTGAAGAAAAAATCGATTTTATCGCAAGTGAAAACAGGGAGTATTGCAGCGAAGAGGGTTTGCGGGTAATGCCGACAAAGACAATTGCAGATGTAAACATCACAGACTACAAATGCATTGTTCTTCCGGGTACGATCAATCCGCTTCCCGCACTTTATGATGATAGGCTGATTGAGTTTTTGCGCGGCGGAATCAACACTGACGTAACATTTGCAGCAATCTCGTCCTCTCCTATTCTGCTGGCAAAGGCAGGTGTGTTGGACGGCAGAAAATTTACTGCCGGCTTTTTTATGCAGATGGCAGAGACATTTTCCTTTGTTGAAAACGAGAATTTTATACATAAAGGAATCGTTTGTGACGGGAATGTAATCACCGGCATCGGCATGTTCTTCCGCGAGTTTGCAGAAACAGTTTTGCATAAATTCGGTTATGATGTCGGCAGCAATTTTATGCGCAGCAACCCTGAAGATTACACAGAGGAAGAACTTACGTTTTATTGGTCGGAAGAAGACTACCGTCAGTTTTTGAAGGAACTAAAAGAGTACGAAAAATAACAGGCACTTTGGGTTCAAAACCTTTCGGAACCCGAACGGCACACTTTTGTACTCTTGCGGCGGGAATACTCAGCATCCTGCGGAGCATTATTTCCCGTCGCAAAAACTGTGCGATTCGAAATGCTTCGTCACATTATTCTGACAATGCAGCCACGTCATTTATGCCGCCAAAGTGCGTTCCGGCGTTAATTTGTTTGTAAATAGTATATGTATTTTTTCCAATCCGTTCCGTCGTTTTCGGCTTTTAACGCTTCTGCGATTTTCGGATTTGCAAAAACAACGTATCCGTTGCCGCAACCATAGCTCACACTGTAATCATCACCAAAACATGCAAAACTGATTGAAGGAACGCATAAGACGCAATAAGTAAGCTCTGCATCCGTCAGGTCGGTAGAGATTTTCTCATATGTTTCTTCGGATATATCGCAAGCGCGATAACAAACAAAGTTTCTTTCCGAACCCAAATAATTAAGGTATTCATCGATACGTTCATGGCTACAAAAAACACCGGGTTTTCCAAGCATTTCAGAATTACCCGTGCCGAAATAAATTAATTCATTTCCGTTGAGGAAAGTTTTCAATTTGCCGAACACGTTCGGGGGCATTGTATAGTATGGCGAATTGAGGTAAACAGGTTTATTCCTGCGACTCACTTCATTAAATAGCTTTTTAAACTCAACTCCCGGTGGGTTCTTGACAGGTTTCGGTTCGGAGGACAACGGAGAAAAAAACTTACAGTCGGGCAAAATCTTCGGATATGGTTCATTCTTGATCTTCCCATGTAATGTACAACGGATAATCCGCAGTGATTCTACCGCATATCTGCAAGTGAAGCACTTTTCGCAAAGGTTGGCTGCATCATAGAGTTCGTCTCTCGGCATCAAAAAAGATTCTCCGACAATGTGATAATCAGTTCTTGAAGCATCATCAATTTGTTCGCATTTGAATACTCTCGACATGCCGTTCGAACATATCGGCTCCGCAACAAAATAAACATTGCCCTCGTATTTATAATAGCATCCTTCGCAAATCATTAACATTTCCGCCTTCGCAGTAATATTGCTCCGCCGCTTCGCATCGAAGTGCTTTCACTCAGGCTTACGTTCGGATTGTTTATTGCGGCTATTTCAGAAGCACATATTTTTTAATTAAAGCAGCCTGCTCCGAGTACTAACCGCGTATTCGCCGTTGCTTTTTGCCGACAGGCACGTTCATGTTATACAGCAAAACTACCGCAGTTTTTTCTCCATAATGATTTCGTTGCCGTCAGTTTCTCCCGTATGGTCAAAGCCGAGTTTAAGGTACAATTGTTTTGCCGCTTCGTTTCCTTCAATATAGCAAAGGACAACTCTGTTATAAACCCCGTCTTTTTGCATTTCCCGAAGAACGTGCCCGGCTGCTTCATATCCGAATCCGTTGCCTTGATATCTTTCGTCAATAAAAAACTGGCTGAAGTCGTATGCGCCATCTATATAATAATACAGAGCCATTCCAATCGGTATATCTTCATTGTATATAATCAAGGCGCGACTTCCGGAATTCCTGTAGGCATACGCTCTTGCCAACAGCGTAATTGAATTCGCTGCGAAGTCCTTCTGATCATTGCGAACATGCAGGTCAAGCCTCCAGTTGTCAGGGCTGACTTCTTCTAAGTGTATCATCCTGTTTTCCTCCGCAAAAACTCACTTGCTGCATACATTGTACCATACAGTGGTGTTTGTTCCAACAACTTGTATAAGCCGTGATTTGCAGCGAATGGTTCCGGAAGTAAAATGTTGAATGTAGTTTTCAGAAAGAATTCATATTTTTCTACAGCTTTGTATTTCAACGAATATTTTCACTCGAAAACTTGACAAATGATGTTCAACTTCGATATACTTCTGATGTGAACATCGGCCTGCCGGTACTTTTGCGGCATTGCAAGAGGTTTAAACATTATATCATCTCGGTTCCTGTTATTGCACAATAGAGCGGCAACAAAAAGAGCAAGAAAATTCGCCGATACACAGTCCATATCGACGTTATATTCTTTCAGTTAATTGACCCGAAGCTTCGCCCGGAGGTCTGCCGCACACCGAATCGCTGATATTTAATGAAAGGATGTATCTGCAATGCAGGTTAATACAGGTTCCGAAATCGCTGCATTTTTCAGCTCCTGTCCTCAACCGATAAAGTGATAGGAATTTTCACTTTTTTATGCTATAATATTTTCATTATAAACAGAACGACAAGCCAAGGTTACAAGGTTAATATAGTTAATATAAAGGAGAATGCTGATGGGTTTATTGGATAAGTTGAAAAAAGGGCGAACGAGGAGAGGACAAAAAGAAAAACAACATCAGAAGCAGCCGTTCCAACAGAATTTGTCACAAAAGACAGATCCGGCAATATGCCCCGGCGGCGCGTTCATGGTGCAGCTTTTGATGAAAGAGAAAAGCGAGATGCCCTCAAAGGAGATGTTTGCGGAGATATTGTCGAAGCATCTTGGAAAAACGGAGCAGCTTGGAGATTGCGAATCGCATGCAGGTTTTATTGTTCATGACTATATTTCCGAAACGAATGACGACACTCTTCCGGTAATGCTGCTGATTTCCGAATGCGCTGAGTTTGAGCCAAACTCAATTGATGACTTCAGGCGCGGTCAAATGTGGGATTGTTTGAGCGACCGCGACCGCATTCTTTCCGAATGCAAATATCAGATTTCGGCTTCTGATAAGCTGGGCGGCGGTCTGCCCTCAAAGGAACGCGCAAATATGCTTATGGACTATCTGGAGGCACTGGTGGAATTATATCCTCAGTGCGAGGCAGTTTACAACCTTAACTCCGGAAAGTTGATTATGGCTGATGATATCAGAAAAAAGGAAATAACCGGTGTTGACCGTTTTATCCGTTATGCGGTGAATGCTCGTTTTTTCAATATTTACGGTACTGAAGACTGCGTAGTGGACACGCTTGGTTTGAGTCTTTTGTATATAGAGGATTTGCAATATCATTTTCATGATATCGACCCCAACCTGGTAGTAAACCATGCCTATAATCTGGCATCCTATCTGTTGAACAATGACAACCCCATGAAGGACGGAGATACCGTCGATGGTATTCGAAATGGACGGATCGTGCAGGACATCCAGTGGAAATGTCAGTATGAGGATGCGCTGATTCAGCCGGCGAGGGCAGTCCTGGATATCTGTATGGGAAAGTATGCAGCCGGATATCGCGGTTGACATATTGCATCATAATTTTTAAAGGAAGTCGCACATATTTTCGACCGCCGGGCGGACGAGTCTTTCTCGGACTGAAAGCCCATTGAAATGCTGTCGAGTTTTACAGTCAACATTTCAATGGAAACACAAATCCAATAAAGCAGGAGGCGCATAATGCAATTTGACATCATTTATACCGGCGATTGCCTCAACCTTCTGAAAACTCTGCACGATGACAGTGTTCATTGCTGTGTGACGTCCCCCCTCCGTATTACGCGCTCCGCGATTACGGCATTGCTGCTCAGATCGGTAGAAAGACAACGCCGAATTAATATATCACGCATCCGACGGAAGTGTTTACAGAAGGCAGGTGCGTTTTTCGTCCGGATGGTACGCTCCGGCTGAACATCTCGGACGCATACGCCGGTAAATATAAAAGCGGATTGCAAGAATCCGCGGGCGATTTTGCTGCCCAAAAGAACCCCAACGGCAGAATCGGTCAGGCTGTGGCTCTCAACAACAAGTTCGAGGGTTATAAGGCGAAAGACATGATCGGCATTCCGTGGATACCGGTTTTTGCCCTCCGCGATACCGGCCGGTATCTGCACAATAACATCATTCGATGAAGGATAAGATTGCCCTCTTCTCATAAAAAGAAAGATGCTGCTGCAAACATGACTTGATTTTGCAGCAGCACCTTTTGAGTTTTTGTGTTGCAGAAAGAATATGTTCGGTTAACGCTTGCTGAACTGAGGAGCGCGACGAGCGGCTTTGAGACCGTACTTCTTCCTCTCCTTCATTCTGGGGTCACGGGTCAGGAAACCTGCCTTCTTGAGGGTTGCGCGATATTCTGCGGAATCAACGTCGAGAAGAGCACGGGAAATGCCGTGACGGATTGCGCCTGCCTGTCCGGTGTAGCCGCCGCCGTAAACATTGACGATAACATCGAACTTGCCGAGAGTGTCGGTAAGCACGAGGGGCGCGCGAACGATCATCTTGAGGGTTTCATAGCCGAAATATTCTTCGAGATCCCTCTTGTTGATTTTGATAACGCCGGTGCCGGGAACGAGACGAACGCGGGCAACGGAGCTTTTGCGCCTGCCGGTTCCGAGATACTGAGTGGTTGCTGCCATGGTAATAATCTCCTTCCCTAAAAATTATTTGAGCACGAGAACTTCGGGCTTCTGTGCTTCGTGCTTATGCTCGGCGCCGCGGTAAATGCGAACCTTGGTGAGCATCTGGCGGCCGAGGGGACCCTTGGGCATCATGCGGCGGATGGCTTCATAGACTGCGAATTCGGGCTTCTTGTTGAGGAGCTCACGATACTTGGTCATTTTGAGTCCGCCGGGATAACCGGTGTGATGATAATAAATTTTTTCGTCAAGCTTTCTGCCTGTCATGATGACTTTATCTGCGTTGATGATGATAACGTGATCGCCGCAGTCAACATGCGGGGTAAAGATGGGCTTGTGTTTTCCGCGGAGTATTGCGGCAACCTGAGATGCGAGACGACCGAGCACCATGCCTTCTGCATCTACAACGTACCACTTACGCTCCATGGTTTCTGCTTTTGCCATATAGCTTTTCATGCCATGTCCTCCAAAGGTATGTTGAATTTCTTAATTAAATAATTTTGCTAAGATTTCCGACAACGGACGGGGCTGGTGACCGCAATCCTCCACCATAAGCAAAGCACAAGGCATATTCTACTTCCGGCGGAGGCATTTGTCAAGTGTTGTTTTCAAAAAAATACCCGATTTTTCAGATATATTTTTATTGTCCGCAGTGGGAATGCGGCTTTTGCAAATTGGGCATTAATCGTCATTTCCGTCCGCCTTCTCAAATTCGGCCGCAACATCGGCCAGCAGCTTGCGAATCGGAAGATTTTGAGGACATGAGCCCTCGCATTTTCCGCATTTTATGCAGTCGGAGGCCCGCCTTCCGGGTGCGGTATGAACATTTGAGTAGTAGTAATTTGCATTCCAATCGCGATGCAGCTGTTTCGCATTCATCAGCGCAAACAAGTCGGGAATCGCAATATGCTTCGGACAGCCGTCCGTGCAGTAGCGGCAGGCGGTGCACGGAATCAGCTCCATCCCCTTGTAAACACCGCGAACCTTTTCAACGGCTTCGGTTTCGGTCTTGTCAAGGGGTTTGAAATCACTCATATAGCTTATGTTATCTCTGAGCTGCTCAATGCTGCTCATGCCCGAAAGCACAACAAGCATCCCCGGGAAGCCTGCAGCGAAGCGAATTGCGTAGCTCGCGGGGCTCCCTCCGTTGAGAGAAGCGAAGATCCTCTGCGCCTCGTCGGGAAGCTTAACAAGGCTTCCGCCCTTTACCGGCTCCATCACAAGCACAGGCTTGTTGTGTTTTCTGCACACTTCATAGCATTTGCGGCTCTGCACGCCGATATCGTCATAATCCAAATAATTAAATTGAATTTGAACAACCTCAATTTGCGGATACTCCGAAAGAATCGCATCCAGCACCTCTGCCCGGTCATGAAAGGATATGCCGAAATGCCGAATCTTTCCCTCTTTTTTCAGTTCAATTGCGGTTTCGTACGCGTTTCTCTCTTTAAAATATCTGAAGCGCGCCTCGTTTTGTGCATGCATAAGGTAGAAATCGAAATAATCAACTCCGCAAAGCTCAAGTTGACTTTCGAAAAAAGGCCGAATATCGTCGTTTGTTTTGAAATATTCATCGGTAAGCTTGTTTGTCAGGATAAAACTTTCCCGCGGATAGCGCGACGTGAGGCAGGTTTTTGCTGTTTTTTCGCTTTCCCCGCTCAGATAACCGTGCGCAGTGTCAAAATAGTTAAACCCTGCCTTGATAAATTCGTCCACCATAAGGCAAGTCTGCTCAATGTCAACCTCTCCGTCCTTCATTGGAAGCCTCATAAGACCGAATCCGAGTTTTTTGTTTATGCGTTCCATCTTGTTCATCCTTTCCTGATTAATTGCTTATCGTTATTGTTTTGCAGCGATTCATTATGCTGCGCGGAAGTTCCGATTCTATTTTAGCATTGTTGATCGCTTTTCGGGCAGATGTTTTGATATATATTTTTGAGTTCAGACTCCCGTGTTTCAGTCTCAAACTTTTGCAGTGTTTGCGATTTTTGCCCGCTTATGCCCCGATTCAGCTTTTTATCGTCCTGTTCTCTTCACAATGTGCAGGTCTGCATATTGAAAAACCCGATTGCATATGGTAGAATAAAGTTGAGGTTGTGTTTTCAAAATGGTTGCAGCAGCCGAAAATACGGAACAGCACAGCCGCGCAAACAAGGCATGACCTTTGTTTAATGATTATTAACGGATAAGTGAATACTTAGTTTATGGAACTGTCTCAAAGATTTGTACGCAAGCACCTCGAAAGGATTCATCCTTTCACAAAGGCCTGTTCGCTTGAAGCCACACGGCGCGGACAGGATCTTCTCGGCAACGTGCTTGCAAAAACAATGCGCACAAATGTTAATATTGTCCCCGTTGATCATCCGAAACTCAGCGGGAATGTTGAACCATGCGCCTGTTTTGCGATTCCGCACGATGAATTAAAGCGCGGAGTTATCCTCTATCTGCACGGCGGCGGATATACATGCGGTGACCTTGAATATGCAAAGGGCTTCGGATCCGTGTTGGCTTCCGAATGCGGTATTCGGGTGCTTTGTCTCGCTTACCGTCTTGCGCCCGAAAATCCGTTTCCTGCTGCATTGGACGATGCGGTGGAAGCGTATCGCTATCTGCTTTCACTCGGCTACCTCAGCAGCCAGATCGTGCTTGCAGGCGAGAGTGCCGGCGGCGGACTTTGCTTTTCTCTTTGTTTAAAGCTTCGCCAGTTGGACTTGCCGCTGCCTTGCAGCATCATTGCAATTTCGCCGTGGACAGACCTTACCCAAAGCGGCGAGTCGTTTATATTTAATCACGATGTTGATCCGAGTCTCTGCAAAGAGACCTTGGACTTCTATTCAAAGTGCTACTCGCGAAATCCGACAGACCCGCTTGTTTCGCCGCTTTTCGGAGATGTTTCCGGGCTTCCTCCGTCCTTAATCTTTGCAGGCAAGGATGAAGTCCTTCTGGATGACTCGCGCCGTATGCACAACAAACTTGTTTCATCCGGCTGCACAAGCGAACTGGTAGAAGCCGAAGGCATGTGGCACGCCTATGTTCTTTACTGTATCAAGGAACGTGCATGCGACCTTGACCGCATCAATGCCTTTTTAAACCGTTTCCTTTCCCACGAACGCAAGCTTCGCTGGATGCGGCTGGATAACGCCGCAAAAATCTATCCCGCCGCAAAACGCAGAAAATGGAATAACTTTTTCCGTCTTTCCGCAACACTCTGCGACGAGGTGGACAAAACAGTCCTTAGGAACGCAATGGATGTCACCATGCGGCGATTCCCGTCCATTGCCGTTCGTCTTTGCAGAGGCGCATTCTGGTATTATCTTGAAGAACTGTCCTCCGCACCCGAAATCACGGATGAAAAGAGCTGGCCGCTTGCACACACGCCGTTTGAGAGCATCAATGAATGCGCACTGCGTGTCATTGTCTACAAAAACCGTATTGCTGTTGAATTCTATCATGCATTGACGGACGGCACAGGCGGTATGGTGTTTTTAAAATCACTGCTTGCCGAATACATCGAACAGAAATACGGGGTTGAAATTTCCAATGAATGCGGTGTGCTGGACAGGCTCACTCAGCCGCAGGAAGAGGAGCTTGAGGACAGCTTTTCGAAGAATGCCGGTTCCGTAAGCGTCAGCAGAAATGCGAGCACCGCATTCAAGATTCATTATACGCCGGAAAGGGATGATTTCAGGCACCTTACAACGTTCATCTTGGATTCAAACGCAGCTCTTGCCGCGGCAAAAAGCTGCGGGGTGAGCCTTACGGTGTACCTGACAAGCGCAATGCTGCTTGCATTGCAGCGGATTCAGGATGAGCAAACGCCCGATAAGCGTCGGCAAAAGCCGATTCGCGTCGTT
>ULSH01065732.1_pt1 | contig 9884 bp, 11 predicted proteins | sample 1956151 | NCBI WGS metagenome assembly ULSH01 (sample SAMEA4835702, study PRJEB28245) | human gut metagenome | biome: gut microbiome; material: fecal sample | place: Denmark | collected 2008 | reverse complement strand
TCTTGCGAAAATAATTAGCAAAAAACTGTTTTGATTGATGTGTCCAACTGCGGTTGTTTTCTGCGCACCAAGTGTGATGGTCTATAAGTCTGTTCTTGTAGACCATTATTTTTGTATTTTTAGGGGCATTTTCGCCCATTTTTGAGCAATTTCATAGCGAATTGTCAGACCGAGTAACGGAGAACCCGTTGCCCGGTCTTTTTTTATGTCTAAAAAAAAGCGTGATTTCACACTTGAAGTCTGTCGGACGATAAGCACCGCATGGCAGGACTTGAACCTCGAACCAAGGAAACAAAAACCGTGATAAACGCTCAAAATCGTGGTGTCGCTTAACTCGTACACCTTGTTCTTTACATTCGTATAGGTTCATGCTATAATATGGTTAACTAAAATAGGAGAGGTATAGGAGTCAGTCGATGAAGCAAGAGAAAGCGTACAAAATAAAACTCATAAAAATCCTTGAGATACTGCGCCAAGATTCGGACGAAGACCATTACATAGAGTCCACGGAAATACTGTCAAAACTCGCTGCTATGGGCATAGAGTGCGACAGGCGAACGCTGTACGGAGATATTGACGTTCTCAATGATTTTGGGTACGAAGTATTGTGCGAGAAGAACCCCCGGTAAGCAGAATAAGTATTGCGTGGTGGACCGCAACTTTGACGTCCCGGAACTTCGCATTCTTATGGATGCGGTACAGACATCGAGTTTTATTACACCGAGCAAAACCGAAGTCCTATTAGATAAAATAGCCGACCTTGGCGGTAGCCATCGTGCTGAACTCTTGCGGAGTAATATCGTAAAATTCAATACGACAAAGAGCGCAAACGAAAGCATCTTCTATTCGATAAGCGAAATCAACTTGGCGATAGAGAACAACAAGAAAGTTTCGTTTGAATACTTCGACTTCAACTCAAAGCATGAGCGGGTATATAGGCGAAACGGGAAACGGTATTTCGTCAATCCGCTTGCCACGATTTATGACGATGACAACTACTACCTGATATGCTACTACGGAAGATTTGAGGGCGTGGTGCATTATCGCATAGACCGAATGGACCATGTCGAAATGGTTGTTAATCACCCTATAGACGTATATAAAGGCGAGCCGATTGATTTGAAAAGGCACAAAAAGACCTTGTTTGGAATGTTCCAAGGCGAAGAGCAGTTGGTTGAGTTCCAAGCCGATGCAAGCATTTTAGATCCGATATTTGATATCTTCGGAGATAAGGTGGAGATCGCCTCGGACGAGAACGGGAAACTGCGTTTCAAAGCGGCGGTGCAGTTGAGTCCGACATTCTTTGGGTGGTGCTTGTCGTTTGGAGACAAACTGCAAGTGGTCGGACCGAACGAAGTGGTAGAAATAATAAAGGAACACATTAACAAATTATTGAAATTCTATTAGGGAGTTATATGCTAAACGAACAAAAAATTAAAAATATAAATGAGCGAATGAAAGGGAATAAATCAAGTGTTCCTAATTCGTTGTTTAAATATCGTCCTTTTGACGAATTTACGTATGACATGCTTGAAAACGAATATTTGTACCTATGTCCTGCAAAAAGGTTGGACGATCCAAGTGAATGTGTGGTCTCTTTTGATGTTCAAGACTATATTGATATTCAGACAAATCAACTAACAAAATATTGTGTTGAGCAAATTGTGGAATCAATACGGGACTATACAGGTGATGGGAACTTTAGACGGATCCAAAGTATCATTGCAAGCATAATGACTCCAGACGGCTTAGTAAAAAGGAATTGGTTATTGGATGCATCGTTTGAATTAAAAGAACTTGCTCCGAATGCCGATATTGTTTCCTTGGTAAATATGCTTGGGAATATTCCCGAAAGCATAAATGAGCCAAATATAAGAAACCAACTAGAACAGTTGTTATTAAGAGCAGTGAAAGCGCGAGAAGATTTTGGAATTTGTTCATTAACAATTGATGGTAATAATAGAGATATGTGGGGTAACTATACAAATGAAAGCGCGGGGTATTGTATAGAATACGATATTTCGCATTATAAATTTACAGATATGATTTTCCCCGTTGTCTATAGTAGCCAAAGAGAAAACAATGTATTGATGAACATTATATGCGATTTTATAGGGCAAATGATTATTGGCATGAGTAATGGGCTAATTGATGCGGATCGTTCGAGATATTTAAGAATGTTTTTGACTAAAGATTTAAAATGGCAATATCAAAAAGAGTGGAGATTGATTGGGGATGCTGGGCAAAAATTAGAAGCCCCGCCAATCAAGGCGATTTATCTGGGAGACAATGTACAAACCGTTGATGCAATTAAAATGGAGAGATTTTGCGATAAAAAACAGATAATATTAGAGAAAGGTTGCAGAGGTTAAATTAATGACGATTGCAGAGATTATTCAGATTATAATAGGCATGCTTTCCTTGATCGCAACTGTTGCGGTATCGATTGTTATTGCTCGTGTAGAAACGAAAAGGGCAAAGAGACAGCATACGGAAGCAATACAGCAGCAAGTCAAAGAGTTTGTGATGGACAATCAGTCGGAGATAGATTATTTGCCATTATGCGTCTTTGCGAATGCAGTATCGCCGTATGCGGCAAACAAACGGCAAATATATAACCGTTTCAATAGGTGTACGGAAGAAGTCCAAATTGAAATACTGCGCCACCAAAATATTCCGATTGGACTAATTAAGGATAAGAACGTTCTTGATAAATGTCTCGATTCCTTCGATGAACAGGCATTAGAAACCAAACTATGGGAAAGGTCGTGGCTTTATGAAGGCGGGAAGTATTTCCACAGAGCGATTGACTATTATAGGGAAATGGTGGTAGATGATGACAATCCTCACATTTTCGAGATACCAAGACTTAATGAGCCGCTCGCAAAGACATTCCCAGACTCCAAGGCGGACTTAACTCTTTATATGGATAGATACTTGGAATTTGTTCTTCGTGATCAAGACGATACGAAAGACTTGCCAGAAAAACTTCCGCAAATTCCGCCCTTTACAGTTATAGATAGTTTTGTGGGAGTTGGCAACTGCGATGAGCCGACATTGTGTTTTTGGATGATGCGGTTCATTACAAGCGGTTGTTTGGCATTTTGGCATCACAAATTGGTTGCTGACCGAGATGCCGATTGGAGACAATTGAGCATTGGAGATGGTGTGATAGAAACATACGAAGATATGTATTATGACACATTGCTGATGCTATACACGACTTATGCTAATATCAAGGAGGAAAATTGAAGATTTTTATTGAAACGGAAAAGAGAGGAACGAAAAACGTTTATCTCTTTTTAGTTTTAAAGTAAGTATGTTTTATCAAACACACGGATAATTTTTGCGTTTGTTTTTGTATCATTATGTGTTGCCTAGGCTTCTTGGGATAATGGATATAAATTGAATTTATTGATAAGTGAAGTGAAATATGATATATCATATGAAAAAGCAATAACTGTTCTTGCGAAAATAATTAGCAAAAAACTGTTTTGATTGATGTGTTCAACTGCGGTTGCTTTCTGCGCACCATTGCCTAAAAAAACGAACCTTTTGGGGTTCGTTTTTCTTTTTTTTGCTTTGACAACAGACTTGCGACAAGGCGTACCGCATTGTCAGCAAACTTTGTTTGCAACCTGCATTTATGCAGCTGACGCTTCACGGTAGCGAATAAATTCGCCCGTTTCGCTATTACGTTCGCTTTGCTCCCTACAAGTCCTGTTGTCCGCACCATTGCCTAAAAAAACGAACCTTTTGGGGTTCGTTTTTCTTTTTTTTTGCACTGACAACAGACTTGCGACAATGCTATCCGCATTGTCGGCAAACTTTGTTTGCAACCTGCATTTATGCAGCTGACCGCAAGCGAAGAGAGACGCAAGCGCAAAGCATTTGCGGACATCGAGCGCAGCGGACATAGCAAACAAATAAAACACGAAGTGTCCGTGCAAAGCACGGCTGTGCTACAAGCACAATTTGTTTAGCGTAGACGCTTCACAGTAGCGAATAAATTCGCCAGTTTCGCTATTACGCTCGCTTCGCTCACTACAAGTCCTGTTGTCCGCACCAAACAAGAATAAAACGAACCCGAGAGAAAATCTTGAGTTTGTTTTGTTTTTTACAAGAGATTATTTCGGACTAAAAATCAAACTATAAATACATCACAACCTTTAGGCATACATTTCAAATCTAATGGTTTTCTTTTCAAGCGGAAGATTTGACCTGCGTTTAATATAAAATCAAGAAATCGTGCGAATTTGTGCGATGGTATTTACATTTTTTTATGGTTGTGATAATATACTATTTGTAAGATAAAACCAAAAATACATTTTCTGTGAGGTATATTATGGCAACAAAAAGCAAAAACGATTACTTTGGTCTTGGCTATGTGGTCAGCCTTATTTTGGCGATCATCCCCGTGACTTCTTGGATTTTGGGCTTTGTGACAAGATTTATGGAAGGCAAAATCGTGGCGGGACTTTTGAGACTTATTCTTGGCTGGAACATCATCTGGATCGCCGACATCATCTGCATGGCTGTGAAGAGACACATCCTTCGCCTTATCAACTGCTAATATGACAATAGAGTTTGAAGGAAAGGTGTATCAAAATAAAGAGCAGGCTCTTTGCGAGCTTGCTTTTTGCCACTATCCGATCACTGTCACGGTGGACGGAGAGAGCTTGATTTTCGAGTGGTTCAGCGATCTTGAAAATTATCTCAAATTTCACTAAACGGCAGTTTAGTGTGTAAAAAATGCAATATAAACGCTCGTTTGCGTCAAAATCGTCAGAATTGGGATCTTGCGCTGTGAGCGTTTTCTTGTGTCGTTTTTGCAAGACTTTTTCACGGCGTTTTGCAATCGGTTTACGGTGATTTTTCAAAAAATGTCTGCCGATTTCAAGTTACCTATTGAAAAATCTTTGCAAGGTTGATACAATATTTTTATACAAAAACAAAGGGGAAAATTATGGAAGAGATGAAAACGGACGTCACGGCTTTGCCGTCCGACGACACAAAACTCTCGAAACGCAATTTCTTTATGTTTCCGCTCGGAACGTTGGGCAGGGATTTTCTGTACAACTTTTTCAACGGATATTTGCTTTCTTTTTGCGTGCTGACAAAGCACCTTAACGTTGCGCAGTTTACGGCAATCACGTTCATCATCGTGGCGGCAAGAATTTTTGATGCGTTCAACGATCCGATCATGGGCGGCATCGTTGAAAACACCCGTACGAAGTGGGGCAAATACAAGCCGTGGCAACTCATCGGTTGCGTGCTTACGGCAGGCGTTATTATCGCTCTTTTCAATATCCCCGCGGACGGGTGGGGCTTTATCGCGTTGATTGCGGTGATGTATTTCTTGTTCTCGATCACGTTTACGATGAATGACATCTCCTATTGGGGAATGATGCCCACGCTCACGAGCGATCCGCACGACAGAGATAAACTCATGTCTTTCACACAAATCATCGTCGCTATAGGTGGCGGCTCGGCAGGACTTATCGTCCCGACGCTCACCGCAGGCGATATGGCGATAGGCGGCAATGCGCAAACTGGTTACGGCGTGCTTGCAATCGTTGCGGCGGTGCTTATGTGCGGTTTTCAACTGTTCACCATATTAGGTGTAAAAGAAAAACCGTTGCCGAAAAATCTCGTCAAAACTCCGCCCATGAAACTAAAAGACATGTTCCGCGTGCTGTTCAAAAACGACCAACTTATGTGGTGCGCGCTCGTCATGTTGCTCTTCAACGTCGGCACAAACGTAGTCGGCGGCGGTTTGGGAATGATGTACGTGTATTTCGAGTTCGGTTACAGCGGAATGCTTTGGACGGTGTTTGGCGTAGGCTTTGCCGTGGTTTCGGTGGTGTTCACGCTCATATATCCGTGGCTTGCCAAGAAATACGGTAGAGATAAAATTCTGTATTCGTGCGGAATCGCAATCATCGTAGGCTACGCGCTTATGATGATATTGGGTCTCACCGTTCCGAACATTATCTTGTTTGAACTGCTCGGCATGAAATTCACGCTCCGTTTTATTCTCATGTTCCTTGCGTACACTGTGGCAGGTTGGGGCGGCGGATTCTATATGATTATGGTCATAAACATGGCAAACACCGTCGAGTACAACGAGTATAGAACGGGCAAACGAGATGAAGGTCTTATCTTCTCATTGCGTCCGTTCACGGCAAAAATGGGCTCTGCGCTCATGCAAGGTCTTGTGTCGCTCGTGTACGTTATTGCAGGTGTTTTGACTTACACAAACAAACTCACGGATATCGACAGGGGGCTTGGCGGAGACGCAACCTATGAAACAGTCATCGCGCAAGTGCCGAATGACAGCAAAATCAAACTGCTTGTTTTCACCTGCGCTATCCCGATGGTGTTCCTTGCAATCGCGCTTATCATCTACAAGAAAAAATGCGTTCTCAACGAGGCGAAGATGGCGGAAATGATGGCAGTCATCGAAGAACGCAAACTTGTCGCCGCGCAAAACGAAGACGTGGAAAGTAATGAATAATTATTAATTGCAGCACGGGCGCAGAAAAAGTTTGTCATCCTGAGCTGGTCGAAGGATCTCGTGAAAACGAAACGGCAAACTTTTTTGCGCCCGATAAGTTTTTTATAAGTGCGCGGCTCTACAAGGGTGTACGTTTGAAACCCTAAATGCAATGCCCCATCTTTCCGGTCCGCGCCGGTATTTCTTCCACCACTCGTATAGAGTGCTTTCTCTACAAAATTATCCGTCGCTCGCGGGGAAGACAGTCGGCACTCGCATAGAAAAGTATCGTCCCCTTGTTATGCCACTCGTTCTCAAGTGCAAAGAACAACACGCACTTGCTCACTTTGTACAACCGTCTTGCTCGGCACTTATTTGCTCGCCGCCGTTGCGGCTCGTGTTCCGTCTTTGAAGTTGCACATACCGTTTATAAGTGCGCTACGAACGAGTGTCGGTGCTTTTTTGCGCTATATTATATATAAATATAGCTATTTATTACCCAATATTTCAAAATCGTTTGACAAAAGACGCGCGGTTTGGTAAATTAGATGTCGAGCCGCTCGAAAGTGGTTTATAAGTCAATCAAAGATTGCACCTATGTCGGCGAGACTGGTTAGAGGAGGTAAAACAATGTACGCAATAGTTGAATGTGGCGGCAAGCAATACAAAGTCGAGAAAGACATGCTCGTCAAAGTCGAGAAAATCGATGCCGAAATCGGTGACGTGGTCGAACTCAAAACGCTCATGCTTGTTGACGACAACGGCAACGTAAAAGCGGGCGCAGACGCAAACGGCGCAAAAGTCAGTGCAAAAGTCAATGCACAAGACAAGTTCCCCAAAGTCTACGTTTTCCATTACAAAGCCAAGAAGAACATCAGAAAGCGTCAAGGTCATCGTCAACCGTATACCGAGTTGAAGATTGTTTCAATCGAGGGTTAAACGATGGTCAAGGTCAAGTTCTCAACTAAGGACGGCAAGTTCGTGGGCGTTGAATGCTCGGGGCATTGCGAATACGGCGACGAAGGCGAAGATATCGTTTGCGCGTCATTATCGTCCGTGATACAGACTGCGGTGCTTGGGATTATGCGCATAGTGGGTGTCAACATAGCGTTTGAAACCGATCAAAAAGACGGATATTTGTACGCAATGCTTCCCAAATCTATGTCAAAGTCGCAAGAACACGACGCAGATATCATTTTGAGAACAGCTTATCTAGGGGCGTCCGATCTCTATGAAAACTTTTCGGACTATATATCATTGGAGGTAGAATAATATGTTTATGAATATACAATTGTTCGCTCATAAAAAAGGTACGGGTTCTTCTCACAACGGTCGTGACAGTGAGTCAAAAAGACTTGGACCGAAGCGCGCTGACGGTCAATTCGTTCTCGCAGGCAACATTCTTGTTCGCCAACGCGGCACGAAATATCATCCGGGCAACAACGTTTCCATCGGCAAGGACGATACGTTGTTTGCACTCATCGACGGCGTCGTGAAATTTGAGCGTGTTGGAAAAGACAAAAAACAAGTTTCTGTTTACGCACAAGAGCAATAATCAAACACCGCCCGATCACGTATCGGGCGGTTTTTCTATCTATACGAAGAAAACGCAAGAGCGGTGCGGCGATCTATTGCAGTCGTTGAACGCTTTTGTGAGCAGAAGAAAAGACAATATATCCGCATATATCCGCGCGTACGTATGCGTGTGCGATATGCGCGAGCATACGCGCAATATATATTGATAAATCCATACGTTTCGCAATATAATCTAATATGACTCTCACCGACTTTACGATCAAAAAAACGGACACTTTCGACATCGGGCAAACGCTCGATTGCGGACAGGTTTTCCGCTACGCTTTTGACGGCGAAGAGTATAGGGTATACGCAAAAAATCACGTTGCCCACGTTCGCCAATCGGGTGACGAATACGTCGTGCGTTGTGACGACAGGGCGTTTTTTGAGAGATACTTCGATTTTGACACCGATTATGCGGCGATTCAGGCAAAAGTGGACGATTGCGAGTTTATGCACGAGGCAATCGAGTTTGGCAAAGGTATACATATTCTCAGGCAAGATCCCGTTGAGGCGATTTTTTCTTTCATCATCTCGCAAAACAACCATATTCCGCGCATAAAAGGCATCATCGAGCGCATTTGCGACTCCTTGGGTGACGATATGGGTGAGTTCCACGCCTTTCCGAGCGTTGAACAGCTTGCGTCCGCCGGCGTTGATTTCTACAAGGGTATCGGCGCAGGGTATAGGGCGGATTACCTTGATAGAGTTGCCAAAACGCTTGTCGGACAGGATATAAGCAAGTGGGGAGATTTGCCCACGGGCGAGCTTAGAAAAAAGTTGCTCTCCTTGCACGGTGTGGGCAGAAAAGTGGCGGATTGCGCCTTGCTTTTCGGCTTTGGCAAGACGGACGTTTTCCCCGTTGACACTTGGATAAAAAAGATTTACGAAGACGAATACAATGTCCAAGACGCCGAAAAAATGTCCGAATTGTTGGTCAAAAGATACCAAGATTGCGCCGGTTTTGCGCAGCAGTGGGCATTTTATTACAAAAGAGTAAAAAAAGTATAGACAAAACGTCAAATATGTATTAAAATAGGTTTATCAATATAAAACGTATGGTTCAAGTCCGCTTTGTGCGACTTGGAAGAGGAGAGAAAGATTATGGCAGCAACAAAAAAATACGTTGTTCTTGCAGACATCGAAAGCGTCAGAGTTCCCTTCAGCGTATTCGCATCCGCACTTGAAGAACTTTCACGCATCGGCGAAATTGCAGCGTGCAAATTCTACGGGTATTCCGCAAAGCGTACCAAAGACTACGGCGAATTCATTCAAGAAAACAGCTACGACGCACTTTCCGCACTTCCCAAAAAGAGAAAAGGCAAACTCGACCTTCGTCAAGTCATCGACGCAGCAAGACTTGCTCAATTCCCCAACATCGACGGTTTCTTCCTTATCTACGGCAATGGCGACATCACTCCGCTCATTGCTTACCTTAAGGCATACGGCAAAGACGTCGTCGCAGGCGTTGTAGAGCCCGACAAGAACTCCGTGCTTTGCAACAAGGTCATCATGCTCGATGCCACCGCAACAACGCAAACCGTGCTCAACGCAGGCTACAAGAAAGTCGCGCCCGCACCCGTTGCAAAGAAGGCTGCAGCACCCAAGGCAGAGCCCGTTCAATACGCAGCTCCCGCTCCTGCTCCGCAACCCGCTCCCGCGCCGCAACCTGCCCCTGCTCAAACTCAACAACAAAGCGAAGAAGCAGCACAAATGGCATTGTTGCTTGAACAATTCAACAAGATTCTTGCCAGCAACGACTAAAAACCACGCTAAATAGCGACTGACTTTGTCAGCACCCCGAGCCTGCCAA
>ULSH01038204.1_pt1 | contig 9902 bp, 10 predicted proteins | sample 1956151 | NCBI WGS metagenome assembly ULSH01 (sample SAMEA4835702, study PRJEB28245) | human gut metagenome | biome: gut microbiome; material: fecal sample | place: Denmark | collected 2008 | reverse complement strand
ATTCTCACGGTCTTTCAATTCCAATTTCTTTTTCAGCGGCCTTCCTCCAGAACGGGGTGTCCACCTTGACGACCTGCCTCAGCACTGCGTTGTACTGCACGACCGCGTCGAAGGTCTTCCCGTCCTTCGTCCTGAAGTCCTCGATGTAGAGGTCCTTCCCCTCGGAAAGAGCCTCGCGCTGCTCCGGAGTGAACTCGTGGCCGTACATCGTCGGGGCTACCTTCTCAAGATAGGTCTGCACCTCGGCGCATGGGGTGAGGAAAAGCTTCTGCGTGCCGCGGATGATCTCTCCGTCCCTGTTCCTCACGAACCCGTCGAACGACACGAGGCATCTTGTCTTCGATTCGCTTCCGTCGAAGTTCTGACGCGTGATGGTGATCGGGCTGCCGCCGTTGGCGAACGAGTGCCTGGTCTCCTTGCGGATCGCCTTCCCCTCGTCGTCCTTGACGGTGTACTCGTACGTGTCCATGAGCCTCTCCGCGACCTTGTCGCTGCGGAGGGCGTCGCCGTAGACGCTGAGGTCGGGGTTCGGGTTGACCGTGAAGTGCTTCACTTCGACCCTGTCGTTCCTGAAGTTGGCCTGCAGCGCCATCGGACCGATGACCGTGAGGTTGCCGACCTTGGCGTAGCATCTGACGTAGTCCGTCACCTGGCCGGATGCCAGCTGCCTGGCCACCTGCTCGTTGCCGAGGATGTAGTCCTTCCTGATGCCGTAGGATGCCTCCAGCTCTTCCCACGGAATGCGGTCGAGCCTCTCCTGAATGAACTTCGGGTAGGAAATCTCTTTCTTTCCCGCTGTCTTGTTCTCTTGTGTCTGTTCCATATCTGTAAAAATTAAAGATGAAGTTCATTCCATGGGTTCCTTCATGTGGAACTCGTTGAAGTCGCCGTAGCCGGCATACTCTCCGCTGTGGTCCATGACGTCTATGCCCGGCGCAGCCTTGATGATCGCCTCGGAGGTGTCCCTTCCCGCCTTGTCGTTGTCCAGGAACAGGTCGATCCTCCTGTGCCCCAGGATGAAGTCCAGGGACCTCTTCAGGTTGGCCACGCTGTTCATGACGCAGATGTCGCAGCCGGGCATGGTTCCGTGGTCGGTGCGTCTTCTCTCGATGAAGGAGAGGAAGTCGAAAAACCCTTCGAACACGGCGACGGCCCAATCGGCCGGGCCGGCCGTGATCATGCCGTCGGGAGCAAGATAAGTCGGCGCGGAATTGGTGCACCGCTTTCCTCCGGGTCCAGATTCGGCACTTCGTAGCACGTATCCGTCCCCGTTGTTCGAAAATCCTATGTAAGACTGTACAGAGCCTGAACGGCCAGTCCGCACCGCTACCTCACGGCAGTACATGCGCAGCACGTCCTCTGATATCCCGCTTCAGGAGGCATACCTGAGAAGGGTGCCGTCTGACACGTATGAGGAGGGCACCACTTTCAATGAAGGTGCCCGGCGACAGGCAGGCCGCGGGTCCTGCTGTCCTGACGGCACGTATAGACGTCCTCCGTTCCTCATCTCGGCAAGGCGCCTGACGGCGAAGGTTCTGTCGCAGTGCTCCAGCCTCATGACGAGGTCTATCACGCCTCCCTTTGTCCCTTCCCCGAAATCCACCCAGCCGTATCCTCCGGCAAGTATATGGAAGGACGGGGTCCTCTCGTCTCTGAACGGGGACTTGATGAGACCGCTGCGCGTGAAACTGACGTCCTTGCCGTAGTTGACAAGGACGTCAGCGACCTTCAGACGGGTCGGAACACCGTCGTATGTTCCTCTATCGTTCCTATCTTTCCGTTTTGTGCCTTGCCGGCGTTGTCTTGCTGCCGCCGGACTCCACAGGGTCCGGCTCTTGATAGTTGCGTGAGCTGCGTCACATAGGTAGGATGTATTTAAATAATGTCCTCGGGAATTTTAATTTGTAACCGCGTGTATTGTGATTTTATTTTACTACATTTGGTACTTATAGGGTTAATGTTTTCTCAAAAGCATTATCGTAATACACAAAGATAAGGAAAATAATACATTGTGCAAGTTTTCCTTGAAAAAAGATTATATTTTATGGACAAGAAGCAACTTGCGGAAGGGTGCGGCGTATTCGTGAACGGCCAGTGGCAGGTAAAGAACCTCAAGTTCCTGGCGGAATTCATGAACCAGACGGGCCTTACTACAGGAGACATCGCAAAGGGCGTGGGTCTCCTTAGGAATTCAGTCACACGCTGGTTCATGGTGGACGACACCACCCTCAGCAGGATCATCACCGCTGCGGACTACTACGGCTATGACTTCATAATTTCCTACACCGTTCCAATGAGGGAGATAGAAGGCACCAGGCTGGTCATTGAAAAGCCTGCGCACCCCATCAAGACTCCCGGCAAGAGGCTGGATTTCATACGTGAGGCCATGAAGACGGCTGCCATTACAAACGAGGCACTGGCGCAAAAACTTAACGTCATCCGCAATACCGTCCAGCTCTGGTTCAAGAAGGACGACATCACGATCAGCAATATCTACAAGATTGCTGAGGGCTACGGGTGGGAAGTCAACATCACGTTCAAACTAAAGCCACAGGGAGAATAAGAGTTGCGGAAGATATTTGACCGCATCATTCCTCATGACGCATAGAAGACTATTTGTATATGAAGAAGTTTCTGTTGTTTATTCTGATATTGGTGATTGTCGCAGGAGTCTGCGTGGTTACCTGTCCTGACAAGGCTGCACATAGTGAGGCGCTGAAAGACGTGCTGAATACAGCTATTACCGAAGAATTGTCTAGCAGTGACAAAAGTGATGCGGGGCTTGTTATGTTCGGTTCAATGATAGGGACAGGCATAGGCGGACTCGTGATTGACAATATGCTGAAGGTCGACAATCATTTTGTTTGCAGCATTGGCACCATGACATACGACGGAGAAACCAGGGTCGTTTCCGTCGGAATAATGAACCATGTGTTTACTCCAGGAGAAGAGGCTCTGAAGAAGGCCGTAAGAGAACTGAACAACTAAGGTTTTTAGCTCATTTAACACCAGTTTGGCAGATAACCGTTTGTGATATTCTGTCTTAATAATGCAGTGTGGTACTTAGGGACTGTCGTTAAATAGAAAAAAGTTTTCATCATTTCCTAATGAGCAGAATAACCACTTTCGGAACAATGACAGCAGGGAAAGCATCCCCAACAGGATAGTGAGTCTCAGCAAGCCACATTTGAGACCGATAGTGAGGGACAAGTCAAGGACAAAGCGGACTGAAATCTTTTACATCTTCTTCGGCATCCACACGGCAAACGTGGTGCAGTTGGCGGACAAAATAGAACAAAGAGCGCGTTTGGCTGTGGCTTGATGCGAAAACATGTAACCATTGCGGAACTCTTGTGGGGAAACTGTATTCTCGCCATGAAAAACAGACAAAAACTCCGGCAGAAACGACCGGAATCAGATATAAAATTGAAATTATGATGAGTCGGATGCAGAAATTTAAGGGATTGGTCACTGCTTCGCTCAGAGTGAAAACATTTAACGACAATCCCTAACTAAGAATATTTATGAAAACAACTAACTGTCTAATTATTTTGCTGTCTGCACTATGTCTTGCTGGATGTAAATTTGATGGGTCATTAAGATATGAGATTTGGAGATTAGATGCGTCACAAGCGACTAAAGTGTCTTTTGATATGCCATGGTCTACTCTTGATGAAACAGTACCTTTGATTGAATGGGTAAAAGTTGTTCCTAATGAAGCAGTGTACATAAAATTGAAAAACCATTCACCCAGAAAATATTCTTACTGTAACTATGATATTCCATACGTCTTTGATTCATGGGAAGGATATGATACAGAAACACGTGAGTACATTTCGGGGATTTCTTTTGGTATAACCTGGTCCACACAAGACATTAGAACAGTAATGAATGTTACTGGTTATGATGATGAGGATACTATAAAATACAGCTATTTGCGAAATAAAAAGGATGATACTTATGATGCTCGTAGGCAATTACAAGAATTACTAGAACTTTCTGAATTAGATGCAAGAATAAATAAAACTGCCATGAAAATGCTGCCTATGTTGAATAATCTTTTACCAAGACATCCATATGCAAGTAATGTGGATGGTTACTTTGCTGCAGCATACCAAACTATGCTAATTCATATTAGTACAGATTCAAAATATAATGGATGGTATATGTTTCCTATTAAAGAGAAAAAAACATATTGGAATCCGCAGTTTCCACCTGCAAAGAAATCATATTTTAATTAAATATTCCAATCAGTAGTTGAACTACTGATTGGAATATTTAATAAATCGTCAGACTATAGATATCCATAAAAATGAAAGAAATATGCTTTACATGTTTCCAAGTTAAGCATATTTCTATTCAACAGCAAATTATACATGATAATTTGAAATACAATAAGTCTGCAGCCCCAACCGTGTAACAACCTCAGCGTCAAGCTACCATCTGGAGCCACGTTCAGGTAATGCTTGTTCACGCCATTTACATAAACCTCCGCATCCCAGTCGTAAGTGTCGTATGAGTCTTGGACATAGAGTATAGCCGCCACAGTGCGTCCGTCGGTCCAGAAGTCGAAAAACCGGTCTATAGCTGTGTTATATACTGTTGGATGATCATCGAGCACCACATCAAGAACAACTTCCTCGTTATCAACAGTGAACGGAAGAAGGCACTCCTGGAATCTAGTGTAGAATTTGAACTCCAGTCTTGAAGTATCCATTGGATCATCGAAGAAGCCATACCCGATGTAGTCGTCGACAAATCCTCCTTCATCGGAGAGATTCAACGTCAGAGAGTATCTCGTTCCTCTCCGCACATCGAAACTGTCGTAGTTGTTGTCACCAAGAAACATCCTGTAGGTATTCTCGCTTATTAGACCGCCGGAAAGGTCGGTGTATGTGCCTGTCATCTCAATATATGTCGGTAGGTATCCGCCTACTGACGTTCCGCTCTGAGGGACTTTCAGTTTCGGATTCGCCGTGGGATTATCGAGTGCCTTGCCGCAGGCGTTCTCAAGCGTATAGAAACGTACGAACGATCCGCCTTCAAGCGAGGAGATGTCCGAATCCGTCGCACGGTCGCCGTCTGCCATCTTCGATGCTTCAGAGACGGAGAATGCTCTTTTTGAAGCAAATGGTGACGTCTCTGTCGGAGATTGCCTAAGGCGGAGGCTCTTTATTTGGAACGTGCCGTGCGAGAAGTTCTTGACCACTCTGAAGTTTTCGCCCGATATCGTGATATCTTCTTCAAGATAATATGAGCCCTTAGCCGCTTATCGCCTAATTCAATGCAATCTGATGCAAAAGTAAAGAAAAAATGTGCGACAAGTTACCTAATTGAAGATATGATATTGAAGAGTATTTTGCCGTTTTTGCCGATTATTTAAGTCAGTAACGAAGTAAAGAGACGTGTCATTTTAGCGAGAATTTGTTATTTTAGAATAATTCTAAAATTCAGTTCCGCGTTCTATGTTATTCCATCAGATGCGATAAAATGAATCGAAAGGCCCATATTTTCGGGAAAGATTTTATATCTTTGTCGGACACGAATACATGGTGAGTTACCTAAATTTGCAAGGTTCACAATATCGTCGCATTGAATCACATTTGATGCAACAAAAAGTTACCTTACCAGTTACCTAATGTTAGAAAAACTGCCTTCCAGATATCTGTAGAGGGGTGTATCCTTCTCTTTAACGAGGAGGAGTATTAAAAGGTAATTTGTTAGAAATTAGTAAATTAGGTGAGCATTAGTACGATTTTTACGTGCTGATGCTCATTTTTTATACCCATTCTACGGTATTCTGTGGCACATCGAGGTATATGAATCGTACTTAAGAAATAAAGGACAGTCTAGTTTTTCTTAAACGTGGGACCGGCAGAAGGCTCGAATATAGTGGCATATTATGGAATCCTGCGGCATTGCTATCACTATCACATGGTTAACCTGCATTATTCATAGCCACCACGCTTTGTCTTCGCAGTAGATGTCCGATTGGTCCGCATTTCCCCGGCACTACATGGTTTTTCTGATAAAAGCCGTTAGATGTGGCTGAAAGCAGCACCGGAAGATGGCCAGAAGACACAGGACAGCGCGTTTTTTCAAGTGTGGAGCGCAGCAGTGCTTCCCCTATCGGGGTTAAGTGACTTATATTTGGACCATTACTCGGTTTATGAGGATGTCAGATGTTGCCGTCTGGTCAATACGGACTCCATTTCAGGAAGCATCGGAACCGTCTGTGAGAATCGAAGGCGTATGCAAGTCTTCTTCTCGTCGATGGAAACCGCGTTCAGGAGCAGTATTTCCCTAATTGTGGTGATGGTGCTGCACTCAAGTTCGGTTCCCACAAGCATATCGGCCTGAAACGAATGCAGGATTACGTATGCAGCGCAGTGCAGATAGAGTCTGAACTGGTTGGCAGAGAACTTGTTGCAAGACATCCTGTTGGCCTTAAGTCCGTTCTTGAGTTCGGCGATCATCTGATCCAAGCGTCCTCGGTCACAATAGCATTCAGAGTATGTATATGAAGCTGGACCTCTGCCCCTTGAAATCCGTCACGTTCCCGGCAAGTCCCGTAATGAAGTGGATGCCATCCTGTTGTTCTGTTGCCCAGTCCATGAAGTCGTGGGAGCAGAAATGGGAGTCTCCCCGTAATAGGCATTGAACAGCGTGAGCTGCTGCGCGCCATATGTGTCGGCATTCGTGTCATCTGCATCAATGATGATGGAATCGGGCTCGGAGTTATACGAAGAGATGAAGTCATCGATGAAGGCTTCTCCGATATCGAACAGTTCCTTGCGTGACAGGCGGTTCTCCAGACGCGTCATCGTAGGCTGGGAAGCCAAGTCAATTTCATCCGAAGCAGACCATCCGGCACACATCTTCAGGATTCCGTCGCGGCATAGCCTGTCGCAGTCATCGGCATCCTCAAAGCCGGCCATTATCTGGTATATCCTCTGGCGGAGCATCTCCGTCTTGCTGTGTACCACCATAGGTTTCCGGCGCGGATCTTTGATGCAGGATTCTATGCGTTCTATGATGCGGTTTGATGATTTTTCGTATTCGAGGACAGGGGGCAGTCCGCCGAGCGAGGAGAGTTCGGGTGCAGAAAAATCCACCGTCACTTCCTTGCCGCCCACGGACTCAAGTTCAAACAGTGTAGGAAAAGTTTGATAATCTGAAGAATATGAAGTAATTTTGCTCATGAAGTAAAGGAAAAATGTTTCTTGTTTTTAGCATTACAAAGATAATATTTAACTCTCTGATTACCAAATAATTATGAGGATTCATTTTGCTTTCTTTATGAATAATTCAGGTTAGACATAAGAATATGGAAAATAGTAAATGCTGAATAACATGATAAAAAACGACAGAATCACGCCGCAGTATATTACTTCTCTTAGAGAAGGTGAGATCTTTGTGTTCGGCAGTAATAAGGAGGGCATGCACGGGGGTGGAGCAGCACGCATCGCCTATGAAGAGTTCGGCGCAGAATGGGGCGTCGGTGTCGGTATGACCGGTCAATGCTATGCAATTCCGACAATGGACGGACGCATTGATATTATCCGTAAGCACGTTGACGATTTTACGGCCTATGCAAAAGAGCACCCGGAATTGACATTCCTGGTAACGCGCATCGGCTGCGGTATTGCCGGGTGGCACGATAGTGAAATAGCTCCACTTTTTAAAGAAGCGTCAGCACTTGACAATGTCACACTTCCGGAAGAGTTCTGGAATGCACTTGGATTTTGATGGAGGATTTTCAAATCAAGATGATGTCAGCCTCATGGAGGATTTGCCGATGGTTCTTTTGGCAAATCCTTCTGTTCTATTGCATGCCCTATCTTTGGCTGAATCATTATGACACTGCAACTGTAGTGTTGATATTGCTATATACAACATCTTTTTCAGTGTATTGGGAATTTGCATCGGAAGCCAACAGATTCAGGTCTCTTTGGATTCCGTATCTGTCTTATTGTGCCATTGCGGTCATGCTATGCTGCTCAATCGAGACATGGAATGCCTCGATATTGTTTTCGCTTTTGATTCCATTGTATGGGGCAGCATGCGTCCTTCTGACGAGAGGCAGTGAAAGATTATTTCAGAGATTCCGAAAAGGAAACAAATATGGTTGGATTGTCACAGTCGCAGCGCTAGTCATATTTCTTGTCTCACTGAAAATCATTGGAGTTTCTTGGGAATCTTCAAGACAAGGAACTCCTGAAATGGAAAAGAACGAAATGTTGGCAAGAAGAAACTATCTGCTTGGCAAGCTGCTCTTGACACCAGAAGAAGTTCTTAACGAAATGCCGTCAGCCATAGGCGTTCAATTCCGGGGAGAATGGGCATTGTATTCATGTTCAATGTTATCAGCTTCATTAGTGGACATGTCTAAGCTCTATCCTGAAACCAGGCAAGAGAATCTCCAATATGTCGATAGCCTTATTAGCATTGTGATGTCTCCTGAACTCAGCTATTATGACTACTTGAGATGGGGTGAAGATCCTCTGGAGAGTTTGGACGGCGACGAAAGCCACATATCATACCTCAGTCATTTGGCTTGGATGATGTGCGGTTATAAGCAACTTGGCGGTGATTCAAAATATGACAAGTTGCTGTCAGACTTATGCCGGACAATGAACAGAAGGATACTCAATAGTGACTGCATGAATTTGCCCACTTATCCTGGAGAATCCATCTATATTCCGGACATGCTTGTAGCCATTGTCGCTCTGAACAAATATGCGGAACTGAATAACGGGAAATACCGCAGTACCGTGAGAAAGTGGATAAGTCGGGCGGCAAAGGAATGGCTTGACGAAGAGACCGGATTGTTGGTTTCGTTCCTGCAGGAGGACGGCACTCAATATGGAGATGTGCCTGTAAAAGGCTCCTACTCGGCCTTGAACTGTTACTACTTGACTTTCATTGACCCTCGATTCGCCAAAGAACAGTATGATACACTTAAATCATTGTTCTGGAAAGAAGGCATAATCGCCGGCCTGAAAGAATACCGTGACCGGAGATGCTATCTGGGTGTGGATATAGATGCCGGGCCGATTCTATTTGAATTAAGTCCGTCCGGGACTGCCTTTATGACAGGAGCTGCAACTTATTTTAATGACAGTTCAATCAGGAAAGACATATTGAGGACAGCAGAAATTGCTGGACATTCAGTCAGGCATGACGGCAAGCAGCATTATCTTTTGGCAAACGTGGCTTTAGTCGGCGAATCCATTATGCTGGCCATGAGAGCACATTTCAAGTAATTGGACGACGTTGTTATACCCGACAACCATATTGTCACTGGTCTGGAGGGCTGTCGAAAAACACTGTGTTTTTACAATAAAATTCGAGAGATCTTATACGAATTTGTCGCTGAAGAGGAACTGGAACAGTCCGGTGAACAGGATTCCATTATTGTCCCTGTAAGGCATAATGTCGTCTTTGACGATAACAATCTTCTGGAAGGAATCATCAATGCGTTTGAGCGAATTCAATTCCTGCTCACGTTTTTCTTCGGTTTCTATCTCGTAGGCCGACTGAATATAGTACTTCTCGTTCCCATCAGTAGCAATGAAATCTACCTCATATTGTTTGTATTCAGACTTGCCATCGACCATTTTGCGGTGCTCAACGACTCCCACATCCACCACATAACCGCGGTACAGCAATTCATTGAAGATGATGTTCTCCATCAGATGTGTCTGCTCCAATTGGCGGTAATTCAGCCTCGCGTTTCTAAGACCGACATCTATCGAGTAGTATTTCTTGATGTTCTCGTAATACTTGTTGCCCTTGATATTATAACGTCGGGCTTCGTTGAACAAGAATTCCTCTTCCAGATAGCCGATATACTTTGCAACTGTGTCATCAGTTATCTTGATTTTGCGGACACTTCCAAG
>ULSH01007639.1_pt1 | contig 9913 bp, 3 predicted proteins | sample 1956151 | NCBI WGS metagenome assembly ULSH01 (sample SAMEA4835702, study PRJEB28245) | human gut metagenome | biome: gut microbiome; material: fecal sample | place: Denmark | collected 2008 | reverse complement strand
GAAAGCAGGAATTAAAATCAGTGAGATTGCACTTGGCAGTTGGATGACAGATCTGAAAGGAAGTTCACAGGAAGACATAGCGAGAGAAACAGTTAAGCTTGCCTATGAAAACGGCATTAACTTCTTTGATTGTGCAGATGCATATTCCGGCGGTGCAGCAGAGCAGTTTTTAGGTGAAGTTTTAAAAGGTTATCCCCGCAAGGAGCTTGTGATTTCAAGTAAGGTGTATTTTCCGACAGGAGATGGTGTGAATGACAGAGGACTTTCAAGAAAACATATTATGGAAAATTGTGATCAATCTTTAAGGAATATGCAGTTAGACTATCTGGATCTGTATTATTGCCATCGCTATGATGAAAACACTGACCTGGAAGAAACATTACGTGCAATGAGTGATCTGGTCGCACAGGGAAAAGTTCTCTACTATGGTGTCAGTGAGGAATGGGGCAGTGCAAGAATTGAGAAAGCACAGAAAATTATTGAGAAACTTGGTCTTTATCCTATATCTGTAATTCAGCCGCAGTACAATATGGTAGACAGATATATTGAGCATGAAATCATGGGTACATGCAGAAAATACGGTATTGGTATTACATCCTTTTCTCCGCTTGCGCAGGGACTTCTGACTGGTAAGTATAAGAAGGGACAGCCATATCCGAAAGGTTCCCGTGCAACGCATCAGGCTGACAGACAGATTAACGATCTGCTTACAGATGAAAATCTTGCAATCGTTGATGAACTTACAAAGGTGGCAGATGATTTAGGGACGAATGTAGCAATCCTGTCGATGGCATGGATTTTACAGCATCCGGAAATAAGTTGTGTGATTGCAGGTGCGAGTAAGCCATCCCAATTGGAGAATAATATGAAAGCCAGTGCTTTGGTGATTCCACAGGATGCAATGGACAGAATTGAAAAAGTTCTTGGATTCACAAGATTTGAGCGTCATGTTGGATAAGGAAAGGGGAACAACATGAGTGAAGTTAATTATGAAGAAATCAAAATGATGACGGAGAAACAGGAAAAAATACTCCGGTTTGAACATTTCTCCAATAAAGATGCGTTGGAGTTGGGGACATTTATTACAGATAAGATATATGCAGAAAATATGGCTCTTGCGGTAGCAATTCGCAGGGTGAATGGTACGATTATATACCAACACCTGACAGATGGTACAAATCATATTAATCAAAATTGGATGGAGAGGAAATTCAACACAGTATCCTATTTTGAACGTTCTTCATTGGGTGCCTGGGCACTTGAGGCTATTTCGGGAGAAACGGTAGATGTTCATGGCTTATCAAAAGAAGATTTTATATTTGCAGGCGGTGGTTTTCCTATTCGTTTAAAAGCGGGAGAGATTGTAGCAATACTTACAGTTTCCAATCTGCCCCATATGGATGATCACAAGTTTATAGTAAGAGTTTTGTCAGAATATCTGGAAAAGAAAATATAAGCCGCCAGAAATGCGAATGAATCTTCCGCATATTGTTGAAAATATGTATTTACTGCTATTTAGCAATAGAAATTTCTAATGTATGCATGAGCTATAAAACAGAATCTAAGAATATTCCATATGCTTCAAAGAATTTTTCTATTATTTTTCTGAACGTTTCGTATAATGCAAAGGACAAGCTGCACTTAGATATTATTCATTAAGTTATCACGATACCGCTATGGAATTTGGTTGATAGAATGGGTGAAAAATTCAATAGGATTGCAGGAACATGAAATGCGAAGCAATCCTAAAACACCTCAAATTCGCTCATTTTTCTACGAAAAATGGCTACTTTTCGGTGTTTTTCGCGTCCCAAAGTCATGCCTTTTCATGCAAGCATGAAAAGCATGACCTTTTGACGCTTGTATCATCATAATATAACTATTCAGAAAATGGAGGATGAAAAAGTGGAGTATATTAATTTGGGACGTACCGGTTTACATGTAAGCAGGATTTGTCTGGGCACAATGAATTTTGGTGCGGTAACTGAGGAAAAGGAAGCGTTTCGTATTATGGATGCTGCATTAGACGCAGGAATTAATTTTATTGATACAGCTAATAACTACGGACAAATAGTAGGGAAAATGGGAATTACCGAAACCATTATTGGACGCTGGTTTGCTCAGGGAGACGGGAGACGGGAGAGAACCGTTTTGGCAACGAAGGTACATGAGGATATGGGGAATCCATATGACGGTCCTAATACCGTTCCAGGACTTTCAGCATATAAGATACGCAGACATTTGAGAGCATCAATGGAACGTTTGCAGACAGAGCATATAGAGCTTTATTATATGCATCACATAGACAGAAACTGTAGCTTTGAAGAACTGTGGGGAACATTTCAGGCGTTGTTTCAAGAAGGGAAGATTGACTATGTGGGAGCAAGTAATTTTCCTGCCTGGAAGATCGTACAGGCTCAAGAAAAAGCAGTGATGCGTCATTTTCTGGGAATTGCGGTACAGCAGGAGCGTTATTCACTGGTGGCTCGTTCTATAGAATCAGAAGTACTACCTGCCTGTAAGGAATATGGCATAGGTGTGGTGACTTGGGCGCCTCTTGGAGGAGGATTGCTGGCAGGTAATGTAGATAATATGGCTCGAAGAAAAGGAAATTCAGCAAAAATAAAATTGTACGAAAATCAACTTCGTGCCTATAGTAAATTGTGTTTTGATGCCGGACTGAAGGAAGAGGATGTGGCTTTGGCATGGATATTAAATAACCCTATTATCACGGCACCTGTAATCGGTCCCCGCACCTATGAACAGTTTGAGTCCTCTTTGAAAGCACTTGAAATAAAACTTCCTTCTGACATGCTGGCTGATCTGGATAAAATTTTTCCTGGACCGGGAATTGCACCGGAAGCTTATGCATGGTAAGTTCTGGAAGGTTTTTCCTTTTATGTAATTATCGGCTCTATTACAGTACCAGGAGAGAATGAGTTCCTATCCAGTTATTATCAATTGCAAGGAAAACAACGTGAATTCGTCGAATCACACACCTTGGTTTCCTTCCATGGCAGCCGGGAATGGTCATTGACTGTCAAAATGAAAAAAATCATGAACTATTTGTTCAAATTCTAATTAAAGTTTAACCCCAATTTTAAAATATTTAAATTGTAGCTGGCAAATCAGCAAAAATGTGCGGCCGCTTTCACTACTGATGATTTTCAGAGATAGTGAAAGCGGCTCTTGGTTTTGGATTCCCGCTTGTGGCGTTATCGGAAACAGATCAATCATATGCGAAGAGAAGAGCAATGGCCTGGCATTGGAGTATAGGAAAATTTTAGTATAGATAGTATACAAAATATGATCTAAGAATATTCCGGAAACTTCTAAGAATTTTTCTATCATTTCCCCAAAGATCTTGTATGATATAAGAAACAAGCTATATCACTATGAAAGTTCTGGACAATAGACATAAACCAGAGTGTGCTTGCACATGCAGGTGATATAGTAATGGACGGAAAAACGGTGTGAGTAAGCAGAGAGACAGCCCGGCTTATGAAGACTGGCGGTGATTCCGTTTACAGAAAGGAAGAATTTTAGATATGTATCAGGCGGATAGAAACAGGTACAACGCGATGAAATATCATAAGTGCTTGAACGTGCGGAGTTTCCACAAGATGAGCTGAAAAAAATTGATGACATTGTATTGTCATAAAGAGCAGAGCTGAGAAAAAATAGAGGCGGCGTTTTTAGTATGTGATAAAGAAGCTATTGAAGGAGGAGAAGAGAGTGCGAAAGAAAATAATTGCGTTATGTCTTGCAGGGGTAATGGCCGTTATGCCCATCGCGGGTATGGGAGGTACTATGACCTATGCAGAAAATACCAATGCTGTGGGAAATAGTTCTCCCTCTGTCAGTACAATGAAGCTGAACCTTCTGGAAAAGCCTTTGGGTGTAGACAAGGAAAACCTTTCCTTTTCCTGGGCGATGGAAGACGGGGATATGGATGAGTATCAGACTGCATATCAGATTGTAGTGGGAACAACAGAAGCTGCAATAAGAAAAGGCGAGTTCTTATGCGATACCGGTTGGGTTACATCCGCACAGTCTTCCGGTGTAAAAGCGGATTTCGGCGGTAAATTATCGGATAACAGTCTCTATTACTGGAGTGTCCGGATCAAAGATAAAGATGGTAAGGAAAGCGGATTCTCTGCGCCCCAGGCATTCACTACGGCAGTGGGAAGCGGCTGGGAGACGATAAAGGGAATCTGGTATCAGGCAGGTTCTGCAGCAGCCGGAAATATATTCGAACAGCATGGATGGACGGATTACGCGGTTGAGATGGATGTAAAAACAGATACGGTAGTGGGAATTGCGTTCCGGGGTGTGGATGCAGGCAATAATTATGTCTGGCAGATACGGACGGGGGACAACAAAATTGCACCCCACTATACATACAACGGCACAGTCGCAAGCTACAATCAGGATACGGCAGTCAGCGGTCTGGACCTTCCAAAGGGCGAATGGTTCCGGGTAAAGATCCAGGCGTTGGGGGACCAGGTAACGACTTATGTGAAGCTGCAGGGGAGCGGCCAATTTACGGAAGTATCCTCCTACCAGGTGGATAAGGGTTTTGCTTACGGAAGTATCGGGTTCCGTACCGGCCGTACAGAGTCCGGGTCTGTGGATAACCTGGAGGTATACCAGGTAACGGAGAGCGGAGAAAAAGGAGAGGTGCTTTATAAAGAAGATTTTGAAGGCCAGACAAGTCCCGTAGAGGGATGTACGGTTTCAGACGGGGTTTTGAATATCCCAAATGCCCTGCTGACTCCGGCGCTGCTTGGCGGGGATACGGTTTATCCGGAGACAGGGCTGCCGGAAAAAGGAAGCTTTATCTTTGCAAGGGATTCTTTCCGGATTGAGGATCCGGAGAAGATAGAGAAGGCAGTAGTGAGTGTGACAGCGAAAACACCGGAGAAGACCAGGCAGTACGTCTATAATCTCTATGTGAACGGTCACCATGCAGGACTTGGCCCGTCCCGGTTCGGCACGGACCCTTCGGATGGTTCCGGTGTCCTTTACTATAATACCTACGATGTGACGGAGCAGATACGTGCCGGGGAGAATGTAATTGGAGCCATCAATTATACCAGGGACGAAAAGTCATTTCTCTGCCAGCTTACGGTATTTTATAAAGACGGAACAAAGCAGGTGGTGTCAAATACAGGAAACCCGGCATACGGGTGGAAGGTCAAGGACGGGACCAATGCATTCGGCGATAACGGGACCGGCGGAAACGGCGGCAGCATCGGAACCGGGTATTTTACAGCGGATGCACAGAACCTGAATGCCAATGCATGGCCTTTCGGCTGGAATGAGCCGGGGTTTGCGGAAGATGCATCCTGGACAGCTCCGGAGGACCGGGGAAACATCGTGGGCAGTTATGATCTGGCGCCTTATACGGCGGATCCCGTGGGCAGATATGAGACGGAGCCGGCATCTGTGACCAAAATCGGGGAAGGCCACTATTTTCTGGATATGGGAAAGGAAATCGTCGGCGGCCTGAAGCTGCAGGCAGATGCCCCCGCAGGAGGGAAGATGGAGCTTCGGTATGGGGAAGAGCTCTCCGGAACCAATACAGTAAAGTGGCAGATGCGCACCGGGAACCGGTACCGGGAGTACTGGACGCTGAAGGCAGGGGAGCAGACGCTTGAAAATACCGGGATGATGACCTACCGCTATGTGGAAATCCTGAACTGCCCGGCGGAGCTGACGGTGGATAACGTCCGGGGAATTGCCATACGGCAGGCGTTCTCAGACGAAGAGTCGGAATTCCATTCTTCGGATGAACTCCTGAACCGGATCTATGAATTCTGTAAGTATTCCATCAAAGCCACAAACCAGGATCTGATGGTGGATTCCCAGTCCAGGGAGCGGGGAGCTTATGAGGGGGATGTGCTGATTAACGCATTGTCGGGCTATTCCTTTGAAGATGACTATACACTTGCAAGGTTCAGCAATGAATATCTGGCAACCCACCGCACCTGGCCTGTGGAATATGTCTATTATACAATTATAAATGCATGGAACGACTATCTTTATACAGGAAACAGCGATTCCCTGGAAAACTATTATAACATCCTGTGCGGAAACGGCTATAACCGTTCCCTTTACTGGAATCTGTTCCAGCCGGAGTACGGCCTTCTGAAAATCCCCACATCGGGGCAGAACACGACCAATGCGGTACTGGTGGACTGGCCGAACACGGAGACGGACGGCTATGTGCGCAAAGACTACAACACGGTCATGAACGCGGTTGCCTGCGGGGCATTTACCGACCTTGCAAACATTGCGGGAGTTCTGGGGAAAACGGAAGACCAGGCTCAGTGGAAGGGTCACGCGGATACGCTGAAGGCGGGCCTTCTGGAGCAGCTGTACGATGAAGGAAAGGGAGCCTTCCGCGACGGTGTGGGAACGGACCACTGTTCCCAGCATGCCACAGCGTTCGCACTGGCTTATGGGATTTACCGGGACCAGGAAATGGCGGAACGGATGGCGGACTATATCAGGAGCCAGGGAGAAATCAGAACCAGCGTATATGGTTCCTGGTTCCTTCTGGAGGGACTGTACAATGCGGGCGCCGGGAATGTGGCCATGGACCTGATGACCTCAGAGGGAACAAGAAGCTGGAAGCATGTGATGGATGACCTTGGGGCGACGATTACGACGGAAGCCTGGGATCCTGCAAATAAAAGCAATATGACCTACTCCCACCCATGGGGAAGCGCACCGGGAAGCCAGATCGTCCGGGGAATGTTCGGAATCCAGCCGCTGAAGGCGGGATTTGAAGAATTCCAGGTGAAGTTCCAGCCGGGAGACGTGGCGGAGGCGTCCGTCAAAGTACCGACGGTCAAGGGAAGCATCCGCGCCGGGTACACAAAGGGTGAGGACAGTTTCGAATGTCAGGTGACCGTACCGGCGAATACGACAGCTGTGGTCTATATTCCACGAACAGGAGAGACAGCAAATGCAAGCCTGACGGTAGACGGGAAGAAGATGGGAGAAGCTGAAGGAGACTTCCTGAAGGTAACCCTTGGGTCTGGTACCCACACGATGACAACAGCAGAGAAGCCGGAAGAAAAGCCGGAGGTGCTTGCAGAGTTCACATTTGACGATGAAGAGACCGGTTTCACCAACGGCTATGGAGTGGCTGCAGGAACTTATACACTTCAGGACCATGACGGAGGCAAAGCCCTGTATCTGGATGGAACTTCCCAGTTCCTGGAAGTAAAGACGAAGGATGGAGGCAGCCTGCTGAGCGGTGTAAAGGAACTGACGGTTTCTTTCCAGGCAAAGCCGGATAAGAAAGACGGAAACTGGCTGTTCTATGCGGCACCGGATGCAAATTCGCAACAGTATCCATATGAAAAGTATCTGGGTATTCTGGGAGATGCAGGAGGAAATGCCGTTGCCCAAAGATTCAAAAATTCCGGTTCACGACCGGGAGAAGCAAAAGCTCTGGCTGACGGGGATGACTGGTATTATCTGACCGTCGTTCAGACAGAGACAGAGACGATTCTTTATATCAATGGAGAAGAGGCAGCAAGGGAGCCAAGCAGTTATTCGCTGACAGATATTCTTGGAGAGAACAGTATCCTGTATATCGGAAAGGCAAACTGGGAAAAAGGAGAGTATTATAAGGGGCTAATTGATAATTATAAAATTATCGGACGCGCCTTAAGTGCGGAGGAAGTAAAAAAACTGGCGGATGAGTATACCACAAGACCGGTATATTTCGATAACGCACTTTCCAGACTGAGTGCTGTACAAAGCGGGAGGAACACTTTTGAACAGATCACGGATAATGCGCAGTTTGAACCTGGAAAAGAATATCTGGTGGTGTGCGGCGATCAGGTCTTGCGCTGGAATGGCAGTAGTTTGAAAGGGGAAACACCGGAAGGCATTGCAGGAATCAATACTTCTCTTATAACTTTACCAGATACATTGACCGGGGAAGAGGGGAATACCTATCTCTGGTGTATGCAGAAGGCATATAATGGAGATGGTGAACAACAGTACAGAATGTATAATGTCTCTGCAGAAAAGCAGGAGAAACGTTACTGGAATCTGACTAATGGCGATGGGAAGAAACTTTATGCTGTTGATGAGAATAACGATGGTAATTATAACAAGCTGAGTTTTGTAAAAAACAATGATGGAAGCTTCAATGTTGTTACAAAGTTTGATAATCGCAGTTTCTATATGGGTTCGGATGGAACGATAAATAATGCTAACGGGACAAGTCCTGTAAAAATATATAAACGGCAGATTGAATCAGAAGGTATACAGTACTCCACAGACAGCGGTCAAACATGGCAGATGATGAGCCGGTTATCTGATCAGGATGCGCCTGAGGGCGAGTATGTATGCACAGAAAACCTGTGGCGGGCGCGGATTCCCAAAGATGCAAAAACCATTAGGTTCCGCGGGAAATATCAGCAGATGAGCATGCATAACGGCGAGTACAAAGGTGGAATTTATGCCACAGAGGAATATAATCTTGCGGAATTTGAGGCTGAAAACTGTTTTTACGGTGCACCTGTTGTAGATGAATTGAGTAAGGATACAACGGTTGGCGGAAGCTGGGGAAAGGTTGATGAGATCAATGACCTTGGTGATGCGAGCCGGGATATACCGGAGGGAGCATATGCCCGGGATCCGAATTTGTATTACGCGACATCTGAGTTCTATGATTATTACTCTGATTATGAGCTTTGGGGAAAGAAGCTTAAGGATAGTTCCAAAACGGAATATGAAGATCAGTATGAAGATCAGCCTTTATTTTCGTGGAATCTGGCAATCAGTAACCTGTATCAGAATTCTGAGGGAGTATATCCGCTCTATTTTGGCGGTTCCCGAATGTTGAATGCGCCAACCGGAAAGTATTTGAGATCTCAACTGTGGAATTATAGGACGCAAATCGCCTGCGGAAACGGTTTTGCCGGGGTGAATACGGAGCTGAAGCCCGGTGAAACTGGCAGAGTCTTCCCGAATATGGGTCTTTTGAATCAAGAGAATCCTCTTAGTACTTTAGAATCGGGAAATGTACTGCTGAAAAACAGTGAGATAGAATCCCCTTACTTTAATAAAGAGTTCCTGACCGGCAAGAATCAGGAAAAGGCGGTTTACGGGGCGGTCTATGAGAATGTGGAATTTCCATTTGAAAGAGATACAGAGAGCGGATACTGGACGTTTGACAGTGCAAAGAAGCATTATGCAGTGCGTATGATGCAGGATACAAAAACAGGGGAATATTATCTTGAACGGACAGGAAGCAGTGACGAAACGAAAGCGGTAACATATGCCGGGAGACCGTTTTTCTTCCCCTTTAATCAGGGCGGGGATTATACGGAAAAAGGAAAAGCTCCGTATTCGGTTGCGAATCTGGATTATATGTTTGGTGCAAAAGTAGAAGTGCCGTTTTCTTTGTCAGAGAACAGAACAACTACTGTAAAAAAGGATGAAAACGGAAAGGATGTAGAGAAAGATTGTATCTTTACATTCTCAGGTGATGATGATGTCTGGATTTTCGTTGAGGGAACGGATGGAAAAGAGCATCTGGTACTGGATATCGGAGGAAGCCATGGGGCAGTCAGCGGCGCCATTGATTTTACCACCGGTAATGTAGCGGTCAGCGGAAAGTGGAATTACCTGAATGGCGACACGACGGCGTCTGCCATGAGTAAAGATGGATTTCTGACGGATGTAGAAAAGTATGGACTTTCGGATGCTTACGTGACAGAAAATGATCAGTGGATCTGGCACTCTACATTGGAAGAGCTGGGCGTAGAATCAGCGGACAATAAGTTTGAGCCATATAAAGAATATAAGATTAAAGTTTACTATATGGAACGAGGTCTTGACCAGTCCAACCTTCGAATTACGTTTAATTTTGCAAAGAATAAAA
>ULSH01009773.1_pt1 | contig 9927 bp, 8 predicted proteins | sample 1956151 | NCBI WGS metagenome assembly ULSH01 (sample SAMEA4835702, study PRJEB28245) | human gut metagenome | biome: gut microbiome; material: fecal sample | place: Denmark | collected 2008 | reverse complement strand
GCGTGGACAGTGCCAGAGGGGACGATGATTTTACCCCTTTCCGAAACATTATGAATCAAATATTATACGAATCAAAGATAATTTTGAAAAAGCGTCATCAAGCTATTTGGGATTAAGTGCCTGTGTTTTCGTACAAGCCTGTTAATTTGTTCAAAGGATTTATACTTGACCACTAAGGTCTTATTTGGACGCACCGTTATACTTTCAATATCGCTTAAAACGGCCTCTTTGCTGTACATTTTTCTTGCTACGCCCCATTCGTTTTCTCTTAATTTCTTCTGTTCAGATAAAAGCGCTATAGTATTATTGATTTCACCAATATCACGTCGTAAATCATCGTTCGTTTTTGACAATGCCTTTATCCGTTCCCTCAGTTCGGTTATCCTATCGTTGATAGGCTCAACCCTGCTGTTCAGTTCATCTTTATCAAACGCCGAATCCTCGTATAAATCAAGTAGTCTTTCCCTGCGTGCTTTTGCTTCTTCTAATTCGGACTGTGCTGATATAATTGCTTCATCATCCCGGTTGTCTATCTGTGATTCCAGGATACCTCTTAGCTTCTTTAGAAGTTCCATAGCGTTAACAACCTGTGTTAAGGTTCGAAATATATAGACTGCCCCTGTAACTTGGCTATCTAAAACCGTTTCATATATGTTGGGATTGCTGCATGGATAGATTTTATTGCCGTTTTCATCATATCGCCTTTCACGTTTTGAAGCACAGCTGTAGCAACGTACATTTCTCCCTTCTGATACAAGATAGTCGCTGTTGCCCGCAATATATTTATTGCCGCAAGACCCACATATAATTTTCCCCGCATAGTCTGTCTTGCCACTATATATCCCTTTTTGCCGCTGGTGCTGTATCCGGCCTTGAAGAATTTGTTGCGCTTTATCATACAATTCCCGGTCTATAATGGCAGGGACTTTATCCGTATCAAACACTACCGGCTCATCCGTTTCCCTGCGTGCATGCTTTTCAAACACCAGTCCCTCGGTATATTTCTTCCTTACACCGCAGCCTGTATAGGTTATATTGCTCAGTATCAGCCGGATGCCCCGATCACTGAAATCCTTTCCTTTCTTGGTTTTTATGCCCGACTGTTTTAAATAATTTGCTATTCGATATAAGCCTAAACCCTGATTGACATACAAATCAAAAATCAGCCTTACAATTTCAGCTTCATGTTCTACAATTTCCAGCCTGTTCTCTGGTTTGGGATAATACTTATAACCGTAGATATTGCCATGCGAATGGATATTCCCGTTCTTAATCCCCTGTTCGATGCCAAACAATACCTTGCGGCTCTTATCCCGGCTTTCACGCTCGTCAAATACGGAAAATAGCTGTATATATGTAATATCATCGGGGTTTTCCGTTGTTTTATCCAAATCTAAAAAATGGACATATACATGATTGCTTGCCAAAGCCTTCAAAATTACATCCACACTTACATTCCTTGCGAAACGGCTCGTATTGGATACCAGTATCAGGTCAAATTTAGGCTCTGCTACAATAGAATAACTATTTTCTATGTCCAAACCAGCATCGGTCAGCATTTTATTGAATTGTGGCCGTTTTAAAGATGTGCCGCTGATGCCTCTGTCAGCGTATATGCCAATATTCTCATATGACTCACACTCGTTGATATAGTGTTCAAAATAGTGTTTCTGATTTTCATAGCTGTTTTGTTGATCATCGCTTTTGGTACTTACTCTGCAATAAGCCACAACCCGTTTCATACCCAGACTACCCCGTTTACTATATTTCATATATTCCCACCTTTATTATATCCTATCAGCTATTCCTGCAATAGTTATATATTTAAAAATGGTTGGATAACTCACCCCGCACAACTGTGCCAGAGCCTTCTTGGTAAGCTGTCCCTGATGGTATAGCGGGGCATATTTTAAAAACAAAGCCGGTAAGTCGTCTTTGGACATTACCGGCCTGCCTGTATGTTTGCCTTTGGCCTTTGCGTTTGCCATGCCGCTTTTGACCCTTGCCCGTATAAGCTGTAGTTCCAACTCTGCAAAAGTTCCTGCCATCTGTAGAAATGCAACTGTCATCGGGTCAAGCTGCCCCTGAGTGCAGTCTATGGTAATGCTGCCCAGTATCACCAACCGCAGCCGTTTTTCTTTTACTCTGTCGATTATCTCGCATAGCTGTTTGGTGCTTCGGCTCAATCGGGATATCTCTGTCGCTATGATGGTATCCCCGGCTTTTGCTCTCTCTTGCAGCAACGCATCAAGTTCTGCCTTGTGAACTGCGTCCCCGTGCTCGTATTCCCATATAACAGCATCAGCGCCAGCCGCTTTCAATTCCCGCAACTGGCGTTGTATGTCCTGCCTGTTTTCGTTGGTGCTGCATCTTGCGTATCCGTATCTCATAGGCTGCCTCCTTCTTTATTGAAAACATAATAGCATATAAAGGAAAGGGTGCCGAGCCGCATTTGATACGATATGCTTCGGTTTTCAGCCTGATTTCTGCTGTGTTTAGGCAGATGCTTGTTATAAAGGAAAGGAGATGCTTTCTTTTATACGCCTGCCCCGATGAAAAAGGAGCGGTCAGCTGCTCCGCCCCTTCAATACTGTATTTAAATACAATGCACTATTAATATTCTTCCGGTTCGTACATATTGAGTATCTTCATTATGGAAGCCAGCAGCAGCTTCGCATAATCGTAAAGGGATATTTCTATCATGCCTTCTCCATATCCTTGCTCTTCCATCGTGGCGAAGAGGCTTTCCAATACCTTTTTCCCGGTCGCCGCTTTGGGTAACTTTGCCTGCTTTGATTCTCTAACTATTAACGGAGTCTTTTGTTCACGTTCTATTTTCAACATATCGTTTTACCTCATTATTCGATTATTCAGGATGGCAGTTCCGTATATTGCCTGTGAGGTAAAACAAGTCTTTTGCCTACAATGTAGCGGATATCCCTGCTATAGCCTGCAAGGGATATGCCGCAGGTACATTCCTGCCGTAATCTATAATTTAATTCTAGTAAACTCTCTTTGAAAGAACAAGGCTTTTGTATTCCTCAATAATCAAAATACCGCGGAGTAAGCAAAACAGCAGGAATTAGGGGACTGATACGTTTACCGCTCTTTTTCTCAATGGAAAGCCCATAAGCAGTGCATCGCTACATATGGGCTGAATAAGAACATTTTTATGGGGAATCGAGGCGGGTTTTCTGTTCAAGGCACTTTCAGCGCATATATCCCGCTGTATTCCCTGCCGTTGTACTCGCCCTCATAGCAGATATGATATTCCCCCGGCATGGTGACCGTGAGCATATCTCCCTCTACACTCGCTCCTTGCGTTTCCTGCAAAGAGTAGGTCCATCGCTGTGGCGTGTGCTCCATGCACCAACACCCCCAATCGTCCACCGGAAGCTCAATATGGATTTGCCTGGTGGCAGGAAGTTGTGAAAACGCTTCAGAAGCAGGTTCAAAAACGGCAAACGGGAATTCAGCGAGAGACCAGCCGTTGAGGCGCTCATCCCCATCCTCAAAGATCAACTCGCAACTGCATACGTTTGTTCGTCCGTCTTCCACTTTAGGGACCACGGATACCCAAAACCCAAGTTGAGTATTGCATCCATGGTAAGAGCTTCGGGCTTCAATGCGGTAATCCCCCGGTTCATGCACGGTAAGCAGGTTGTCCCTAAGAGTGACATCGGAAAGCGTTTCGCCCGTTGCTCCGGTGCCCGCGTCTTTCCACTGAGAGAACTTCAGCTGAACCTCGGGTTCATCATGCACTTCGGCTCTGCATTCGCTGTCGTCAACCCGCCAATAAAACTCGATCGGGATTTCGAGGGATGTGCCCTCCTCATAGCCATTTACATAGTGGGGCGAATATGCCCATGCTTCCTTTACTTCCGATGAAACTGCCAGCTTGCATGTGCAGGGGATCGCAGCAGTCGCAACACCAGGAGCAGCGCTTTCCTGGGGCGGCAGCTGCTCGGAAGCAGGAGTTTGTGTTGGAACCGATGCGGATGCGCCCGCATCCTCCGCCCGCGGAAGCAGAACAAGGCAAAAAACAGCCGCAGCGGCAACGCCTATCAGGAAGCTGCCCAATCCTGCCCATATACGCTCCTTCCGTGCAAGCCTTTGCAGCGCTCTTTGAAGGAATTTCACGCTTTGGTAGCGTTTCTTTACGTCAAGATTTGTACACTTATCGATAACAGTCCACAGCTGCCCTCCGCACCGCTCCATTTTTTCATATGGATTCCCGGTATGCGCTTCGTACAGAGTAACGCCCAATGCATAGATGTCCGACCGCATATCGGATTGGCTGAACCCGTACTGCTCGGGCGGTGCATAGCCCTGCGTTCCAAGCTGAACCGTGTCCTTCCTTGCAGCGGAGGAATACTGCCTCGCCGCGTCAAAATCGATAAGCACATATCGACCCAAATCGGACAGAATGATGTTATCCGGCTTGATATCCCTATGGATAATAGGCGGTTCCGCCCCGTGCAGGCATTCCAACGCCTCGCATAGGTCTTTTGCCAAAGCCATCGTTTCCTTGTCATCCAGCGTTCTTCCGACTTCAAGAATGCCGCGAAGGCTCCTGCCGCTGACGTATTCCTCCAACACCCATATTGTATCCCCCGATTTCTGAACGGACAGAATACGGGGCAGCGCCGGGCTTTTCATCCCGGCGACTGCTTCATAGATTGGGCGCAGTGAGGCGGGGATCAGCTTTTTTACTGCAAGCATCCCATTTTGACGGTTTTTTACAAGAAATACCCTTCCTTCCTTCAATACCGCCACTTCTTCGTAAAGCCACTGGTGAAATTCATTGCGCATATCCATATGCTGCGCTCCTTCGATAATTTCCCTGTTTATAAGATAAATATAGCATGGTATAATATAAATGACAACACATACGGAGGCAGTTCATGTATTCCAAAACCACGGGAGATCTGCTTAAAACGCTGCTGAGAACAGACGAGTATTCCCAGTTTCAGGAATTGAAAGACAACGGCGTCGTATCCCTTGCGGATCATCTTGATGCGTTGCTGGATCAAAAGGAAACCTCCAAGGCGGAGGTGATTTACAGAGCGAGACTGGATACGGTCTATGGGTATCAGATTTTCAACGGCACGCGCAAGCCCTCACGCGATAAGCTTTTGCAGCTTGCCTTTGGGTTTCCCCTTACATACAAGGAAACTCTGACGCTGCTCAGGATCGCCGGGGTGGGCAGCCTTTACGTCCGCCGCATACGGGACAGCATAATCATATTCGCCCTTAACAAGGGCTTCTCCCTGGAGCAGCTGAACGAGTTGCTGGAGCAGGAGGGTGAAGCGTATTTGGCATAAAGTCAGCCGCACAGAGGGTTCCTGTGCGGCTTAATATTACTTTTGGATTAATTGAAGGCTTAAGATCATTTCGCCTTTTTTCTGTTCAGCACGGCGCCGCCTGCAAGCATGCCCATAAACACCAGCATACACAGCCCCACATATGGTCCCATGCTGCTGTCGCCCGTTTTGGGGAGCGCTACGATGTTTTTCCCGGTGCCGGAGGCGGTTATATTGAAGGAGTAGCTTCCTCCGCGCCAGATCACCTTCACATTGTGAGGGCCGTCCGTAAGGGAGGGGATGGTTATGGTGTTGCCGTCAACGGTGAAGGGAACGCTTACGCCGTCAATAAGCACCTCGGTCGGGTCGGAAGGGATACTGGCGCCAAGGCTGTTCCCGCCCCTGTACCATACGCTGCTGCCGGAGCCGGAGCCGCTGCCGCTCGGCTTCTCGCCGCCGGAAACCGTTTCCCACTTTACAGTAAACGGGGAGAATGAGTCGGTGCTGAACCATATTCCGGTACCGCTTTCATCAAGACGGTATTTAATTTCTGTACCGGCCTTATCTATTCCGTCCTTATAGTGGGTAAGCGTGAACTTCAGCCTGCCGTTTTTCGCGTCCTCCGGGTTTATGCCGTAATCAAAGAATGGCAGGAAAATTTCTGCTTTGCTTCCGTTCTTCTCAAAATGCTCTTTGATCTCCCTGGTTTCTTCGCCATTCGCATCTACTACTTTCAGCTCGACATAAAAGGCGTTGGTTCCCTCCTGCGGGTTCTTTTGGCACGCCAGCTCCCAACCTGTTTCAGAAGCGGTGTCGTCCCGCAGAGTGGGTTGAGATGGAGTTTCATTGACTTCGGCAACCGCCTTAGTGTTCACCGTAAAATCGGCCTGCTCCATCAAAAAATAGAGATACTGCCGCTCTACAATATTTCCTTCTTCGTCATACCAGTCTATCAGCCGCACATAGCCCTGCTTCGGGGCGTAGTACACGGTTATTCCCTCCGGCGTTACAAAGGAAGAGAAGGGGACAAATTTGAACTGCGCCGTGGTGGAGTTATTCAACTCAGCAGCTCTTATAATGCTGTCCTGCGACGAAGCCGTGTAATTGTTATACTCTACATAGCCCTCAGGGTCATTGCCGCCGCTATTGTTTTGCCTGTATCCGACTATGTTTTTTCTTCCATCGGGCGCCTTTATTTCCACATAGGACTGGTTCAGGTCAAGCACATTTTGCAGCGTCAGGCCTTTATTGAATCCAGCATGGATGCGGGTCACCTTGCTGTCACCCTTGCCTTTCTCTAGTGTCAAGGGCATACCGTTATTTTTAATATCTGCAATATTCGGAATGAAAGCCAGCTGATCTTCTGAAACCGGGGTCCAATGCTCATCCATCCATGTGGCATTCTTCACGGTTATCCGTATATTGAGTATTTGCGTCAGCTCTTTCGCGCTGCCCTTTGAGTCTTTCCATATCAGCTTGAAAGGATACTCATTGGTCGCAAGCTCTCCGTTATCGGCATAGGGTACGCTTATCGTAACGGGTAGACTATCCGGTGATTGTGTACTTCCGTTGGAATCAACGATGGTAAGCGTATCGTAACCATCGGGAGCGCTGACCTCGGTATTTACCTCTAACACTTTGCTTGCAGACTCTGCTTTTACAGCATCCATATCGGTTATAGCGTATTTGAGCAGGCCGGCATTTTCATCATAGCTTGCTTCGATATGTGAAGCACTATTGGTATTGAATTTTAATTGTCCATTCCCTACCGGCACAGGCCGGGCGACTTGTTCTTTGGGCACTTTAATCTGACCGGCAGAGGTAGTGGCCACGACGTTCAGCTTTTCCACCCGGATAACATTACCGCTGCTGTCTTTCCATGCCATATAGATGTACTCATCGTCATATTTAGCCGGTGTAACGATGTAGTTATCGCCTTCTTCTGTTACATCCGCAAGAGTGAAGTTCCATCCGAAAAAGTCAGAAGAAGATTCATCCCAAATATCGTCATCTGAGTTGAGAACCATTCCACTAAATTGGTCGTCTGAAATAATATTTCCGTTAGTATGCATCCATTTGGCGGCACCGGTGGGAAGCTTCGCTTTATTGATATTGAATCCTATGGAAGATATTTCACCGGAGAAAGAATCCTTCAATGCCTCCTCGATGGCGGCGGCCCATGCATTGGAATTCATCTCTCCAATCGAAACGGTCATTTTACCTTCATCATCAGCATGGGTCACTTGTATATTGCTATTCAGGGAAGCCGGGATAGTATAGATTATACGTTCTTTGGGAACCGGGCTGGCGATGAACTTCAATTTTACGCTATCTTTCACAGTATATCCGTTACAAGCGATTGGTTTATCGCCGCAGCCAAGAGTCAGTGTGCCGCTGCCGGTTATTTCTACATTATTATTATTCTTAATGCACGAATAATCAGCAATTATGGTGTTGTTTCCATCTACAACGAGCTTCGGCGTGACAACACCGGCGCAGCTGGGCGCGCTGATCTGTGCGTCTTTGCCTAATGTTACTTTTTGGGCGGCTACCGCAAAAATATCTCCGCCTTCTCTAACTGTTCTAAGAGTCCCATTTATGGTTATCGAATCGGAGCTGTATACGCCATATCCGGTACCAAAGTTTTCACCCACGGCTACAAAGCCCACAAGAAGATTTTTTTGAATATTCAGCGTAGCCCCTGCCGGCAATTTGATACCGTAGTTTTCATTTCCTGCTTTTTGGGTTATTTTTATCAGCAGGTTATCCGTTATTTTGAGTGTTTTTGTCGTATGATCCCATTCCCAGCCTGAGCCGGTTTTATCTTCAGTAAAACCGGTACAATCGATGGTTTCGGTAATAGTATAATCCCATCCCTCAGCAAAAGCCAGAACGCATGCCATCATTGACATGAGCAATATCAGGGCTGTGGCAAGCAGCTTTTTCATCTTCATTTTTCTAACTCTCCTCCGCTATTAACATCAGCCTTTCATCCCCTAATGATAAGCCTTTGTTTAAGTCATTCTATCACGCACGTTTTGTTTTTTGTTATGCTATCAGCATAATACGGCAGCTTTTGTAAACTTCATCTTTAGAAGTATTCTATCATGTCTAACGTATTAATATCAAGGCATAATTTCATCTTTAGAAGGTATGCTTTGGGTATGAAAATATACTGGGACGGAAAATCAAAGAACATAATAGGGTCAAGGGTTCGCATGTATCGTGAGCAGGCTAAGCTTTCTCAACGCGCCTTGGCAGAAAAGCTCCAACTGATGGGCTATGATTTTTCTGACCTGACCATACTGCGAATAGAAAGTGGAAAACGTTTCGTACCCGATTATGAAGTAAAAGCATTGGCACTGGTATTTAAGGTGAGTTATCAAGATTTACTGGATGATTAAACAGAGGATAGGATTATCTGGAAATTCCCGATGTGTACACATCTATTCAATAAGTATTATATAAGCGTATGCTGCCTTGTGTCCTACGTAAACTCTAACCTTTTCCGCTCCTTCTGCCCGCATATTCATGGATCTAAAAAGGGTTGCTCCGCTTCAAGCTCCTGTTTCGTGACGTTATTCCTCTACACTCCTGCTGTTCTTCGCCTTTTCCCACCCTGTATTCCCCGATGTGTGTAGCATCTGCTTGATTTAAATCCATGTTTTTGCCGTTTGCCGCGCCTTTCCATTTTTCCATATAGGCGTTGTAGCGTTTATGCTTTTTATCACCATCCTGTTCGTCCAGCCATTTCAAATATTCGTTATGTTTTGGGAACTGGTTTTCGTCATATGGGATACAATATGCTGAAAAATCAAAGCAGCCATGGTTTGTTATGTAATTGCTCTGATTGTAAACGTATGATACATAAGCCAAACTATCCATTTTCTTGCTTTTTGCTGCTGTAAATCCACGCTTCCTGTTATATTTCGATGTAATTTCCTTGCAGACCGTTGCCGTATTGCTTGCCATGATCACCATATGAATATGTGGGGCAACTTCCTTTCCTTTTACGGCAAACTCTGCCGCCCCACGTTTCCCGCTTTTAGCCCGTTCTTTTACCGCCCCTCGACCTTCTGTGCATGATAGTCCCAACATACAGGCGATATCAGGCCGTTTCCTGCACATTCTGCTCATTTTTTCGCTCAATGCCCGAAATGCCCGGTATGCTTCATCCCATGTTGTAAACCGCTCAAATATAATTGAATATAACGGCACGATCGGCCTCCAAAACAGATAACCATCCGTTATAGTCAATGGTATGCCATCTTCGCCGTCCTCTGAAAAATCAAGTGGGTCAAACCATATAAGCCTTTCACAGGGCCAATTCCCGTCTACTATGTCCATGCGCTCCCGCATTCTAAGGTTCCTCCGTTTTTAGAGATGATAAAAAACCTCTGCCACAGATCGGGTAGAGGTTTTCAGCTATAGCAAGCTTTCATTTTTTGTCTCTAAAAACAGGGTAACATAAACAGACCGCTTAGTCAATGCGAAATATAAATATCCAATATAAATATACCACACTTCGCGCGTACTGCGCAAGTGTTTTTGAATAATATCTTTGAAATATATAATATTAGTAACGAATGGTATATTCGTGATTGCAGCCGTAAGATAACCTCTG
>ULSH01056227.1_pt1 | contig 10027 bp, 9 predicted proteins | sample 1956151 | NCBI WGS metagenome assembly ULSH01 (sample SAMEA4835702, study PRJEB28245) | human gut metagenome | biome: gut microbiome; material: fecal sample | place: Denmark | collected 2008 | reverse complement strand
CTTCTGGCGGCAGCTCACGCAGGGTCGTCATCTGAAGGGTTAAGTGCCCTTTTTTACCCAAATATTCGACGCGCACATTGTCTAACGCGGCAACATCTGACGCCTGGCTAATGGCCGCCTTTGCACTGGCAACCAGTTCTGCGAGATGTGACATGGTTTTCCTCATTGTGTCAGTGGTGACACTGGTTCGTTGGACTTAATTTTTTCAAAACGCGCATACAAAAAAAGCCTCCACTGGGAGGCTTTCAGGCGCTGTTTTCCGTTTCTCTTCTCACGCGCTAGCCTCCTGGAGTCAGGTGCTAAAGTAAAAAAAGAAGCGGAAAATAGCAGCATTCATTGCTTGCGTTACCTTTTGGTACTTTTCAAAAGACCTTTATTGAAAAGGCTACGGCGATAAAAGTCAATGTTTTGATGGCGTTGAAACGAAAAGAGGGAGACTAGCTCCCTCTTTCAACTGGCTTATGCCAGAGCTGCTTTCGCTTTTTCAACCAGAGCGGTGAACGCTACTTTGTCGAATACTGCGATATCAGCCAGGATCTTACGGTCGATTTCAACAGAGGCTTTTTTCAGGCCATTGATGAATTTGCTGTAAGAAATACCGTTCTGACGTGCTGCTGCGTTGATACGCGCAATCCACAGTTGACGGAACTGACGCTTACGTTGACGACGGTCACGGTAAGCATACTGACCAGCTTTGATAACAGCCTGGAAGGCAACGCGGTATACGCGAGAACGCGCACCGTAGTAGCCTTTAGCTTGTTTCAAAATTTTCTTGTGACGTGCGCGTGCAATAACACCACGTTTTACGCGAGCCATATGTGCTCTCCTGTATCTATATTCTAATTAAAAAGTTAAAAAACGTTAACGGCTTATGCGTACGGCAGGCACGCGATTACCAGGCCCAGATCGCCTTTGGAAACCATGGCTTTCGGACGCAGGTGACGTTTACGTTTGGTCGCTTTTTTGGTCAGAATGTGACGCAGGTTAGCGTGCTTGTGCTTAAAACCACCTTTACCTGTTTTTTTGAAGCGCTTAGCAGCACCGCGTACGGTCTTAATTTTTGGCATTTTAATAACTTCCACTTCGCATTGTTAATAAACGAAACAAAGGCGAACAAAGCCTGTGAAGCCCGAAGGCTCCACAGACAGTGCTACTTGAAGGCCTTACTGTTTCTTCTTAGGAGCGAGCACCATGATCATCTGGCGGCCTTCGATCTTCGTTGGGAAGGATTCGACCACTGCCAGTTCTTGCAAATCGTCTTTCACGCGATTAAGCACTTCCATACCGATTTGCTGGTGCGCCATCTCACGACCGCGGAAACGCAGCGTGATTTTGGCTTTATCACCCTCTTCGAGAAAGCGAATCAGGCTGCGGAGTTTTACCTGATAGTCGCCTTCATCTGTACCAGGACGGAATTTAATTTCCTTAACCTGGATAACTTTTTGCTTTTTCTTCTGTTCCTTAGAAGACTTGCTCTTTTCATAGAGGAATTTGCCGTAATCCATTATACGACAAACCGGCGGCTCGGCGTTAGGGCTGATCTCGACTAAGTCTACTCCGGCTTCTTCTGCTTTCTCCAGAGCTTCTCTCAGACTCACAATACCAAGCTGCTCGCCTTCCAGACCTGTTAAGCGAACTTCCTGGGCGCGAATTTCGCCATTGATACGGTTAGGGCGCGCCGTTTGAACTCGTTTTCCGCCTTTAATACCTTATTCCTCCAATTGTTTAAGACTGCGGCTGCGAATCTCTTGTTGCAGCTTCTCGATCACTTCATTTACGTCCATGCTTCCCAGGTCTTTACCACGGCGGGTGCGAACGGCAACTTTGCCTGATTCCACCTCTTTATCACCACAGACCAGCATATACGGGACGCGACGCAAAGTGTGCTCGCGGATTTTAAAGCCAATCTTCTCATTTCTCAAGTCTGCTTTAACACGAATGCCCGCATTTGATAGTTTTTGCGTCAATTCGTTAACGTATTCAGACTGTGAATCGGTAATATTCATGATAACAACCTGAACCGGCGCAAGCCAGGTCGGGAAGAAACCAGCGAATTCTTCGGTCAGGATACCGATGAAACGTTCCATCGACCCCAGAATTGCGCGGTGAATCATTACCGGTACCTTACGCTCGTTGTCTTCGCCCACATAGGAGGCGCTCAGACGAGACGGCAAGGAGAAGTCCAGCTGTACTGTACCGCACTGCCATGCACGATCGAGGCAGTCATACAGGGTAAATTCAATTTTCGGACCGTAGAAAGCGCCTTCACCCAGTTGATATTCAAACGGGATGTTGTTTTCTTCCAGCGCAACCGCCAGGTCCACCTCAGCACGATCCCACATTTCGTCGCTGCCAATACGTTTTTCAGGACGAGTGGAGAGTTTGACGACGATCTTCTCGAAGCCAAAAGTGCTGTACATATCATAGACTAAACGGATACATCCGTTAACTTCATCGCGAATTTGTTCTTCAGTACAGAAGATATGCGCGTCATCCTGGGTAAATCCACGCACGCGCATCAGGCCATGCAGCGAACCTGACGGCTCATTACGGTGGCAGCTACCAAACTCGGCCATACGCAGCGGCAGATCGCGATACGACTTCAGCCCCTGGTTGAAAATTTGTACGTGACCCGGGCAGTTCATCGGCTTAATGCAGTATTCACGGTTCTCAGAAGACGTGGTGAACATTGCATCTTTGTAGTTGTCCCAGTGACCGGTTTTTTCCCACAGGACACGGTCCATCATGAACGGACCTTTAACTTCCTGATACTGGTACTCTTTCAGTTTAGAACGAACAAACACTTCCAGTTCACGGAAGATGGTCCAGCCATCGTTGTGCCAGAATACCATACCCGGTGCTTCTTCCTGCATATGGTACAGGTCGAGCTGTTTACCGATTTTACGGTGGTCGCGTTTCGCGGCTTCTTCCAGGCGCTGCAGGTAAGCGTTAAGCGCTTTTTTGTCTGCCCACGCCGTACCGTAAATACGTTGCAACATTTTGTTGTTGCTGTCGCCACGCCAGTAAGCCCCTGCCGTTTTCATTAGTTTGAAATGATGGCAGAAACGCATGTTCGGTACGTGCGGACCGCGGCACATATCGACATATTCTTCATGGAAGTATAGACCTGGCTTGTCATCATGGGCGATGTTTTCGTCAAGAATGGAGACTTTGTAGCTCTCCCCACGGTTGGCGAAAGTTTCACGCGCTTCGTGCCAGCTGACTTTCTTCTTAATGACGTCGTAGTTTTTCTCAGCAAGCTCATGCATCCGCTTCTCGAGTGCTTCGACATCTTCCTGGGTTAACGTGCGGTCAAGATCAACGTCGTAATAAAAACCGTTGTCAATAACCGGGCCGATTGCCATTTTGGTATGCGGCCAAAGTTGTTTAATCGCGTGCCCTAACAGGTGCGCACAGGAGTGACGAATGATCTCCAGACCTTCTTCGTCTTTGGCGGTAATGATCGACAGTTGTGCGTCGTTTTCAATCAGATCGCAAGCATCAACCAGTTCGCCATTAACGCGCCCTGCGATACAGGCTTTCGCCAGACCTGGACCAATGTCCAGCGCAACATCCATGGGGCTTACAGCGTGGTCGTAATGGCGTTGGCTGCCATCAGGAAGAGTTATAACAGGCATTTTATATCCTTATTTGCAGTGGTGACCCACACGAAAGATCACATACAAAGAAAAATTTGTTTATTAACAGTTCATTGCGAAACCATCTAGCCAACAAATGCTAAATTGGTTCGCAATCAGGTACACAAATGAAAGACATTAACCTCTCACCTTCCACCCGGTTGAACGATGTTAACACTAAAAAAAGGGAGATTGTACCTTTCCGTTTCACATTGATTCGATTCGCAATTCGTTTGTAGTGAGTACACCAGCAAAACGCTTAAAGAACCACTGATAACATCACGGAGCGTCTGAAAAGTTTACTGCGAGCGGATTTGCAGCAGCATAAACTGAATCCAGCAAAGTTCGTTGCGTGATTTGGCGGTACTATTTAAACGATCATAAGATTAATGACGAAGTGGTCATATCACAATGATAAAAGTGACACAATTCTTATAGCAATTTTTCGTGCACATTTCGTTCTGGCGATAATAATTAATCATCATCCTCAAAACCTCCAGACATATATAAGGCGAAAAGATTATGAGTCAAAACGACATTATTATCAGAACTCATTATAAGTCTCCTCATAGAATGCACATCGATAGCGACATACCAACGCCTTCATCAGAGCCTATTAATCAATTTGCGCGCCAACTCATCACCCTACTTGATACCTCTGACTTAAGTTCGATGCTGTCATACTGTGTTACTCAGGAATTTACCGCAAACTGTCGAAAAATATCACAAAATTGTTATTCCACTGCCCTTTTTACCATTAACTTTGCCACTTCACCCATCCATGCAGAAAATATACTCATTACATTACACTATAAAAAAGAAATCATTTCCTTACTTCTGGAAACCACGCCCATTAAAGCTAACCATTTGCGAAGCATACTGGATTATATTGAACAGGAACAGTTAACTGCCGAAAATCGTAACCATTGTATGAAACTGTCTAAAAAAATCCATAGAGAAAAAACTATACAACCAACAGTAAATCTCAATGGTAGTGCATTTTTTTCGCAATCTCCTTCTGACGCTATTTTTTGTCGCCATCTGTCATTGCAATACGCACTTGATTCACTGAGAAATGGAAAAGGCAAAGTCAATCTGATTAAACATTACTCCTCCGTTGAATCCATACAGCAGCATGTTCCCTTAGTCCGGGACGCAGAGTTCAGATCATTACTTCGCCATCCTCCTGCAGGGAGTCGCGTTATCGCGAGTAAAGATTTTGGCTTCGCTTTAGATATTTTCTTCTGTCGAATGATGGCAAACAATGTCAGTCATATGTCCGCGATTTTATATATAGACAATCATACTTTGTCAGTAAGGCTACGAATAAAGCAGTCGGCGTATGGGCAATTAAATTATGTTGTGTCCGTTTACGACCCGAACGATACCAACGTTGCCGTCAGAGGCACCCACAGGACAGCACGGGGCTTTCTCTCGCTCGATAAATTCATCAGTTCAGGTCCCGATGCTCAGACCTGGGCTGATATGTATGTTCGCAACTGTGCAATTGCTTTTCTGCCCCTATTACCTGAGGGAGTTCCAGGGGCTATTTTCGCGGGTATTGCATCACGAATGCCATTTGCCCCTATACATCCATCGGCAATGTTGTTAATAATGGCCACAGGCCAGACTCAACAGCTTATTACATTATTCAAACAGTTACCCATACTCCCTGAAAAAGAAATCATTGAAATAATAACTGCGCAGAATAGCGTTGGTACACCTGCATTATTTTTGGCTATGATGAACGGACATACTGACAACGTGAAAATATTTATGCAAGAAGTTCAGTCACTGGTAGATAATCATATCATTCATGAAGATAATCTGGTTAAATTACTGCAAACTAAAAGTGCTAACGAAACACCTGGACTCTATATCTCCATGTTGTATGGATTCGATGAAATAATCGATATCTTTCTGAATGCATTAACCACTCCAATAACACAAGAGCTTTTAAGCAAAAAAATGGTGATGGATATTTTAGCAATGAAAACACGTGATGGTGAGCCAGGATTATATGCCGCAATGGAAAATAATCACCCTTTGTGTGTCACACGGTTCCTCTCTAAAGTTTATGGAATCGCTGTTAAATATAACCTCAGCAAAATTAACATCATGGATTTATTAAAAGGCGCAACAGCACATGGAACCCCTGCTTTATACATCGCCATGAGTAAGGGTAATAAAGACGTCGTGTTATCTTATATATCAACGCTGGGTACTTTTGCAAAAAAATATTCTTTTAGTCAATGTCAGTTATTCACATTGTTGGCCGCTAAAAATCATGACAACATGTCAGCTGTTCATATAGCCATTCATCATAATCATTATAAAACTGTAGAAACATATTATGCTGCTATAAACGTAATCAGCCAAAGCCTGAGTTTTAGTGCTGATGAACTAAAGACGTATTTATAACCAGATATTTATATATCGATACATAATTTTATTTTTTCCATAAACCGCAAAAACAGTGATCAGGTGTACAACGCCACCCAACGGCTGTAATAACAAAAAATCCCTTGATGCCTGTCCCTTTTGTTACACTCCGTTATCACGCACAAGAGATATGCAGGACACTGGTATGCCGACTAAACGCTTTGATAAAAAACACTGGAAGATGGTGGTGGTGCTACTGGCAATCTGTGGCGCTATGTTGTTGCTACGTTGGGCAGCAATGATTTGGGGCTGAGCAGTGACAAACGAAAACAGCCAGACCGCATACTACGGTCCGGCAGATAATGTTACATGCTGTAGCCCAGCGATAAGGTTGTCCGACGATCGGTATGTTCCGGTGCAGACTCTGGAGGTTCAGAGTTCCATGTGACGTTGTAAGCCACCTTCAGTCCAAAATGTTCATTAATAGCAACATTTAATGCGCTTTCAGAGTTCAGCGTTGTGTCTTCCGCGCCAAAGACGGAAACACCCTGCGTAAATTTAGCGTTGTCAGTCAACTGCCATGCATAAGCCCCGGAGGCATAACCCAGCGGCTGGGTTTCACTGGCATTGTCGGTATATTTGTCGTAACGCACACCTGGACCGAATTCAAAGCGGAAACTGTGTACCGGGCCATTCAAAAACTGGCGACCATAACCCGCGGTCAACACATCGCGCTCTCGATAGCCGTTATAACGGTCTGTCAGCCAGCTTGCCTGACCAAATAAATAGTCATAATCAGTTAAATTAAAACGGCTACGCCCGCCCGCCGCATATTTTTCTGAAGAACGCTCATCATTAGAAGAAGTATTACTGGCGTTCCCCCACAGCGACCAGGCAGTGGTTTGTCCATACCAGGTCATGGTGGTGTCAGCCGTAAGTGAGGAGCTTTTCGTATTGCCTGATTGTGCAAGATATCCTGCGTTCAGATTACCTTCGAAAGGTTTTTTAGCGCTGGCAGGATCGTCCATGACAGTAAAAACGGAATCATCGGCAGCTGCATTCAGTGACGCAAACATGCCCCCCGCCAACATAACGATGGCAGGAACTGTCTTCAAAAGCTTCATTTATCAAGAGTCCGTACAACAAAAAAAGAGACCATCGCGGTCCCGGAAACTTTCTTAAGGATCAAAGATTAGCGTCCCTGGAAAGGTAACGAATTATAAAAAGGCGCGAATAACTTAGCAATGTATTCTTATTTCATTTTTTGAATAAGCATGTGGCGAAAACAGATTTTTATTTATATATATTTATCTGCAAAATTTTAAATAAAGATCTAATAAATCATATTGTTAATTTCTTCACTTTCCGCTGATTCGGTGCCAGACTGAAATCAGCCTATAGGAGGAAATGATGGTACGTATCTATACGTTGACACTTGCGCCCTCACTCGATAGCGCAACAATTACCCCGCAAATTTATCCCGAAGGAAAGCTGCGCTGTACCGCACCGGTATTCGAACCCGGAGGCGGCGGTATCAACGTCGCCCGCGCCATTGCCCATCTTGGAGGCAGTGCCACAGCGATCTTCCCGGCGGGTGGTGCGACCGGCGAACATCTGGTTTCACTGTTGGCGGATGAAAATGTCCCCGTCGCTACTGTAGAAGCCAAAGACTGGACCCGGCAGAATTTACACGTACATGTGGAAGCAAGCGGTGAGCAGTATCGTTTTGTCATGCCAGGCGCGGCATTAAGTGAAGATGAGTTTCGCCAGCTTGAAGAGCAAGTTCTGGAAATTGAATCCGGTGCTATCCTGGTCATAAGCGGAAGCCTGCCGCCAGGTGTGAAGCTAGAAAAATTAACCCAACTGATTTCCGCTGCGCAAAACCAAGGGATTCGCTGCATCGTCGACAGTTCTGGCGAAGCGTTAAGTGCAGCACTGGCGATTGGTAATATCGAGTTGGTTAAGCCTAACCAAAAAGAACTCAGTGCGCTAGTGAATCGCGAACTCACCCAGCCAGACGATGTCCGCAAAGCCGCGCAGGAAATCGTTAATAGCGGCAAGGCCAAACGAGTTGTCGTTTCCCTGGGTCCACAAGGGGCGCTGGGCGTTGATAGTGAAAACTGCATTCAGGTTGTGCCACCACCGGTGAAAAGCCAGAGCACCGTTGGCGCTGGTGACAGCATGGTCGGCGCGATGACACTGAAACTGGCAGAAAATGCCTCTCTTGAAGAGATGGTTCGTTTTGGCGTAGCTGCGGGGAGTGCAGCCACACTCAATCAGGGAACACGCCTGTGCTCCCATGACGATACACAAAAAATTTACGCTTACCTTTCCCGCTAACTGAAACATTCCCCCTGCATTGGGGGAATCACCACCAACCTGTCGGCAACGCGTTTCTCCGACTATGCTCAAAAGTCATGTGATAACAAAGGGGTGAACTATGGCCAGTGGCGATCTTGTCCGTTATGTCATAACCGTCATGTTGCATGAGGATACATTGACTGAAATTAATGAGTTGAATAATTACCTGACACGCGACGGTTTTTTGCTCACCATGACGGATGATGATGGAAATATCCATGAGCTGGGGACTAACACTTTTGGACTTATCAGTACCCAAAGTGAAGAAGAAATTAGAGTACTGGTTTCGGGGCTTACCCAAAGTGCAACCGGCAAAGATCCTGAAATCACCATCACGACCTGGGAGGAATGGAATAGCAACAGAAAATAAATGGTTTTTGGGCAATAATCAGTCTGTGGTGTGCGTTAGCTCGTGTTTTTACACCGCATTCTTGCGCTAACCTTATGATCTGGCAGACAACATGGGAGAGACATCATGTGGCAGGCAATCAGTCGTCTTTTGAGCGAGCAGTTAGGTGAAGGCGAAATCGAACTGCGTAATGAACTGCCTGGCGGAGAAGTCCATGCCGCATGGCATTTGCGCTATGCAGGACGTGACTTTTTCGTCAAATGTGATGAAAGGGAACTGCTTCCCGGTTTTACCGCCGAAGCCGACCAACTGGAGTTACTGTCGCGTAGTAAAACCGTCACCGTGCCTAAGGTTTGGGCAGTTGGCGCTGACCGTGACTACAGTTTTCTGGTGATGGACTATCTCCCACCTCGCCCGCTGGATGCGCATAGCGCATTTATTCTTGGTCAGCAAATTGCGCGTTTACATCAATGGAGCGACCAACCGCAATTTGGCCTCGATTTCGATAATGCGCTCTCCACAACTCCCCAGCCCAACACCTGGCAACGTCGCTGGTCAACTTTTTTTGCTGAACAACGGATTGGCTGGCAGCTGGAACTGGCGGCAGAAAAAGGGATCGCTTTCGGCAATATCGATGCCATCGTCGAGCATATTCAGCAGCGTCTGGCCTCGCATCAACCGCAGCCTTCTCTGTTGCACGGCGATTTATGGTCCGGCAACTGTGCGCTGGGTCCGGATGGCCCGTACATTTTCGACCCGGCCTGCTACTGGGGTGACCGAGAGTGCGACCTGGCGATGTTACCGCTGCATACTGAACAGCCGCCACAAATCTATGACGGCTATCAGTCAGTATCCCCGCTACCTGCCGATTTCCTTGAACGTCAACCGGTTTACCAACTCTACACGCTGTTAAATCGTGCAAGGTTATTTGGCGGTCAGCATTTGGTTATTGCTCAGCAGTCACTGGATAGATTATTAGCAGCATAATATGGGGTGAGGATAATGGCCGCTCCGTGCGGCCTTTTGATTAAATAAACCCCAGCAGAGAAAAGAACACATAACCTGCAGCAATACAAATAACCGGCAGGATATACAGCGAGAAAAACTGCAGGAAAATAGTATGGTGCGGCACAACAATACGTGACTCAATTTGTTCACGCGTTAGCCCCTCTTCCCCTTTGGCTTTTTCCAGAATGAGTTGATCTTCAACACCTTCCCGCAAGAAGCGCGCCTGGCGACTCATCCGGGCACCGGAATCCTGCAACGCCAGTCCGACAAAAATCAGGATGAAAATCAC
>ULSH01016032.1_pt1 | contig 10071 bp, 8 predicted proteins | sample 1956151 | NCBI WGS metagenome assembly ULSH01 (sample SAMEA4835702, study PRJEB28245) | human gut metagenome | biome: gut microbiome; material: fecal sample | place: Denmark | collected 2008 | reverse complement strand
TGTTGACCTTGCCATCGTGGGCGACGCCGCCTATGTGCTGAACGCCATGCTCCCGATGATCGAGGACAAGAAGCATCCCGACTGGATAAAGATGATCCACGAGTGGCAGGCACAGGATTACCACCCGGTATCCGACGCCTCCCGCCTGATGCCCCATCAGGTCATCGGCGAGGTCTGCAACCAGTGCGGCCCCGAGGCGGTCTACGTCACCGATGTGGGCCAGCACCAGATGTGGGCGGCACAGTACATCCGCCACGCCAAGAGCCGCGGCTTTATCACCAGCGGCGGCCTCGGCACCATGGGCTTCGGCTACGGCGCAGCCATCGGCGCACAGATGGCGCTGGGCCGCGACCAGCGGGTGGTCATGTTCACCGGCGACGGCTCCTTCCATATGAACCTCAACGAAGCCTGCACTGCTGTCAGCTACGAGCTGCCCATCATCACGGTCATCTTCAACAATCAGGTGCTTGGCATGGTGCGCCAGTGGCAGACCGCTTTCTATGGCAAGCGCTTCTCCCAGACCGACCCCCACCGCAAGACCAACTTCGTCAAGCTGGCCGAGGGCTTCGGCCTCAAGGGCTACCACTGCGAGAACCTTGCTCAGTTCCAGGAGGCATTCGCCGACGCTCTGAAGCAGAAAGGCCCCACCTGGATCGAATGCATGATCGACAAGGACGAAAAGGTCCTGCCCATGATTCCCGGCGGCGGCGACATCAACGACATCATCATGAAATAAGGAGGACACAGCGACATGGAATCCAATCAGCGCAGGGTCATCAGCCTGCTGGTGGACAACCAGAGCGGCGTTCTGGCCCGGGTGTCCAACCTGTTCTGCCGCAGAGGCTTCAATATCGACAGCCTGACCGTTTCGGCCACCAACGACCCCACAGTCAGCCGCATCACCGTTTCCGTCTCGGGTACCGAAAAGGAACTCCAGCAGCTCATCCTCCAGACCGAGCGTCTGGAAGTCACCCGTCAGGTCTTCGTACTTAACGAGTCCACCGCTCTCGAGCGGGAGCTGCTTCTGCTCAAGGTGATGGCAAATGTCACCAACCGCGCAGAGCTGCGGGAGATCGCCGGTATCTACAAGGCAAAGATCATCGACCTGTCGCCCGACAGCATGGTCTTTGAGCTGACGGGCCGTCCCGAGAAGATCGACGCCTTCTTGAAGCTCATGTCAGACTATCAGATCCTGGAGCAGTGCCGCACCGGCGTCACCGCCCTCGAGCGCGGCGGGATGCATCAGCATATGCAGAAGCCCGCGCAGGAGGTAAGAGAGGCACAGTTCCCGCTGCCCGGCACACGGTGCCGCTAAGTTACTTTTCCGCTCCCCAGTGAGCGAAAAATATACGATGCTTATCATTCATCCGATACTGAAATAAGTAAAAAACAAAAGGAGAACAACTACCATGGCGATCAAGAAATACTACGATTCCGACTGCAACCTCGGCGTGCTGGACGGCAAGACCGTCGCTGTCATCGGCTTCGGCAGCCAGGGTCACGCACATTCCGAGAACCTCGCTGAGAGCGGCGTCAATGTCGTCGTCGGCCTGCGCAAGGGTTCTGCTCACTGGGAAAAGGCCTCTGAGTTCGCTGCAACTCATCCCAACTTCAAGGTCATGGAGGTCGAGGAGGCTGCCAAGGCCGGCGACGTCGTCATGATGCTGGTCCCCGATGAGCTGTGCGCTGACATCTACAACAAGCAGGTCGCTCCTTACATGACCGAGGGCAAGGCTCTGGCCTTCGCACACGGCTTCAACATCCACTTCAAGACCATCACCGCTCCCAAGAATGTTGACGTTATCATGATCGCTCCCAAGGGTCCCGGCCACATCGTCCGCCGCCTGTACACCGAGGGCGAGGGCTGCCCCTCTCTGATCTGTGTCGAGCAGGACTTCACCGGCAAGGCTAAGGACATCGCTCTGGCATACGCTTCCGGCATCGGTGCCGGCCGTGCCGGCATCCTCGAGACCACCTTCAAGGAGGAGACCGAGACCGACCTGTTCGGCGAGCAGGCTGTCCTGTGCGGCGGCGTCTGCGAGCTCATCCACGCTGGTTTCGACACTTTGGTCGAGGCTGGCTACGAGCCCGAGATGGCCTACTTCGAGACCTGCCACGAGATGAAGCTCATCGTTGACCTCATCAACGAGGGCGGCTTCTCCAAGATGCGTTACTCCATCTCCAACACCGCTGAGTACGGCGACTACCGCACCGGCAAGCGCCTCATCACCGCTGAGACCCGCAAGGAGATGAAGAAGGTCCTGACCGAGATCCAGGACGGCACCTTCGCTTCCGAGTTCCTGACCGAGATGAGCCCCAACGGCGGCCGCAAGGTCCACTTCCTCGCTCAGCGCCGCATGGAGGCCGAGCACCCCATCGAGAAGGTGGGCGCAGAGCTGCGCAGCATGATGAGCTGGCTGAAGAAGTAAGAGTCTGATTTTACCAAGGTGCCAGCACCGGTGTTTGAGCCGGGCTGGCACTCTTTTGTCAAAAGAGAGGATAGACTATGAGAAGTGACAACGTGACCAAAGGCTCGGAGCGCGCGCCCAACCGAAGCCTGTTTTACGCCCTGGGCTACACCCCGGAAGAGCTGGACCGCCCCCTCATCGGTGTGGTGAGTGCCTACAGTGAGATCGTCCCCGGCCATATGAATCTGGATAAGATCGCCGACGCCGTCAAGGCAGGCGTCCAGATGGCAGGCGGCACCCCCATCCTCATCCCGGCCATCGGCGTCTGCGACGGCATCGCCATGGGCCATGTGGGCATGAAGTACAGCCTCGCTTCCCGCGAGCTCATCTGCGACAGCGTGGAGACCATGCTGATGGCTCATCAGCTGGACGGTCTGGTGCTGGTGCCTAACTGCGATAAGATCGTTCCCGGCATGGTCATGGCTGCTGTCCGCATGGATGTGCCTGCCGTGGTCTGCTCCGGCGGCCCCATGCTGGCCGGCACCTACGGCGGCGAGGAAGTCAGCCTTTCCAAGATGTTCGAGGCCGTGGGCGCTTATAAGGCCGGTATGATCACCGACGAGCAGCTGGAAGACTGCACCTGCAACTGCTGCCCCAGCTGCGGCAGCTGCTCCGGTATGTACACCGCCAACAGCATGAACTGCCTGTGCGAGGCCATCGGCATCGCACTGCCCGGCAACGGCACCATCCCCGCCGTCTACTCCAAGCGCCTGCTGCTGGCAAAGCACGCCGGTATGGCCGTCATGGATATGGTGAAGAAGGGTATCACCGCCCGCCAGATCATCAACGAGCGCTCCATCCGCAATGCGCTGACCTGCGATATGGCGCTGGGCTGCTCCACCAATACCGTTCTGCACCTGCTGGCCATCGCCTACGAGGCCGGTGTGCCGATCGACCTGAAGCTTTTCAATGAGATCAGCGCCAAGACCCCGAACCTCTGCCATCTGGCCCCCGCAGGCCCCACCCATATGCCTGACCTCTACGCCGCCGGCGGCATCCCTGCCGTGCAGGCAGAGCTGGCCAAGAAGGGCCTGCTGGACCTCGATGTCCCCACCGTCACCGGCAAGACCCTCGGCGAGAACATCAAGGGCGCTCACATCCTGAACGACAAGGCCATCCGTCCTATCGAAAATCCCTATTCTCAGACCGGTGGTCTGCAGATTTTGTGGGGCAACATCGCCCCCGATGGCTGCGTCGTCAAGCGCAGCGCCGTGGCCCCCGAGATGCAGGAGCACTCCGGCCCGGCCCGCGTCTTCAACAGCGAGGAAACGGCCATCGCCGCCATCTATGCGGGCAAGATCGTCCCGGGCGACGTGGTGGTCATCCGCTACGAAGGCCCCAAGGGAGGCCCCGGTATGCGTGAGATGCTCAACCCCACCTCCGCTCTGGCCGGCATGAAGCTGGACAAGACCGTGGCCCTCATCACCGATGGCCGCTTCTCCGGCGCTTCCCGCGGCGCTGCCATTGGCCACGTCAGTCCGGAGGCTGCTTCCGGCGGCCCCATTGGCCTTGTTGAGGAAGGCGATACCATCCACATCGACATCCCCAACGCCAGCATCACGCTGGAAGTGCCCGATGAGGTGCTGGCCCAGCGCAAGGCAAAGTATGTCGCTCCCGAGCCCAACATCAAGACCGGCTGGCTGAGCCGCTACGCCCGTATGGTCACCAGCGCAAACCTCGGCGCAGTGCTGAAGTAAGATAATATAAAGAACAGGAGCTGCATCCTTTCGGGACGCAGCTCCTGTTCTTTTTGGTGAGTCCAAATGGAATCTTTGCATTTCCACTTTCAGTATATGCGAAATTCAAAAAAGTCAAGCTTACCGCAAGAAAATTACATTTTACGCCCCAAGCTGAAACTCAAATGTATACCCATCCTCGCCGTAGTGCTCATTGCCTACCCAGAGAACAGACCGATCGGTCAAATCGTAGACCACGCTGTGGATGGTGTTGGTGTTGGAGTCGTCGTTGTTCCAGGTGCGGCGGCCCACCGAGGCCAGCAGGTCCATGGCAGCGCTCTTGTCAGCTACGACGCCGTTGGTCTGGCGCAGGGCAGCCGCAAGGTGCTCGTAGCGGTCGAGGCCCTTCATCTCGACGGCAGTGCCGTCGTAGTAGCCGGGCGCCTTGATAAAGTTGGTCACCACCTGCCAGTCGGAGGAATCGGAGAGGGCGTCGGTGTCGTTCCAGAGGACGTTCAGCTGACGCTGAGAGCCGTCGGCGTCGTGGTCGGCATCAGCACCCACCCACTCGAGGACAGCGCTGCGGCCGGTGGAGTCGGCCACCATGTAGTGGAAGCAGCTGCTTGCCGAGTCGTGAAGGTCGTACTGCTGGGCCAGCGCCACGGCGTCCTCCACCGAGTCGGCGTAGTCGAGGATGAGCCGGAGCAGGGTGGTGGAGGTGAGGTCGGGCTTGTCGGTCTGGGTATCGGTGGGGGTGCCTTTGCCCTCGCCCTGATAGGACATGAAGATGCCGCAGGCCACACCGGCGTCGTTGACGCCGTCCAGCGGCACATAGGGGGCCGCGAGGGTCAGGATTTTCTGGCCGAGGCTCTCTACGTCCTTGTCCTTGTCGAGGCCGAGGAAGCTCAGGTCGATGGTGGAGTAGGAGGCGTGACGACCCTTACCGGGGTTCGTGTAGACGATGGCGGTGTTGGTGGCCGAGAAGTCATAGTTGCGGCCAAAGACCCGGTCGCCGCTCTGGGTGTCTGCGGTAAAGGCCGAGCAGGCGATGGTGCTGGTCTTGATGTTCATGGGGATGATGCCCTTGGTGATGCTTTGGGTGATGAAGGAGATGAGCTCAGAGTCAGTAGATGCGCCGCCCTGGGCCAGGAAATCGTCGAAATAGTAGCCGCCCGAGACGTTGAGCTGGTAAACTGCACCGTCGCGGTGGGCTTCGTCGCGGTCGGAGAGCTTTTTGAGGGACGAGATGGTGGCCAGCTCGTTGTGCCAGAGGGCGAACACGGCAACGGCCAGTGCGATGATCAGCGCCGCCAGCACGCAGGCGAGGCGCTTGAGGACTTTGGAGAGAGAATGATGCTTCATGGGACCTCCTGAAAAAGTCAAAAGAATATAGATAAAATACCTGAATATTCTATCACGACTTCTGTCGTGTTACAAGACTTTTGGAGATTTGGCCGGAAAATAAAAACAGGCGCTGAACGACAGCGCCTGTTCTGAGAGAGACTTAACCAAACAGTTTTTTCGTATTGTGCATATACACCGACAGCACCAGCCCCACGCAGATATACAGCATGAGCACCGAGCTGCCGCCTGCCGAGTAGAAGGGCAGGGTGACGCCGATGACCGGCAGGAGGCGGAGGTTCATACCGACGTTGACGAATATCTGGGCCATGAACGCGCCGCCGATGCCGGCGCAGATGAAGGAGCCCAGCATATCCTCGCTGCACGCTCCGGTGGCGAAGGTCTTGATGATGATGGTCAGCAGCACGCCCAGCACCACGCAGCAGCCCACGAAGCCTGCCGCGTTGCCGATCCAGCTGAAGATGAAGTCATTGTGGGCGTTGGGGACGCTGTAGTAGCGGCCGCCGAAGAAGCCGTTGCCGAAGATGCCGCCCGAGCCGATGGCGATCTCGCCCCGCTGCTGCTGGTAGATGATGTTCTTCCAGATCGTCTCGCTGGGCGCCCAGCCCGTCTCGTTGTTGGGGTCGATGACCGCAAGGATGCGGTACCACTGGTAGCCCTTGCCGATCTTGTCGCTGAAGAAGGCGAAGGCCGCCGCTGCCGCCGCTGCGAGGGCAGCGAAGGCCCCGATGATATACTTCCAGCTCAGCCCGGCGGCAAAAAGCATACAGCAGCCGATGATGCCGTAGATGATGGCCGTACCGTCGTCACCCTGGATATGGATGATGCCGATCGGCACGAAGAGATGGAGCAGCAGCTTGCCCAGCTCTTTCGGCTCGTTGAGGCGGCTGCGGACATTGTTCAGATGCATGGCGAAGGTAAGGATGAAGCTTATCTTTGCCAGCTCGGTAGGCTGGAAGGTGAAGCCGCCCAGTTTGTACCAGGAATAGTTGTCGGTGTCGCCCGCGTTGTAGCCGATGGTCAGCGGGCCGATGGTCACATTGCGGATGACCAGCGTGGGCAGCACGAGGCCCCATGTGAGCACCACATGGACAGGCCAGACATTGACGAGGCTGCGGTAGTCGATGTTGGACAGAAGGATGGCCACCAGGATGCCGATGGCCGCTGCGCCTGCCTGCACCACGGCCCGGCGGTAGTCGCCGATGCCGGTGATCTGGCCGGTGAGCTCATCCACGGCAAAGCCGCTGCCCTGCTTCGCCGCCCACGACGACAGCGCCAGCACCGCCATCGCGCTGCTGAACAGGCAGAGCAGCAGGTACATCTTGTCTGTCCGTTTCCAATATCGCTGAATGCTTTCCAAAAAAGCACCACCTTTCTGTATCCTTGGGAAGCCGTTTTCTAAGCATTGCACTCCGCTTACGAAAACAGCTTCCTCGAAACCCCGCCTCACAGCCGGGCATGATCCCCCAATATACCTTATTATACAGCAGGGGAGAGAGGTGCGCAAGATGGCCGGTTGTGACAGCTTTGCAAAATCGGCGCAGAACGCTTGACAAAGGCCGATATGCCCTCTAAAATGAAACGTACCGGGGCGGTAAATGGCCGGTCCCCGGCGTTCTTGGAGGAACAGTTTTTACATGAAGGAACAACGCCATCGAATTTTGTGCGCGGTCTGCGCACTGGCACTGGTGCTGACGGCTGTGCTGGCTCCCGCCGCATGGGCGGCAGACGGAGCGGGCGAGGTGCAGGATACGGCAAAGTCTACCCTCACCACGGGCGATGCCGCCGAGATGCAGCAGGCAGACGCCGCTGTGACGGCCCTGACCGGCAGCGACGAATACGAGCAGATGTCCCGGGAAGAACGGCTCACCTCGGCCCTTGCGGAGCTGGATGAACTGGCCCGGAAGGGGCTGGGGCGCCGGGACTCCATCCGCACCGACGAGGAGAACGGGATCGTCAGCTTTACCTACCGCTGCGGCGTGCTGGGCGGCATCCTGCTCACTCTGCCCGACGAGCTGGACGAGATGACCTTTGACGCCGGAGACAACGGCCTGCGCGCCCCGAGGGACATTGCTCAATGCACTCCCCGCACCGCCGAGATGCCCCTGACCGACGATGTCCGGCAGGCTGCGGAGGCCCGGCAGTACAGGGAGAACGCTCTGCCTGAGACGATCGGCCGTGCCGCCATTTATTATGCCTTCGATAATACGGTGAACAGCTCCCGCTTTCCGTATTATTCCTATATGCAGGGCTTCTGGGAAGGCATGGGCCTGCGCACGACGATGAACACCCGGGTGACCCTGTCGGACCTGCGCCGGATGAACAAATACGATTTGTGCATCCTGAGCGCCCACGGTGCCTACTATACTTACAGCTACGGTACTTTCCGGAAGCACACCCGGACCGAGCCCATCATCCTGCTGACAGAAGCGTCCACGCTGTATAAAGACATCATCTACGGCTTTGACCTGCTGGCTCACCGCATCATCAAGCTCAACGGCCTTTACTGCGTCACAGCGGATTTCTTCCGCAATGCGTACCGCTCGGGCCAGCTCAGCAATACCATCATCTACTCCGAGACCTGTGAGTTCCTGGGCGTCACGAACAGCGTGGATGAGTCGATGGCCGAAGCGCTGCTGGCGGGCGGCGCACGGACTGTGCTGGGCTATGTGAACAACGTCTACACGGTCTACTCCCGCAGTATGCTCTGGGATACCATCAACCATCTTGCGATGGGACAGACCATCGGCAGGGCGCTGGCCCATGCGAAGGACACCTACGGCGAGAACGACATCATCTGGTATACGGAGCAGGGCGGACGCCGCCCCCACGCCGCCGCAGCGTATCTGGTGCTCTACGGTGACGAGAACGCCCGGCTGAATGTGCCGGAAAACTTCTCGCTCGAGGAACGCGCGGAGGCCGCGGAAGATATGCTGGCCGATGTGCTTGAAAGCGCGGCCTGAGCGTTGCACTTTTGACGGAAATAGTTTATACTAAGGGACGGCAGAACAGGACGGCAGGACTCTGCCGTCCCTTTTTTATAGAAACGCATATGAGGTGGGATACCCATGTCTGAATTTATCACCCACTCCCGTGAGGAGACGGTGGCGCTGGGGGCGCAGGTGGCGCAGCATCTTGCGCCCGGGGCGCTCATCGCCTTTACCGGCGGGCTTGGCGCGGGCAAGACGGCCTTCTGCGAGGGCATTGCCAGGGGCCTCGGCTGCACTGACCCGGTCAGCAGCCCGACGTTCGCCATCGTGAACTATTACCGCGGGCCGCGGCCTTTCGCGCACTTTGATTTGTACCGCATCTCCACGGAGAACGATTTGTGCGCGGCAGGGTTCTACGACTATCTGGATGAGGGCGCTGTGGTGGCGGCAGAGTGGAGCGAGAACTTCGCTGACCTGCTGGAGCTGGAAGACCCCATCCACATCAACATCGAGCGGGTGGACGACACCACCCGCCGCATCACCATCGAGGGGGTGGAAGTATGAACATCTTAGCCGTGGATACGGCGGGCAAGACCGTGGGCGTGGCCCTTCTGCAGGATGACCGCCTGCTCTACGAGTGCTATCTCGATGCGGGCATGACCCACAGCGAGACCCTGATGCCCCTCATCGACAACTGTCTCAAACTCTGCGGCATGGGCTGCAAGGACATCGACCTCTACGGCGTCAATGCCGGCCCCGGCAGCTTTACCGGCCTGCGCATCGGGCTGGCGGCGGTGAAGGGTCTGGCCTTCCCCCGGGAGACGCTCTGCGCCCCGGTGTCCACGCTGGAAGCGCTGGCGGCGGCCCACACCGGCTGCGGTACCGTGCTCTGCGCGCTGGATGCCCGCCGTGCGCAGGTGTACAGCGCGGCTTTCGACCTTGAGACCCACGAGCGTCTGATGGACGACGATGCCCGTGCCGTGGCCGACCTGGCCGAGTTTGTAGAAAATTGCAAAAAGCCTCTGTTTTTTGTTGGTGATGGCGCGGCTCTGTGCTATAATAAATATGACAATGTCCCGGGCGTGCTCTGTGTACCGCCAGCTCTCCGCAATGGCCGTGCCGCTGCGGTGGCCTATGTGGCAGAGCAGATGGCCCAGCGGGGCGAAGCCGTTCTGCCCGAGGCTCTGCTGCCGGATTATCACCGGCTGAGCCAGGCCGAGCGGGAGCGGGCCGAGCGTCTGGCCGCAGAAGCTGCCCGTACCGAAATACCGGAAGATACTGCAAAGGGAAAGGATCAACACCAATGACGAAACCCATCGCACTTGCCGCCGACCACGGCGGATTTGAACTGAAAGAGGCCGTTAAGGCTCATCTGGACGAGCTGGGGTTGGAGTACATCGACTTCGGCACCCACAGCACCGCCAGCGTGGACTACCCTGACATGGCTCTGCCTGCCTGCGACGCCGTGGTGAGCGGCCAGTGCAGCAAGGCGCTGCTGTTCTGCGGCACCGGTGTGGGCATCAGCATGGCTGCAAACAAGGTCAAGGGCATCCGTGCCTGCTGCTGCTCTGACAGCTTCAGCTGTGAGTATACCCGCCGCCACAACGACGCCAACGCCCTGTGCATGGGCGGCCG
>ULSH01065446.1_pt1 | contig 10073 bp, 10 predicted proteins | sample 1956151 | NCBI WGS metagenome assembly ULSH01 (sample SAMEA4835702, study PRJEB28245) | human gut metagenome | biome: gut microbiome; material: fecal sample | place: Denmark | collected 2008 | reverse complement strand
TCTTCAACCTTGTCGACAAGTACATGCCTTTGACTCTAACAGTAAATCTATGCCTCTCCGTGTTTTGGTCGGCGAAGTTCCGCAAACGGAAGAAATAGCAAAAACATGTGGCGGATTTATAAAGATGGTTATTTTGTGTCGCTTAGGGTAAATAGTTTTTTATTCGGGCTTAAAGACTTCAAAAGTCTTATCATTATAATAGACTATGATTGAATCGATGCGTTGCGATGCTTTAATTGCTGATGTATTCGATACCGTATCGATATGTTTGTTAGTTTGAGATGCAGAATTGTCAGTTAGATTTTGCTGTTTTTGGGGAGGAACGGATGAATGCTCATTAGACGACACCTTCGTGGAGTGATTGGACAGATTAATCTCTCGCAAATATGTTGCAGTGTTTTTTAGGTCGTCGATGACGCCCTCACACGCACTTTCACTATCTGTTAACGAGTTTTTATCTTGGCTATATGACATATTATTTTGTGTATCAAATAGTGTAGGTGCACTATCGAAAATTTTCGATTTTTCATGAGACATGGTTTGCTCACTGCGGGAGGTTGCAACAAATGGTGATGTCTCTCCAAACATAAGCCACATTAGATCAAGATCGGGGAAAGCATAGTGAAGTTTTCCCAAAAACTCGTTACTGATTTTTTTGTTTCGACCGCTTAATATCTGAGACGCCGAAGGGCGCGGTATGCCAAGCAAATCGGCAAACTGAGATGATGACAGCCCGCGTTGACTGACAAATTCATTTAATCGGGTGATTATATCCATTTTGAATGATCTTAGCTGATTATTTTGCAAATTTAATAATAAATCTGAATTTACAAAAGTAAATTAATCAACGTACTTGCATATGTACAAATGCAAACATAGCGATTTGCATTTGCGACAACAACTGTGTGCGTTTGCATTGCAGATGCATAGGGTGTATGGACAACTGCAAATAGGGTAGGTGAGCGGAGCATGCCTTTTATTACACTTTTAATCTAAATCGATACATGTAATTTACTGAGCCATAATAGATTACCATAAACTATATATCATTATTAAACTGAAGCAAGCCGATGTCGCTAAATAAATCAACTTATAATTTAAAAAGCATAATTAAGTGCCATGATTTTTAGCAGCTTGTCTAAAGTGTTAATTTTAATAAATCAATAAACCGGGGGCTTTATCAGAACATATGCATAAGCATTAAATAAGTTAGCAAATATTATAATGTATCAGTGATTAAAATTAGTTTGACGTGTTTGCATACGCAAAAACATGCGTTTCGGCTCTAAGGTTTTGATGTAATTGCAACATTGGATGAAGCATAAGAATTAAACAGAAAATATAATTCAAAATATCGATTTGACGATCGATGCATTATTCGATGTCATCTAATTCAAACATGAGTTTTCGAAATTTTGAAAATACATTAAGTCAGAATAGTCATTCTATTTGATTTGGATTCACGATAGACATCGGCAATAGCGTATTATCCAATAGATATTATTCTCGGCCAACACATGCGACTTAACATAATACGGATTATCAAACATTTTTTCCGTACTACCAGACGCATCATCGGCAATCTGCGAGCCACAGTAATGGAGGGCAGCTTCGGCAATCAGAAATTACACTTCGGGCTTGGTGTTATCGCCGCTCGCAACAGCCGCAGCGAGACATTGCTCCTCTTCTTCGGCATACACTTGGCCAACGCCTCAATACTTGCCGCCCGACAACTTGCCAGTAAAGAAAAAACTCGAGCGAAAGGAGTCAGGGCATGATTAAATCTGACCGATTTTTCCCTTCTTCCGGCGACATGTCGGAACGCTTAATCATACCCTGTCCGCAAGAAAACGGTGCCCCCCCCCTCCCAAATTGCCGTTTTTCGAATCTAAGGCGACAGTCGAGCCAAAAAATATTAAATATGGTCAATTGAGGACAATCTCAACCAGCCCATTAACTGAATACCCCTACTTAACACAAACACGTCTATCTGAGATATTCTCCTATTGCTTTAATTAGCATGAAATAAAATGGTTTTCATTGGTTGATAATCATGTTTGATAGACATCTTTTCGAATAAAGAGTATATACCACAAAAGTCATAACAACTGAAAACATACTACAATCGAATACCCTCCCTACCCTTATTACAACAGCTGTGGCACGGAGTTTGCTTATATCCAAATACAACCAATAACGAAACAAAAAACACTAATGATATGCAAAAAGGGACAATTGGAGTGACTACGGAGAATATATTCCCTGTAATCAAAAAATTTCTTTATAGCGACCACGAGATATTTCTTCGTGAGATGATTTCAAACGCTGTTGACGCCACCCAAAAACTAAAATCATTATCTTCTATAGGAGAATTCAAGGGCGAGACAGGAGTCTTAGATGTCCGTGTATCCATAGACAAAGAAGCCGGGACACTCACTATCAGCGACCGCGGCATCGGCATGACTGCTGACGACATCGACAAATATATTAACCAAATAGCTTTTTCCGGAGCAGAAGAATTCCTAAAAAAGTATAAGGATTCGGCCGCAACAATCATCGGGCATTTTGGCTTGGGGTTTTATTCGGCTTTTATGGTTTCTAAAAAAGTTGCCATCGTTTCATTGTCATACAAGGAAGGCGCCAAGGCTGTTAGATGGGAATGCGATGGCTCGCCAGAGTATACTATGGTGGATGCCGACAAAGCAGAGAGAGGCACCGACATCGTCCTATACATAGATGATGACGACAAGGAATTTCTTGACCAAACTCGCGTAGAAGCTTTGCTTAAGAAATATTGTCGCTTCTTGCCGATTCCAGTAATCTTTGGCAAAGAACAGGAGTGGAAGGATGGCAAAATGGTTGATGCGGATCGTGACCATATCATAAATAATACCGAACCGAGCTGGATTAAGAAGCCGTCAGAACTCACCGACAAAGATTACCTTGCTTTCTATCATGAACTGTATCCGGGACAAGACGATCCTTTGTTTTGGATACACCTCAATGTGGACTATCCGTTCACTCTGACAGGAATATTGTTCTTCCCTAAGCTCAAAAATAACTTTGAGATCACCAAGAATCGCATCCAGCTATATTCCAATCAGGTATATGTGACAGACTCTGTTGAGGGTGTCGTTCCAGACTTTATGATGCTTTTACAAGGTGTCATTGACTCCCCAGATATTCCGCTGAATGTCTCGCGCAGCTACCTGCAGTCAGATGGCGCTGTTAAGAAAATATCATCGTATATAACTAAAAAAGTGTCCTCGCGCTTGGAAGACATATTCCGCAAAGATCGAGCCGACTTTGAGAAGAAATGGGATGACATACGCATATTTATCGAGTATGGTATGCTTACCGATGAAAAGTTCTGTGAGACAGCCCTCAAGTTCTGCCTACTCAAAGACACGGAGGGCAAACACTTTACGCTTAATGAATACAAAATCCTCGTCCAGCCCGAACAGACCGATAAGGATGGCAACATTGTATACCTGTATACAACTGATGTCGAAGCGCAATACTCGTACGTCAAGGCCGCCAAAGATAAAGGCTATTCGATTATCGTCCTTGACGGACAGCTGGATAGCCACTTTGTAGGACTATTGGAAAACAAGCTCGAAAAGACAAAGCTCGTACGTGTAGATAGTGATATCATAGACAATCTTATTCCGAAGACCGAACACAAGAGTATAGAGCTGTCTGCCGTGCAGCGCAACATATACACCACCCTATTCCGCTCACAACTACCTAAAGACGAGAAAGTGAACTATATGGTAAGTTTCGAAGCCATCTCACCTGAAAGTGCCCCGATAGTATTGACGCAAAACGAGTATATGCGTCGAATGAAGGATATGGCTGCGCTTCAACCTGGAATGTCTTTCTACGGCGAAATGCCTGACAGTTATAGCGTTATCATTAATATCTCCAATCCTGTTGTCGAGCGTGTAACCAAGGCTGCTGACGATGCACTTGAGCCTAAAATCGCGCCATTAGTCCATAGAGTTGAGGACGATGAGAAGGAATTGTCCGAACTTCGAGGAAAGGAGAACGAAAATAAAGAAGAAGAACAGAAAAAAATCCGAGAACTTGAAGATTCAACAAAGTCTGTTAGAGACGAACAAGAAAAGATGGTATCTGAATATGCTGCCTCACAACCGATAGTTAAGCAACTTATTGACCTAGCCCTTCTTGGTAACGGTATGCTTAAAGGTGAAGCCCTCAACGCCTTTATAAACAGATCGCTGTCGATGCTATAAACATATCCGGTCTCTATAAGATAATAAGCAACGTCCGTCCTTTTCACAAAGGCCGGACGTTTTTTACGGATTATCTCTCATCATGTTATTCCTCCTTAGCAGATGTCTGACATCTTATTAATAAGCCGACGACTATCACATTTCAAACTTGCTGATATCATTGTCCAAATTATGGACTGTACCGGTGTCAGCAACTGCTCAGAGACGTCTTGGGCTAGTAAAACCACATTGGTAAATGTGCGAGCGATTACTTGTTGCTCTTCTTCGGGCAAATCTCTAATCGTTTTGAGTACATCCTCGCTTAAGATTACGGGATGAATAGCACTTATTTGTTCCATTTTTTGTTTTCGCTTTTGTTTGATACAAAGGTATGCCTTGCCATGTGCAATATACATGCACGCATATATTAATTTTTGGCAAATGAAGAAAACTTGCAAATGTCCGTGACCGGCTTAAGCAGTATTATGACACATGGAACATAGTATATCATAAAGGCGACCGAATACATTCCACAACATTGACCTGAGCCTTTAGTTGTATTTCAATTCCTCGGCACAGCACCATTGGAATGTCTATATCCAAAGTTTTTTTGTAACTTCATCAACACAGGCATATCGCTTCGGTAGCGTTTTTTTATAGAGTAGAACTACCTTTCTTTTTGACTTTTTTATTCTATTGATATATAAATCTCATGATTTATATGTACATTTGCAGAGAGTATATATGCGGCCGACACTGATGCAGCATACATACGCGTTTTATCCTCGGTCACCCACCCACAATTAGCCATATGGTAGACGTTATCAAAGAATATTTTTCTGAAATTACACCAATACAAGAGATCCAAATGCAGGCCTTGGACTCATTGTATCGTGACTGGAATGCAAAAATCAATGTAATTTCGCGGCGTGATATCGATAACCTGTATGTGCGTCACGTCTTGCATTCTCTTGCCATAGCCAAATTTTGGGGTAGTAAACTCGTCCCGGGATCTTCCATATTGGATATCGGCACCGGTGGAGGATTTCCCGGCATACCGCTGGCCATAATGTTTCCCCAATGCCATTTCCACCTCTTGGATCGCATTAAAAAAAAAATACGTGTGGTAAATGCCGTGTCCGAGGCTCTAGGCTTAAAAAACGTATCGACACAACAGGGCGATATCGGCGAATGCCACGAGCGGTTTGACTATGTAGTCAGCCGTGGCGTTATGCGTCTCGAGCCGCTGGTGACCGCAATAAAGCACAACATTTCTAAAGAGAACAAAAACACTTACGCCAATGGGTTGGTGTGCCTCAAGGGTGGAGATCTGTCCGATGAAAGCGCCGGGATTAAATTCCCTGTAATCTCCTACCCTCTCAACGAGTATTTTGATGCCGATAATCCGGAAGTACGCGAAACATTTGCTGACAAATACCTCGTCTACGTCCCTATGGCGGCGAAATAACACCATACAAATCAGGCCTTTATTACATATTCAGATCATATTTATAGATTATATCATGCTTAAACTCGAAAAATTCACTTTCAATCCATTTGCGGAGAACACTTATATAGTCTACGACCCCGTCACCAAAGACGGCATTGTAGTAGATCCTGGCATGGCTACTCAGGTAGAACAAAACCAGTTTGACCGATTTATAGCTGAACAAGGCATACACTTATCGATGATTGTAAACACACATATGCACATAGATCATTGCCTAGGTAATAATTACATCATCAAAAAATACGGCATAAACACAGCTGCATGCGCCACCGAAATCGCATTTGGCGAAAATCTTGACCAGCAAGCCCGTTTCTTCGGGCTCAACCTCAAGGGCTTCAATACAACGGTAGATATAATCCTTAATGACGGCCAGTTGTTGCACATCGGACCAAACACCCTCGAAATCATTGCCATGCCCGGGCACTCTCCCGGTGGAATATGTATATACGACCGCGCCGATGGGTGGGTACTCAGCGGCGACAGCCTGTTCCTCGGATCGATAGGTCGCACAGATCTTCCGGGCAGTAATCATAGTAAACTTACTCACGGCATTCGGACACTATTGTTTACTCTCCCCGAATCGACTATTGTCTACCCCGGCCACGGGCCGTCTACAACAATCGGGCACGAACGAGGGACAAATCCGTATATTAGTTAAATTACGACATTGCACAATTTGATGTCTGTCCGCAATCCCTGACATACTTCCGGCTGCTTATAATCAGCGCTTGGCTGCGTAGCTTTTAATGCTATTTATAAATAGCGGGCACAACAATTGCCCTATAATCGAATTAACTTTGCTCTATAAATCAGCAAGGTATTTCGATAATGAAAACAATAAGCGACACTGACACCATATTCGCGACCATAGTTCAATACGGGCGTTTATTAACAAGCGTTAAGCTGTGTGGAATGTCATCTATACAGTCAATAGTATCATATCTACGCTCCCATGATGCCGTACCCTCGGGGTTATCGCAACTCTCGATACGCAACTACACACAGGGCTGGCGTTCTATGCAATCTTTGTACATTCGATAATCAACCCTGACCTATGGTCGCCGTTATATGACTGATGAACAGAGTTTTGTAGCGATATAATCAACGCTCTAAATGCGTCTACGAACGTGGCCTTTCCGCCTTGTAAGTAGTTTGTTGGGACACTTTTTTACGGGATAGAGTGTTTTGCATCAAAAATTGCCTATGCACTCTTCAAAGTACCAACAATACAGCCCTCTTTTTAGCGTTAGACATTCATCTTAGAGCAGAGACTATTCACTTATGTCTTTATTATATGAATTTATGGTTTTGCCTGTGAACAATTTGATGGATGGGCTATAGGCTATATTTCGCAGATTATGCGTACATTTGCACTAAAATCTTTATAGGATACGCAATGAATGATTACCGCAAAGTACGTTTTGATATGACGCCATGTTCCGAGGATGCCACAGACCTATTGGCGGCATTCCTCGCAGACGAAGGATATGAGAGTTTTGTCCCGGACGAGGAAGGTCTTACGGCCTACGTCCCGGCTTCGGCTTGGTCTAAAGACGCCGTGAACAACGTCATCCGCGATTTTCCAATGAACACAACCATTCAAGTAAAAGATGTGTTAGTCAAAGGACGTGATTGGAACGCCGAATGGGAAAAGAATTACTTTCAGCCCATAGTTGTAGGCGACAAGTGTGTAATACATAGCACTTTTCACCACGATATACCCAAAGTCAAATACGACATTGTCATTGACCCCAAAATGGCATTCGGCACAGGGCACCACGCCACCACAGCCCAAGTCATTGAAAGCATTCTCGCCATAGATTTGCGCGGACGCACCGTGATTGATATGGGCACCGGTACGGCAATATTATCCATATTGACAGCCATGCTTGGTGCAAAGTTAGTGACTGCCATCGAAATTGATGGTTTTGCATATGCCAATGCAATCGAAAATGTTGAGATTAACGGTGTCTGCGATGTTGTGAGACTGATCAATGGAGACGCCTCAGCCTTGGTCGGGGTCGAGCCGGCCGACATATTTCTGGCAAATATTAACCGTAATGTCATACTCCGAGATATCGAAACCTATTCATCTCATCTACGGAATGGAGGAGTAATGATTCTAAGCGGCTTCTATGAAGATGATGTATCAATGATTGAAGCGGCGGCACGTCCATTGGGTCTTGTGACCGAAGCCATGCGCAGCCGTAACAAATGGACTGCCCTAACCTTGCGCAAACATTCTTAACGCACATGAATACGATAAAAACCTTAATATCAGCCGTTGCAATAATGTGTTGTGGCGTAATAGTATACGCACAGAACGCCAAACCGGGCGATATTGCACCCGGCCGGATATGCTTCGCATGGGGAGCTGACATCAATGGTAGCGTTGACCTTAGCGAACACGATATGTCATCTTTGGGCATCGAAGCAATGTTTGGCATTGAGTATCGATGGATTCGATTTCTCGGCATTGGAGCACAAGCCGATGTCATGGTAAGCAATTCGTCCAGATCGTTTCCACTAACGCTAAATTTCCGCACCGATTTCAGCAGCAGTCGCCGTCGTCTGCTATTTATGGATATACGTGGCGGCATAGCCCTAAATTATCTCAATGGCGACCGAAACGAAACAGATCCGTATGTCAGCGGCGGTATAGGTGTTACACTAGCGCACAAATCCACCTATAGTTCTCATTTTATTATCGGATATACTTATCTAGGTCAAAAGCAATGCTATTATGGCGAAAGATTACGCGATTGCCCCGGTATAAGTTATGCCACCATTCGTTTCGGCGTCACCTTTTGATGGCCATTACGCCACGACAAGAAGAATAAAAACACAGGATCCATGAACAGATTTTTTGCAACAATAGCAGCTATTATATCTACAACTACAAGCATGTATGCATTAGTAGATATCCCGGCATTTGTCAATATGGCAGCTGACAGCATCTCAATATCTACGGCTGATGCAACACAACGAGCTGCGTGGAGGCACGTGGCATCAAGACTTGATTCACTGGAGCGTAATGTATCGTCTTCGGTGGTACGAATACTTCACATCGGAGACTCGCACATCCAGGCCGAATTTGTCACCAATGCACTGCGCTCAAAGTTACAAGACACGTATGGCAATGCCGGACGTGGGTTGGTGTCGCCGCTACGTCTAGCAGGCACAAACCAACCTATAGACTACGCCATCACGGCCCCTGATGCCATTGATTGGCGGAAAACACGATTGCTGAATTTACCTTGGGATGCCACTCCAGGCGTAACAGGTATTGCGGCACAACCTGTTCGTACCACTACCGCGACTATTAAGGCATTTAAATCCGGGCATAGAATCACAAGAGCCACCATACTGACAGCCAATGGCGTTAACACCTACACCTACACCAAGCCGCAAGACAGTATCAACGTTAATCTTAATGCCAATGAATCCTTGTATGGAGTCATCCTCGAAAACGGTCAGCCCGGGGTGTTATACTCTGCAATAGGCAATAATGGAGCATGCTTTACCGACTATCTGCTCATCCCCGGATTTGCGAAAAACACCGAGGTCTTCCATCCCGACCTAATCATATTATCCATGGGCACCAACGAGGGATTCTCGTACATGACAGATGCCGAAATACAACGTTGTACCGCAGACCTTATTCGATTGCTACGCAATGTACACCCCAAAGCAGCAATGCTTGTACTTACACCAATGGAGTGTCAAATAAACCGCAACCACGGATATCGTCCATTATCATCTTATTATGACATAAACGAGCATGTGGCCGATGCGGCCCACCTTATTCTAAAATCGGCCAAGGGGCAGGGCATACCCGTCTGGGATTTCTATCATATCGCCGGAGGCCATGGCGCGTCCAATCATTGGATTAAATCCGAACTCTTCAGCAAAGACCGTATACACCTCAATGCGGCTGGATATCAGCTACAAGCCGACTTAATATACTCGGCATTACGTTCGATCTTTAACAGTAGCCTCTGACAATATAAAAGCCAAACACGTTTGTCGTTGTTGCTTATTTGCAAGAATCAAATCAATAAAACCTTTATTGTCCAGAAAACAATTTGATTTGAACAAATGCATATTTATTGTTTCATTGTTTTTGCTTCTTTTAGTAGAGGATGCAAACCATGAAGGATAACGACACAGCCTAAAGCCATATATGCAAAAGAGGGCGTGTCGTAATGAAGTTTTACGGCGCGTCCTCTTTTTTTTGTTTCGTGACTTTGATAATCTATCAAGCGGCGGTTTTTTGCGAATTTTCCCCAAAAAGGCGTTTCGTAACCAAGAAAAAACTGGATATATGC
>ULSH01060269.1_pt1 | contig 10083 bp, 6 predicted proteins | sample 1956151 | NCBI WGS metagenome assembly ULSH01 (sample SAMEA4835702, study PRJEB28245) | human gut metagenome | biome: gut microbiome; material: fecal sample | place: Denmark | collected 2008 | reverse complement strand
AACAAACAAATAAAATGCGTTTGTTTGGTCAAAAGCGCAGTTTATGACGTGGGGACAACAGGGCTCGTCAACAGCGAAGCGGAAATGCTTGCATTTCGAAGCGAGCGTGCAGTGTGACCGGGTCACATGGGCGCACGGAGTGCGCAAAGGCGGAGAAACCGCCTTATTCGAGCCCGATGTTATTTCCCGACACATAAAAAAAGCACAACACATAATGTTGCGCGTTTTTTAAAATATGGGGACCCCAAAAGATACTTTGTACTTTTGGGGATAAGGAGTATGCAAGCAAAAGAGTGAGCATTATTTTAATAATGCGATTTCAAACGCGAAGCATACGACGCGGGGACAACAGGGCGTGCTCGGCATAGTGCAAATCGAGGATAAACAGCAAAGCGACGCAAAGTGTCTGCAAAGTTACACACGGTGCATAACGCAAGCGTTTGCAAGCAACCGCCGAACGCCAACCGTTCGGTTGGGTTCTCGCCCATAAATTGTCCCATACAACAAAAACAGCACATCATCTTGATGCGCTTTTTTGTTGGTGGGGACAACAGGGCTCGAACCTGTGACCCCGTGCTTGTAAGGCACGTGCTCTCCCAGCTGAGCTATACCCCCAACTTGTGGTGACCCCTACGGGGTTCGAACCCATGTTACCGCCGTGAAAGGGCGATGTCTTAACCACTTGACCAAGGGGCCACGAAATTAGGCGATTTGTTTCACAAATGTTTTGTTTCGACGTTTGCGTTTACGCGAAGACGGCGTAAAGAAAACATTGGGTGGGCAAAGCGCAGGCTTTGACCGGCTTCTTGGAAAGCGCCAAAGGCGATTACCAAGGGGGAAACAATAAAACAAATGTTTTGTTTCAGCGTTTTGCGTTTACGCAGAAACGGCGTAAAGAAACAAACCTTTCGTAACGTTAAAGGATAGCTCAGTTTTCAAGGAACGTGTTGTTTGTTATTTATCCCGTCGTCGGTAAGCCACTGCGTGTCTTTCCGCCTGTGGGGATGTATATATCGTAAATTGCAAATGCTTCGCATTTTCTCGTTTTTATTAAAAACGCTTTTGAAAGTGAACTTTCAACGTGTTTTCAATAAACCCGACACCTTGCGGTGTTGCAATTTACGGTGTTTACATTTGGTAGCGGCGGTCGGATTCGAACCAACGACCTGCCGGGTATGAACCGGCCGCTATAACCATCTAAGCTACGCCGCCAAGTTGGTTGCGGGGGTGGGACTTGAACCACACGACCTTCGGGTTATGAGCCCGATGAGCTACCGACTGCTCTACCCCGCGCCGTTTGCATAAAAATCAAATGCTTAATTAGTTTATCTTATAATTGAATGTTTGTCAAACAAAAATAAGAAAAAAGGAATAAAAAATTCGTGAAAGACCGTGCAAAGGGGCGCAAAACGTGCAAAAAGGGGAGAATAGTTGCCAAAAACGGTCAAAACATATACAATAAAAGCATGAAAAAGGTGATTTCTGTCGCGCTTGTCGCGATACTTATTGTAACAACCGCGCTGACTTTTACGGGCTGCATATTCAATACCGGCGCAGAGAAAGAAGTTTACGGGGTGTACGGAGTCGACCGTATGTTTTACAATTCGTACGACGGAAAAACGTATAATTACGCCGATAAATTCGACTATTATCTTCTTGTATTGTATAAGGGTGGCGAAAGCGAAAAGACGGGCAAGGTGATCTTAAAACCCGTCGGCGGCGAAGAAACCTCGTACGACGTTCACTTCACGCTGGAATTCGACGCGGAAAAAAGCAAGGTTGTGAAGAAGGTTATCGTCAAGGATTTCCGACTGCCGACGTATGGAGACTCGACGGGCACGCTGTCTTTTGAAGAGCCCGCGGAAGTAAGTTTCATTCTGTATCCGAAGCGCGAAGACCTGACGTATAGAATAACTCCGTCGAAAATCGAAGACGGCAAATGGAAGTTCAGCAAAAACCTTTTGGAATTCAACAAAATTTCAACGAGGACTTCCGACAAGAAAATCGAACGCGCAAAGAAAAAACAAACTAATTTCCGCGAAAAACGAGGGGAGGCGTATAACGACGCCAAAGAATAATCAAATAACAAAATCTCGGCGCGATGGCGGTAAAAATCACGCCGTAAACAAGATGATTTTTGCGTATTATGTTAAACTATCTCGGCTTTTGAAAGTAAACCGCACAACCATATGGCGCAGAAGAACGAGTCTGCAAAAGAAATATGCACTTGCGACAAATAGCTTTTAATATAAAAATTTAGACGGATAAATCACTAAAATTTGTCCGTCTATTTTTATGACTTATTTACGCTTTAATTTTACTTTCAAACTCGCAAGGTTTTGCGACAATGGCGATTAAGCGTATCTTGTCTTGATACAAGTGAAAAGCAATAACCTGACTTACTAGGTTGGGCTTTTTGTACTATTATAAGGTATCCATATCAGCTGCAAATTCAACACTACGGCATTCAGTATTGAAGAAGTGAAATCCCCATATCTTATACTTATTATCATCGACAAATGTTACGGTAGGAATTGCTTTTTCTTTTAATTCAAGTAAAAAATCTTCCTTCCATTTGTCGGAATCAATCAAGTGCGTACCTTTCGGCTCAACAAAAACAATGATTTGTTCTGAACAGACTTTATCTTTTTTCCACAAATAAATTATGTAATCCGGTTCAAAACGCTGCCCGTCGTCAAAAGAATACAGGTGCAACTGCCTTTCGTTACGAATAAGGAAAACCTTATCGTATTTTTGCTGTAATTCAGATACATATTGTCTAAAATATGAGACTAACGCTTTTTCCTCGCTTGTGCCGAAATTATCATTAAAAGCAAACCAGTCAGCTTGTTGCAGATCAAAACGGTCATTGGCATCTACTGAAGGATCGCTTTGTGAAAATCCGAGACCACCTAGGTGCGGTTGCGTATAGTTTACCGTCTTATCTCTGATTATTTTGTTCAATCTGATTGCTTTAAATTCATTAGAACCTGCATATGTTTCTTCAATGGAAGATATGTAGTTTGCAATTTTACCAAACACTGAAACGCAAGCTTTATACCACAAATATATCGCCGGTTTTTCATATTTTGTTGTAAGACTGATCTGTATGTTACCCAGATACTTCTCATTCTCAACAAACATATGCGTCGATGATAGCTGAGGAAAATATGCTTTTAATGTACTGAATTTAAAAGCATCAAATTGACGCAAAGCTTTTTCGACAGTCGAATAGTTGATTGAGGCAATATCTTTTATGCTTTTTGTAACTGTATAAGTTTTTATGTTTTTATCGGTTGAAGCAACTTCTTCCATTACAACATCCGTTCCGCCTTTTCCGGTTGCAATGGAAACATTGTAAATTTTATCTCGCACAGCAGGAAGAAGCCCGTCAACAGAATCACGGCTCACTGTCAGACGCTCGTTTACAAAAACATAGCCGTATTTATAGACTTCATCATCTTTGAAAGATTCTTTCAAACGATAGTGGCAAGTTTTTACATTATCTAAATCCAAACCTATTTCACGCAGAGCTGTATGCAATTCGCTTATATAGCGTGTTTCATTCCAGCAATGATAATAAAGCGTTTCACAAACACGCATAGGATTGTCAACATCATTATCGAATTTACGCTGATATTTTGGTTGCTCCGCATCCAATTGGAAAGGGCAATATCTGGCACCGCGCCCTATCAATTGTGCTTCTTCAATCGTTGTTTTGCCTGGCTTATATGAGCCGTCATTTGCATTACCTTTTCCGTCTCTCGTTTCATATAAACGGACAATATCAAACAGGTTTAGAACATCCCACCCTTCATTGAGTTTATCAACTGCAAAAACTGCTCGATAGGGGTTAGACAATTCTTCAAGCGAATTGAGCGTTAACTGATTTTTTTCAATGTCTGTGTCTGCATTCGCAGAAATGCAATGCTCTGCGCTAAAATCGTCTTTAAGTTCTTGCGCCAATTGATCAAACGAAATTCCGTTAGCGACAAAGTATTCATAAGCACTTTGCATCACAGCAACGGAGCCTCGAATGTTGTCCATTACCTGCTGTATCTTTGCTCCTGTTAATTTGGAAACTTCATCAATAACGGCATTAAAGTTGTTTTTATTCTCCGCAATTGTTTTTGATTTAAACATCACTATCGGTTTAATGTTAAGTCTTTTATCCTGAAATACTTTCAAACGATATTGACTTAAAATCATTGCTTGAATACACCTGTCGATAATATTGCTGTCTGAACGGAATGTCATAATTTCTTTTGAGTATTTGTTTTCTCTGAAGACACTCAACGGATAGTTAAATACAATTTTATTTTCATATTTTGCTCTAATTTCTTTATTTTCCGTATCGCAGGTTGCCGTAAATTCCAATAATACGTTTTCAGAATTTGACTGAAATAAACGACTTACAGTATATTCCCACGTCTTGTTATCTTCTTCTTCATCAGAGGTCAATTTTCGCGTGAAAGCATTTAGGTGGTGTGCCTCATCTGAAATCAGCACAATTTTTCGTCCTTCAAAATCATCGAATGAAAGGGCGTTTTCTTTGACAGAAAACATGTCGGAATGTAATCCTTGAATGGTAGAAAAGCAGATATTGATAGCATTTGCATCAACGTCTTGGAAGTTTGATACTTCCCTGACTTTGATTCGTTCTCCGTCGATATTTATTTCATCGGCAAAGAGATATTTTAAAGATGCCGGATTCAAAAAATTTTCTTTCGTCTTCTTTACGATATTGCTCAAATGCACAAAGAAAAGAAAGTTCCTGTATCCTTGCTTATAAAGATACAGCATTAAGCCCGCCATGATTAGCGTTTTACCACTTCCCGTAGCCATGTGAAAAAGCGTTTGAGTCGGTTTTTGACGAAGCCTGCTTTCAAAATATGTAATAAAATTACAAAAGGCATCTTTTTGATAAGGTCTTAACTCAAAAGACTGCCTAAGATTTTTTGAAACACTTAAAGGCAATTCTGCATAGGTGCCAAATTCCTTCAATGCGTCTATTTTTTCATAAAGAAATGCCATAATCACTTGTCTCCGTAAAAGCTTTTCGTAAATGCCTTATCTTCTTCAGATATGTGATAATTTTCGTCATCTATATCGCAATAATTGACGTACAGTTGATTTTTATCGAGTAGCTCCATAAGGAACCTCTTCTTATCATCTACAGTCAGTTCCTCAAAAGACTTCGCGTTTTCCTTTATTTCCGCAGGATTCACTTTGTACGAAATAAAGTCTGTTTTTATAATTTCTGCAAGTAAGGCAACTAGCTCTGCATCAGTAGTCGCAGACTCAATTTTATCTACATAATTTTGATTGAGTTTTGCAAGTTCACAATATATAAACGAACCACCGCCTTGCCAATTTACTTGCTTAGAAATTCCTCCTTGTTCGCCGCTAATTACATTTTGAAGTCTTACTATAATATCATTGTCTCCATAATCTAATTGTTCAACACCAATATATTGAAGCCCAATTTTATGAGCAACCGCACAGGTGGTACCTGTTCCAGAATGATAATCCATTATAATATCGCCAGCATCTGTAAATATGTTCAAAAGTCTTTGAATTAGTTTTTCTGGTTTTTTGCCGTTGGGTAAATCAACACCACCTTCATTGCCTAAAGAAAGAAATGAAATATCTGTCCAAATATTTGTCAATATTTCTGAAAGCGTTATTCTTCCATCGATATTACGAAGTTTTTTCTTCAAAAAGGCAAGGGATCTTCCATTATAAATATAATTTCCCCGTACTTCATAAACTTTCCCTCGGTTCAACTTAGATTCCGCAATAACTTTTACAATTTCCTGTGAAGGCTTTTGCATTGTATTTAAACTAACAATTCTTTCACTATTTTCAATGCAAAATTTTGCTTTTTTTTCGTATCTAATCTGTTTCCAATTGTCCCCATATTTTTCGCGAAACTCTTGCCACGTTTTTACTCCTTCTTCCTCATATATTAAACTATCAACAGACACTATTGCCCATTCGATATAATTTTTTTCATAATTTCTAATATAACCACCATAATCCTCGGAATAACTTGACTCTACATATACTGGATTAATTTTGGCAAAGGGTTTGTTCTTCGCATATATAAGAACAAATTCTGACACATTTACAGGACAATCATTTATAGCTCTAAAACTTGCCGTTGTTGCGGTTTGCACTGTTACCGTATTTATGTAATTTTTCTCATCAAAAATATCATCACAAAGAGCTTTTAAGTAGGCCATTTCTTTATAATTAATGGAAATTGCTATTACGCCACTATTTTTCAATAAACGCTTGGCAAGCATTAAACGATTTTTCATAAATGTTAGCCACGTACTTCTTTTGAATGAGTCATTATACATAAAGCTATCATTTGACGTATTGTATGGAGGATCTATATAAATAAATTGTACTTTTCCTTCTTGACATTTGATTAACGAACTAAGGGCAAGCAAATTATTTCCTCTAATTATCAAGTTGTCGTTTTTAGCAATACTTTTAATTCTTTGTACACCTTCTACGCTATATCTTTTCGCATTAGTCAGCACTTTCGGATATAACAGTCTGTCAATTTCATCAGGTGCAAGCATTTCATTATAAAAAATTTCTGAACGCTTTTGATCTTCCTTTGTTTGTCCGCCTTCGAGTACGCAGTCTTTGTAGGGGAAAACAAGCTCTACATCGTTAGAAGAAGAAATAAATGAACCGCTTTCATCCACAAGCCCTATTTTATTTCTGAAGCGAGTATAGGAATCCGGCAAAAATTCACGATTATTGATTACCCAGCCGAATCCAACTTTGTCAAAAACGGCAATACCGTCAACGGCAGTAAAAAATCTGCTTTTGGTCGCTTCGTTTTCGTAAAGCAGTTTTAGGAGATTAGAATCCATTTTCATTGCCGCTTCATAAACGGCATTTCTTAACAACTCGCCGTTTTCAGTAAAAAAGCGTGGATCTTGTTTAAGTACATCTATTACACTTTTGTAAAAGTTGTTCATACATCACTCCGTGAACGCCAGATTATTTGATGAACAATCTTTATTCAAATATGTTCACCGAATAGCGTAATTGATGTATTTTATTATACCAAAAAACATCGATAAAGTCAATGTTCGTGTAAGGCAGTCCAAGCACAATTTGAAAAATTGTACATAGATGATATTTTTTATGGCTTTGTCAATTTAATTTGTACACCGACTACGCTATTCAGTGAACAAATTACAGCAGTTTTCCAAGGCGGTTCATCATAGCGGCTTTGTGCTCTAAAAGTGAGTGTGCATAGCGATTCAGAGTAACCGTCGGGTTCTTGTGACCGAGTATTTCGGACAGCGTTTTTACGTCCATTCCGCACTCTAAGGCACGAGTTGCAAACGTATGACGCAAGGAATGAAAACCGCGGTGATAGATATTCAGCCTTTTAAGCAGTAATTCAAAACTTCGTTGGTAGGAACGCACTGAAACGGCGTTGCCGCCCATAGACACCACGAAGTCCGAATTACCGCTTTTCTTTATGCTTTTTAGTTTTGGCAAAAGTTGTTTCGGGAGCGGTATTACCCTACGTGAAGTGGCGGTTTTTGGCTCGTCAAAGACTATTCCGCCGCTTGTATCGTGGCAGGAACGGGCAACTGTCAACAAGCCTTTTTGCAAATCTATATCTTTCCATTGCAGAGCAATCAATTCGCCTATACGCAAGCCCGTATAAAGACACAAAACGATACCGAACATTTTTGTCTTTTTACTATCGAATACAGCCGATTCTATTTTCTTTTGTTCGGCAAGAGTAAAACACTCGATTTTGCGTTCTTTGAGTTTCGGGCGTTTAATCATATTTGCCGTGTATTTTTTGGCGTACCCGAGTATGTGCGCCGTCCGCAACGAATTTTGCATTACCGATATAATTGCGTTTACCGTATTTGCGGATAAGCCCTTGCCGGTTCTATCGTTTCCGCTTGATAAAAGTTCAGTAACAAACGATTGCAAAACGATAGGCGTAAGGTCGTTTATGTCGTTACCACCGATTTTCGGGGCAATGTGCGTGCGTATAAGTTGCTCATAACGGATGTATGTGCGTTCTTTTGCACTGGGTTTTATGTAATTGTTAAGCCATATATTCAGCCAATCTATATATTTCATTCCTTTTTCTCCTACGCTCAATGCTTATACCTTCGGTTTTGATGATTTTTGGAGAAAGGATAACATGCGAATTTTTGAAAAAGCAAGGTTTTATGACATCGGCGCACTGAACAACGCAAGGAAAAAGGCTTGCCGTAGGGCAAGTCTATTTTAATGAAGTCAAAGAATAATCAAATAATAAAAAAAAGACTTGCAACCGTCTGCTGTTGCAAGTCTTTTCTTTTTGATTTGTTTTTTTCAGTCGATTTTGTCGGCGTTCGAGTTGGTGTCGTCGGACGAGGGTTTGTCGTCGGACGAATCCGTGCTGTCTTCAAGGGCGTACAGTTTCATTTCATTGAAGTCGAACCAATAAATCTTGTCTTTGAGAGCGATTGTTACGAAGTCGATGACCGCGATAACCCACCAGCCGCAGAAGACAAGAAGAATGACGGAAAGAACCGCGCCGATCGTATCTTTTTTCACGACGCTTTTCGAAAGGCGATAAAGATTCGTGGGGATTGCCCAAAGGAAATTGAGAAGGAACTTGACCCATCTGCCGAGTCCTTCGTATGATTTGATATAATTTTTTGCGAAGTCTTGCATAAAAAACCTCCAAACATTTTTTTCGAAAGGAATAATAGCATCGTGAATATCAAATGTCAACGATTAAGGCAAAGATATTTCGTCGTCGCTTAAAGATTGTATGGAAGAAAAGTCGTAATTATTCGTTTCGACGTCGGGAAGAGACGACGTTTGTTTTTTCTGTGGCCACTCGGCAATAAGGATAGCCGCCGTCATCCCGATTATCGAAAGAGCGAGATACCAGGTGAACTTGTCGCCGCCCAAAATCACCGCGAACACCGCGCCCAGCGTGCTTTCAAACGACAAAACAAGCGAAACTTTCGACGCGTCGATTGTCTTTTGCGCGCGCGTCTGAACGATATAAGCAAACGCCGTATTCAACACGCACAGGGTGAAAAGCGGAAGGATAATGGCTTTCGGGAAAGAGCAATTCAGCATTGCTTTGCCGTCGACGATAAATCCGACGACGAAAAACAAAACGGCGGCGGTCAGCATTTGTACAAAGGTCAGTGCGCCCGCGGGTGTGGACTTCGTCGCTTTGTCAAGGACAAGATAATGGACGGCAAACCCCAAAGCGCAGAAAAACGCGAGAAGGTCGCCGAAGTTCAGTTTCGACAAGCCGCCGAAAGCCAGACACGCAATGCTTGCGAAGCCCAGAAATCCCGCGACGAATGCACGGATCGGCGGACGTTTTTTGTGCGCCGCCCAAATAAAAAACGGCACCATCACGACGTAAAGCCCCGTCATCAAAGACGTGTTTGTCGCTGATGTGTAAACCATTGAATAAGTCTGACAGCCAAAGCTGAAAACAATAAGCGTTCCTGCCAAAACGCCACTTAAACACTGCTTTATGTTAAGTTTAACTACCTGTTTGAAAAATAAGATGAAAGTTATGAGCGCGGCGACGGAAAAACGCAACACGTTCAGAAGCGACGGCGAAACATACGGCAACACCTGTTTCGTGAATACAAAGCCCAAGCCCCAGACGATGGTGACCAAAGCAAGCAAGAAATATAAAAACAAGTTTTTACGCTTTTGCACTTTTCTACCTTCTCCGACGGGCTACCTCGCCAAGGAGCGTTAAGAAAACCATTACGATTATATCATATTATAAAAAAAACACAACTTTTTTGTCGGGGGACGCGGTTTTTTTTGTGCAATCTATTGAGAAACGCCGCTTTATTTGATAATATATATTTAAAAGAAACTATCCTTAAAAAGAGGTAAAATTATGGATATCAAAAAGTGTTGGTACAAGGAAATGACCGTTTACCAGATCTGGCCCAGAAGTTTCAAGGACGGCAACGGCGACGGCATCGGCGACCTGAAAGGCGTGCTGGAAAAGCTTGATTATCTGAAATGGCTGGGTATCGATGCCATCTGGTT
>ULSH01019150.1_pt1 | contig 10115 bp, 6 predicted proteins | sample 1956151 | NCBI WGS metagenome assembly ULSH01 (sample SAMEA4835702, study PRJEB28245) | human gut metagenome | biome: gut microbiome; material: fecal sample | place: Denmark | collected 2008 | reverse complement strand
TCAAGTACAATCTTAGCAGTAGCGTGGAAACGCAGGCTTTTTTCTGCCACGTTTCCACGCTCTGTTTTATAACTCATTGAAAATCAATGTCCCCAGAAACGTAGCGTGGCCGTATCCCGCCGAACCTTCTGGAAACTGAAAGGTTTATCGGTACGAGGACTGTCAAGACCCGCCCTTACCGGAAAGTATATCTCAAACCGAAACTCAAACTGAAATCAGTGGGCTTGTCAGAATAAATGGTGCGCACCTTGGAATTATTGCTGAAATGGTGGCTGACACCCGGCTCCATGTAGAGACCCAGCTGCGGCAAGATATTTACCTGAATGCCGGCGGCACCGTTTACTGACCACTGCAATCCTTTCTGCTTCAGGGCTGTAGACGAAGAACCATGATACTTGCCGTCAAGATACTCATCCGTCTTCAATGAACCCCTGACGCATTTTTCCATGAGACCGCCGGCAGTTACATACGCATTGAAATATCTGGAAGAGAAGATGTTGAACGAAAGATTCAGCGGAATGCCGAGATAATGCATGCTTTGGATACCTTTGCTCCAGCCGCTCACGGCACCCTCCTTACCTGTCTTCAAATCAGACGACAAGAACGAATAAGTGAGGCCGGACTCGATGCCGAGAAATTTATTGAAATCGTATCTGATTGATGCTCCGATTTTTACAGGCATCTTGTGTGAATATTCCGTGCTTACCTCCGGCTGATTGTAGACGATGACGCCGGCCGCGCTCTCCACCCTTCGGTCTACCCAGTCCGCACTTGACACGCCGCAATCCAACGGGTTCGCCCCTAGCGCAGCCGCAGTCGGTCTGCTGCTCAATGAAGATGCTGAACCGGAACCGTTTACGGACAATCCTGCCGCGAGCTTGCCGCCACGTTTTGTCCTCTGCAACTCAGGCTCCGCCAAAACCCACTTCCACGCATCAGCGAATCTGCCGCCGTCTTCATCCGGCTCAATGTCCTTTTCTGTGTCAGGCTCAATGTTGCCCTCAATTTCATCCTTCTCGCTGGTCTCAGCTGTCACCCCGAAAACCCCGAAAACCTCACCAGACGGCTCCCCGGCAACCTCATCGGACGGCTCATCGGACGGCTTATCGGAAAAATCTCCAGACACCGCCGCGCCACGAAAATCCCTCACCTCAGTCTCCACATAACGCCTCGCCTGACTGACCTCGGGAACACTCGTAATATCATTGTCCTGAACAACTTGCGCCGAAACGACAGGCTCATGCCCGAACTTTACCGCCTCTGCCGTCATTGTTGCCGGAATATCCTCTTTCGCATTGAAAATAAGCATTGCACCGAACAATGCCGCCGCTGCGATTGCGGAACTGGCGAGAAGCCACAAGGGAACTGCGCGGCGCTTGTTTCCGGTGAGACCGGCCGCAGCACTGATGCCCGCCCACACGCTGTCCGAAGGCTGCTCCGTGTAGCCCTCCATCTTGTCTTTCAGTTTATTTGTCCAATCCATCATTGGTGCTGCTTTACATAATCATTGATTCTCTTCGCCAGAATCTTTCTGGCCCTGTGGAACTGGGAAGCGGAAGTGCTTTCCGTGATGCCCAGCAGGTCCGCTATTTCCTTGTGCGGTTTTTCCTCGAAAACCACCAGGTTGAATATTGTGCGGTAACCGTCCGGGAGCTCCTGTATCATCTTCTGTATCACCTCCGGAGGAACCGACTCCACTTCCGGATCATCGTCTTCGTCCGTCATGTCAGGAAGCCGGTCCCCGTAATCTATGAAACTGCTCTTTTTCTGCTTCCGGAGATATTGCAACGCCTCATTTACAGTGATTCTGCTCATCCATGCCTTCAGGGAACCATTGCCCTTCCAGGTGAAAGAACCTATTGAAGAAAGAATCTTGAGGAAACTGTCCTGGAGAACATCCTCAGCGGCGGCATGGTCGGGTATGTATCTGGAACACAACGCCAAAAGATACCCGGACGACTCATCGTACAGCTTCTTCACAGCTGCATTGCTGCCATTCCGGATATCCTCTGCAATCTGCTTTTCAGAATATTTGCCGAGTCCAAACAATTTCATGCCCCATCACGCTGCAATTCTTCTGCCAGAAATTATTTGCCGTCTCCGGGGCGGGTCTTGTAATTGAACTCGATGGTCTTGGTCTTGCCTGAAGGAGCATTGTACCTGACTTTCAGCTTCACTGTCTTACCCTCAGTATCAGGAAGTTGGTTCAATCTGAAAGCGACGTATGCCTCTGTCGGAACCTCCTTGATGTCGCCATGGTCGTTGTGCCTGAACTCTACCAGATATGGGTCGGACGGGTCCACGCCTGTGACCAGATTCACCTCGTGCTTAATGTAATTGAACCTGCTCCACAATGCCCTGAATCTCAAGGTCAGATAGCCGTCCTCGCATACGGTAGGGAAGGCGTCAATGATTTCCACCGGATCGCTGCCATATTTCTCGGCATCTTTCTCCGCGCCCTCTGAAGCTACAGTCTGTTTGGTAAGCAATGCCTTGAGCCAGAGGACGTTGCCGATCTGCACTCCATTGGACTCGCTTTCCAACTTATAGTTCGTGAATGCGCGTACTTCCTTGTCACCATACGGGGATTTGGTCATGTTGGAAGGATAAATAACAGTTTTGTCATCCAATTGAAGATAAAACTTGTCGCCGTCCGGCTTGACCGTAACTACGGCGTTCGGTATCAAATCTTCGTATGAAAATCCGTCATCCTTCGTGCATGACTGCATTGATACTGCTGCGCCCAATACTGCAGCAATGATAATTCTACTTGTTTTCATATCGTTTATTTTTAATTTCCATATTATAAATGCAGTCTGGCGAAAACATTGCATTATGCCATGCGAAAAAAAATTCGTAATTTTACATGTTTTTGGTAATTGGACATAATTATGAATAAAAAGAATATTGCGTTATCATTTGCCGCAGCCCTTTTATCGGCGACATCTCTCTGCGCAGCAGGCGGGACGAATGCGGTTTCAGGCAATGTCCCTGAGGCGTATGAGATTTCACAGACGAAAAAGTCACAGCTGAAATATGCCCGGGAACTGCTTGAGCACGGCATGTATGCAGAAGCGCGGAAAATCTTCTCGGAATATCCGGCCGATCCTGTCGCGGGCGGTTATGCGCTCATGTGCGATGTCAAGATGAAATCCAACGGCTATGAGACCAAACTCGCGAAATATATTTCAATGTTTCCCTATTCCGGACTCGTTCCGCAGCTCCGATATGAATATGCATTGAACCTCTTCGACGAAGCCGACTATAAAGCTGCTTCAGCGGAATTCGCATCTGTCAATCTTTCAGGACTTTACAGGAACCAGCTTGCGGCATACACATTCAAGAAGGCATACTCGGATTTCGAGATCGGCCATGAAGAAGCCGCATTGCAGGGCTTTATGAAAGTGTCCGGAATGAAGAAAAACGACTACCAGGCACCGGCCGCTTATTCCATTGCATATATATGGTACGAATGGGAGAATTTCAGCGAAGCCATGAATTGGTTCGAAAAGTCTGAAAAGGACCCTCGTTTTGCCGACGTCTCTTCCTATTATATAATGGAGTGCCGTTTCATGAACAAGGATTACCGTTATGTTACCGACAATGCTGCCAAGATGTATGCTTCCGTGCCGGAAGAACGTCGTCCGCACCTTGCCCGCATAATCTCGGAATCCTATCTGGTACAGGGAGATGCGGAATCCGCGAAGAAATACTATGACAGGACCGACGTGGTAGCGGGAAAGACCAGGAAGGACTATTTCTATGCGGGCTCATTGTTGTATGCGCTGGAGGATTTCAAGGGCGCCGTCGACAATTACAGCCTCATGACCGACCGCACCGACTCTCTCGGCCAAATCGCCAACTACCAGATGGGTTACAGCTATATCCGGACCAAGAACAAGGTTGCGGCAATGCAGGCCTTCAAGGATGCCTCAGCCGGCAGCTATGACAAAGCAATTCAGGAAGATGCGTATTTCAATTACGCCAAACTGGCATTTGACCTGAACAATGACCCGTCCGTGTTCGACAGTTACATCAGCACATATCCGAGCAAGGCCAAAGGTGACAAGATTTACAGCTATATCGCCCTTGCAGCATTGTATAACCATGATTATGCCGGTGCGGTAGAAGCTTACGACAAGATAGACGTCCTGGATGAGGACATGAAGAACAACTACATCAAGGCCAACTATCTGCGTGCTGACCAGCTCATTGAAGCGGGCTCATATCGGAAGGCGGTGCCGTGCCTGAAGGCGGCTGCGTATTATTCCGACAAGCGTTCTGCCTTCAACCAGCTCTCCCGTTACTGGCTCGCCGAAAGTTTATACAGGTCCGACGACTATGTCGAAGCGGCAGAAGGATACAAGGTATTGTACAATGCATCAGCACTTTACGGCCGTCAGGAAGGCGGACTTCTCCCTTATGACGTGGCATATTGCTACTATAAATCGGGAGATTATGCGAGTGCGGAGAAATGGTTCGACATCTATCTCCAATCCGGAGACAAGAAAGGACGCAGGGACGCATTGACCAGAAAAGGAGATACCTATTTCATCCGCAAGGACTATCCTGCGGCGATCAAGTCTTACGAAACCGTCATCGCGGAATATCCTCAGCTGGATGACCTTTATCCATATTACCAGGCCGGACTCTCTTATGCATTGACAGACAAGCAGAAAGAAGAAGCGGAGCTGCTTGCGGCGACATTGTCGGCGCCGGTTTCGGCCGCATTCTGGTGCGAAACGGAATATGAACTCGGACGCGCTTACATGCATATCGGCAGCAATGCGCAGGCCTCGCAGGTTTTCGCGCGTATCGCTGATGAAGGCCGCGACTCGACTTACCGCGCCCGCGCGCTTATCGGCCTGGGCATGATTTCGGCCAATGAATCCCAATATGACCAGGCATTGGGCTACTATAAGAAAGTGGTCTCAGAAATGCCGACTTCGGAGTATTCGGAGGATGCCCTGCGTGCTATCGAGGCCATTTACCAGACACGGCAGGAGCCGGAACAATATTTCGCTTACCTCAAGACGTTGTCCGGAAAACAGGCGTCTGAAGAGGATAGGGAAAGCATTTTCTTCAATGCCGCCGAGCAGATTTTCCTGGCGGAGAACTATCAGAAAGCCATTACCTCGTTGCAGGCATACATTGACGAATATCCTCAGGGTACTGATGTGAACCTGGCGGAATTCTATATGGCTGAATCATATAAGAACATCGGAAAGAAGGAGCAGGCATGTGACTGGTACAGGAAAGTGATTGAAAGCGGCGAGGGCTCTTTCGTCGAGGCTTCCTCGCTGAATTTCGCGAAGCTGTCATATAGCCTGGAGCGTTACAAGGACGCGTATGCAGGGTATGAATCGCTGCTTGCCAATGCCAAGATCGAGAAAAACAAGCATACTGCCATCGTCGGAATGATGAATTCCGCATATTCGGGAAAAGACTGGCAGTCAGCCATTTCCAGTGCTGCGCAGGTGGCAGCCGACAATCGCAGCGACAAGGATGACGTCCGCAGGGCCAAATATGTGGAAGCCAAGTCATTGCTTGCCACGAGCCAGCGTGAGAAGGCATTCACGATGCTCAAGTCACTTTCCTCTGAAACTGCTACGCCGGAGGGCGCCGAGGCTGCATACCTCATAATCCAGGACAGCTATGACCGGGGCAAGTTCGAGGAAGTGGAGACATTGGTATATAAACTCTCGGATTCCGGTACGAACCAGACATATTGGCTTGCGAAGGCGTTCATTGCGCTTGGTGACTCATTCGCCGAGAGGGGCGAGATGAAGCAGGCGAAGGCCACGTTTGAGAGCATCCGGGACGGCTATACGCCTGAAGGAAAGGCTGACGAGGTTCTTGACAATGTGAACATGCGTCTGCGCAAAATCGAGGAAAGGGGAGAGTAATTTATTCTGAATCAATATGAAAAAGATATATCTTTCAGCAGTATTTTTCATTGCGTTGTCGGCCGGGGCACAGAACCTTAACCCGACAGTTTCGGTAACCAGGGATTACGAGGGAAAACTTATGGAGGTGCACAAGCCGTCCATGGCCATGTTCGTGCCGGATTCCCTGCACAGATTCGACCTGGATTTCGATTATTCCGTTTTCGCGAATCCGTACAAGGGAGCATACGATTTCAAGCCTTACGTGCTGGAAATGCGTCCGGATGCGGAACCATATTCAGGCAGGAAGCTGTATCTGAAGGCGGGGGCGGGATATCAGCTCAGACCAATGCTGGACTTCGTGTGGGAGCCGCAGCTGAAAACGCCGAAATTCAAGATGGACGTTTATGCGTCGCATCATTCGTATATCGGTGATTATAAGAACATTGGGCTGAATTCTGACAATAAGCTCGTGAGTATGGGCAATGCCGGTAATGGTTATGATATGTATTCCAATGCCGGAATAAACGGGCAGGCGGACCTGAATAAGGCGAAGTTGTCTTTCGATGCGGGCTATGTAGGGATTCATACGAAATTCGGAGGCAATGCGACCGGTTACAATGCTGCTGAAGCAGGCTTTCGTGCAAAGTCGGAGAATGATGCCGATACCTATTTCTATTACGATGTGGACTTTAGGTATCATGGTGCAAATCATGGTATTGGCGATGGCGTTGCTGCGGGAGGCCGCTCGTTGAGAATGAATGACATAGACTTCAATGTGACTTTGGGGCCTGTGATGCATCAGTATCATAGCATCGTGGCGGATTTCGGCGTGGGGCTGTCATATTACCGCGGGGCGTTGGCGACCGATGTGGGGACGGCTTACATTACTCCGAAATATGTGCTGAACAAGAACCGCTGGCGCCTCCATGCCGGACCGAAATTCAGTTTCAATATCAGTGACAGGGATGGTGCGGATGCGCTCAATACCAATAAAGGTATTCTCATTTATCCGGATGTCTATATCGGATTCGAGGCGGTGCGGAACTATATGAACCTGTATTTCAAGGCTGAGGGCGGCGATTACAGGGATCCGTACAAGGACATGAAGGAGAAGTTTCATTTCATGCTTCCGTATTCCAAGATGTCCAATAATTCAGTGATGCAAGCTGATTTCGCGCTCGGTTTCAACGGCAATATCTGCAGCCGTTTCCGTTATGATATCCGTGCCGGTTTCAGAAGTTTCGAGGCTATGCCGTTCGATGTCGTGCTGGGAGATACGTCTTATAGCCCACATCAGTATTCGACTTGGTGGGATTATTATGACGGTACTGCCGTGTACTCGGAAATCCGACTTCAGTGGGAGTCGAAGGACTTCGTCCTGGATTCCAGATTCAGTGTCAATGATACCAGATTGAAGGATCGTAAAAATGTGGATTATCTGTGTTTCGAGCCGGCAAAATTCAGTGGGTCCGTTTCCGGAAAATATAATTGGAAGAAGAGGATTTTCGCCGGTATTTCGGCGGAGTTCGCTTCAAAGCGTGACGGAAGAATGACGCTGATATATAAAGATGCTGCCGGTATGCCCGATATTACTTTCTCTGCTGCGCGCATACCTGGCTGGATGAATCTTGGCGTTTATGCGGAGTTCGCATTTACCAGGAAATTGTCGTTCTGGCTTCGCGGTGACAACTTGCTCAATGCAGATATCCAACGCGTTCCGCTATATACCGAAGGCGGAATCGGCGCCACCGTCGGAATTTGCCTGAATCTATAATTTTTACTATATTTGTAGGCTTATATTTAGCTCCAGCAAGTTACCAAACTTGCGAAAATTGAGAGATAACAATTAAATTTATTAGGATGGAAGAGAATGATAAGATGCGCGAAGCCGAAGAACAGTATTCGGCGGGCAGTATCCAGGTCCTTGAAGGACTTGAGGCTGTAAGGAAAAGGCCATCAATGTATATTGGAGACGTCGGCGTGCGAGGTCTTCATCATCTTGTATATGAGGTCGTTGACAACAGTATCGACGAGGCCATGGCCGGATACTGTGACCATATCGAAGTCACCATAACAGAAAATAATTCTATCCGTGTCCAGGATAACGGTCGAGGCATCCCTACCGGAATGCACCCGAAAGAACACAGGTCTGCGCTTGAAGTCGTACTCACCGTGCTCCATGCCGGCGGTAAATTCAGCAAGGACAGCTACAAGGTCTCCGGAGGTCTCCACGGCGTCGGTGTATCCTGCGTCAACGCATTGTCCGACAGCCTTATAGCGGAAGTCCACAGAGAAGGCAAGATCTATGAGCAGAAATATTCCAAGGGCAAGCCGATTACATCGGTTGAGGTTATCGGCGAGTGCAATGACACCGGAACCATCATCACTTTCCATCCTGACCCGGAAATCTTCACTGTCACCACTATCTATGATTACGACACTCTTGCCAAGAGAATGCGTGAACTCGCCTTCCTGAACAAGGGAATCAAGATAACATTGACCGACAAGAGGACGCTCATTGACGAGTACAAGACCGATGAGAACGGAAATTACAGTCCTACAGGAAAGCAGGTCTACAAGAGTGATGTCTTCTATTCACAGGAAGGTCTGAAAGAATTCATAAAGTATCTGGATGCAAGCTCTGAAGAACTTATCCCTGAGCCTGTTTGCGTGACCTCGGACAAGATTATCCCTATCGACATTGCGCTCCAGTACAATACCGGATATAAAGAGACGATCCTCTCTTATGTGAACAATATCCACACTATCGAGGGCGGTACACACCTCCAGGGTTTCAAAATGGGACTTTCCCGCTCCCTCCGAAACTATGCTGACAAGAACAAGCTTCTGGAGAAGGTGAAGGTGGAACTCTCACAGGAAGACTTCCGTGAAGGTCTTACGGCGGTCGTTTCAGTGAAAGTGGCTGAGCCTCAGTTCGAAGGACAGACGAAGACCAAACTCGGAAACAGCGAGGTTACATCTGTCGTATCGCAGGCTACATCCGCCGCAATGGACCAGTATCTGGAAGAGAATCCTAAATATGCCAAGATCATCATCGAGAAGGTGATTCTCGCCGCTACTGCCAGGACAGCTGCCCGCAAGGCACGTGAAATGGTGCAGCGCAAGACCGTCATGTCCGGTGCAGGTATGCCGGGCAAGCTTGCAGACTGCTCCGAGCGTAATCCTGAGCAATGTGAATTGTTCCTCGTCGAGGGAGATTCCGCAGGCGGTACCGCCAAGCAGGGCCGTGACCGCCGCATCCAGGCCATTCTTCCGTTGAGAGGTAAGATCCTTAACGTGGAGAAAGCTGCGGAAGACCGTGCATTCGACAGCGAGGAAATCCGTAACATCTACACGGCGCTCGGCGTGACCGTGGCACAGGAAGACGAGAACGGCGAGAAAAGAATGGACCTCAGCAAGTTGCGTTACCACAAGGTCATCATCATGACCGATGCCGATGTCGACGGTAGCCATATCGCGACATTGATCCTCACATTCTTCTTCAGATATATGCTCGACCTTATCAGGAACGGCTATGTATATCTTGCGACTCCGCCGCTTTATCTCGTGAAGAAGGGCAAGGAAGAAATCTACTGCTGGACAGATGCACAGCGCGCTGAAGCTACCCAGAAACTGGGCAAGGGCTCCGACAAGGGTGTCACCGTACAGCGTTATAAAGGTCTTGGTGAGATGAGCGAGCACCAGCTTTGGGACACCACAATGGATCCGTCCAAGAGAAGGCTCCGCCGTATCACCATCGACAATGCCGCTGAGGCGGAGAGGACATTCTCAATGCTGATGGGCGACGATGTTCCGCCACGCAGGCAGTTCATTGAGGAAAATGCCCATTACGCGAACATTGACGCATAGAAATTTTCTAAAATCTAGACAATATGTTAGACATTTTTGACAGAATTGAAAGAGACTCAGGCGGCCCTATCGGCCAGTATTTCAGCCAGGCTTACGGTTATTACATGTATCCGCGTCTGGAGGGAGAGCTCGGACCTCACATGATTTTCAACGGAACAGAGGTCCTGAACTGGAGCCTGAACAACTACCTCGGACTTGCAAATCATCCGGAGGTGCGCAAGGCAGATGCTGAAGCTGCGGCTAAATGGGGCCTTGCATACCCTATGGGCGCCAGAATGCTGTCGGGCAATACCAGATACCACGAGAAACTTGAGAAGATGTTCGCGGAGTTCGAGAAGAAGGAAGATGCGTTCCTCT
>ULSH01004157.1_pt1 | contig 10170 bp, 4 predicted proteins | sample 1956151 | NCBI WGS metagenome assembly ULSH01 (sample SAMEA4835702, study PRJEB28245) | human gut metagenome | biome: gut microbiome; material: fecal sample | place: Denmark | collected 2008 | reverse complement strand
AGTTGGTTAACCTTTCTGTAAAAGACGTTCAGGAACTTGCTAAAGTTCTCAAGGAAGAGTATGGTATCGAGCCTGCAGCCGCTGCGGTAGCAGTAGCAGGTCCTGCAGCAGCAGCTGAGGCTGCTCCAGCCGAGCAGACTGAGTTTGACGTTGTCCTCAAGTCAGCCGGTGCAGCTAAACTTCAGGTTATCAAGGCCGTTAAGGAAGCCCTTGGTCTTGGTCTGAAGGAAGCTAAGGATCTTGTAGACGGCGCTCCTAAGACCGTTAAGGAGAAAGCCTCCAAGGCCGAAGCTGAGCAACTGAAGTCTGTCCTCGAAGAGGCAGGTGCCGAAGTTGAGGTTAAATAACCCGGCTTCCCCTGGCGGGAAAATCATCAGGTTTAGAGCCTAGAAGGCTCTAAACCTTTTTGTCGTATTAAGTTTTTCTCCATTTCCTAAAGGCAGAACATGTCAAAAAAGACTAACAATAAGCGAGTAATGTTCGCTACCTCAAAGATTCTGGAGTATCCTGACCTTCTGGAAGTTCAGCTGAAATCATTCAAGGATTTCTTCCAGGTGGAGACAACACCGGACAACAGGAAGAACGAAGGTCTCTTCCAGGTGTTTCAGGAGATCTTCCCGATCGAAGATACGAGGAACAACTACAAGTTGGAATTCATCGACTATTTCATCGATCCTCCTCAGTATTCAATTGACGAGTGCCTTGAGAGAGGGCTGACCTACAACGTTCCTCTGAAGGCAAAACTCCGCCTTTCGTGCACCGATCCAGAGCACGAGGACTTTGACACGAGAGTCCAGGATGTGTACCTCGGCAGCATTCCTTACATGACACCGGCCGGCACATTCGTAATCAATGGATCAGAAAGAATCATAGTGTCCCAGCTGCACCGCTCCCCTGGCGTATTCTTCGACCAGAGCATGCACGCAAACGGAACGAAGCTCTATTCAGCAAGGATCATCCCGTTCAAGGGATCATGGATCGAGTTCGCCACTGACATCAACAACGTGATGTACGCCTACATCGACCGTAAGAAGAAGTTGCCGGTGACGACACTGCTGCGTGCGATAGGCTTCAATTCCGACAAGGACATCATAGACATATTCGGCCTCGCTGACGAGATTGAAGTCAACGAGCAGAACCTCAAAGAGAACGCGGGCAGGAAACTTGCCGCCAAGGTTCTGAAGACTTGGACAGAAGATTTCGAGGACGAGGACACCGGAGAGGTCATCCCTATCGAGAGAACAATCCCTATCGTGGAGAGAGGAGAGATCCTTGACGATGACACCATCGCCAAGATCATCGACACCGATGTCAAGACAATCCTCCTTCAGAAGGACGAGGCTAACTCCAATGAATATGCGATCATATTCAACACACTCCAGAAGGATCCTACAAACACCGAGATAGAGGCGGTCAACTACATCTACAAACAGCTCCGTAATTCAGAACCACCTGATGAGGCGACTGCGAGGGATGCCATCGACAAACTCTTCTTCTCCGAGAAGAGGTACGACCTCGGAAATGTCGGAAGGTTCCGTCTCAACAAGAAACTCAGCCTTACCACAGACCCTGAGACAAGGGTGCTGACCAACACTGACATCATCGAGATCATCAAGTATCTCATCCAGCTCATCAACTCCAAGGCGACTGTCGATGACATCGACCATCTGAGCAACAGGCGTGTCCGCACCGTCGGAGAGCAGCTTGCCAACCAATTCAGCGTAGGACTCTCAAGGATGGCAAGAACCATCCGCGAAAGGATGAATGTCCGCGACAGCGAGCAGTTCAACCCGATCGATCTGATCAACGCGAAGACTCTGTCTTCCGTGATCAACTCATTCTTCGGTACCAGCCAGCTGTCACAGTTCATGGACCAGACCAACCCTCTGGCCGAGATCACGCACAAGCGTCGTCTCTCCGCGCTCGGACCTGGCGGTCTTTCAAGAGACAGGGCCGGATTCGAGGTCAGGGACGTTCACTACACACACTACGGCAGGCTCTGCCCTATCGAGTCACCTGAAGGCCCGAACATCGGTCTTATCTCCTCACTGTGCGTCTACGCCAGAATCAACCAGCTGGGATTCATAGAGACTCCGTACCGCGAGGTCCGCAACGGAAAGGTGGATCTTACAGCCAAGGGCTGGCACTACATGACCGCCGAGGAAGAGGAGAACAAGCTCGTCTCCCTCGCGAAAGTCAAGATGGAAGACGACGGAACGATCAAGGAGGACAGAATCCAGTGCCGACTTGAGGCTGACTTCCCGGTTGTGTCGAAGGAACAGGTTGACTACATGGACGTGGCTCCTAACCAGATGGCCTCCGTGGCCGCCTCACTGATCCCGTTCCTGGAGCACGATGACGCTCACCGCGCGCTCATGGGCGCGAACATGATGCGTCAGGCGGTTCCGCTTCTCCGTCCGGAGTCTCCAATTGTCGGAACAGGACTGGAGGAGAGGGTATGCCTTGACTCCAGGACACAGTACGTCGCCGAAAGAGAAGGCGAGGTGACCTATGTGGACGCCAAGGAGATCAGGATCAAGTACAACAGGACGGACGACGAGAAATTCGTCTCCTTCGCTCCTGACGAGACTGTCTATACCCTTCCTATCTACAGAAGGACCAACCAGAGCACGACCGTCACCCTTAAGCCGATAGTACGCAAGGGAGACAAGGTCGTCGGTGGCCAGGTACTCACGGAAGGCTATGCCACACAGGACGGAGAGCTTGCGCTGGGCCGTAACCTCAAGGTCGCCTTCATGCCTTGGAAGGGCTACAACTACGAGGACGCCATCGTACTGTCGGAAGAGATGGTGAAATGGGATGTCCTGACATCCGTGCATGTGGATGAATATCTCACCGAGGTCCGCGACACAAAGCGCGGTATGGAGGAGCTTACCTCCGACATTCCAAACGTCAGCGAGGACGCCACAAAGGATCTGGACAGCCAAGGTATCATCAGGATCGGAGCCCACATCGAGCCGGGCGACATCATGATCGGTAAGATCACGCCTAAGGGCGAGAGCGATCCGTCACCTGAGGAGAAACTTCTCAAGGCCATCTTCGGAGACAAGGCCGGCGATGTCAAGGATGCCTCGCTCAAGGCCAATCCTTCGCTCAGCGGCACCGTCATCAAGACAGCCCTCTACGCCAAAGCCGCCAAGGAAGGCAACAGAAGGGCCGCGAAGACAGACCTTAAAGCCCGTCTTGACCTCATACAGGAAGATTTCGACAAGAAGGCCGCCAAGCTTTACGCAGACTTCATCAAGCGCCTCGCCGTCCTCACCAAGGGCAAGAAGAGCGCCGGAATCAACGACCTCTACGATGTGGAGATCTTACCAAAAGGCAAGGAGATCACCAGCGAGAAGCTGAAGGGCATCGACTTCCAGAACATCAACTCCAGCAACTGGACCACGGATGAGAAGACAAACATCCTCGTTCAGGAACTCATCAACAACTATTGCCTTACATTCAAGGTGGCGGAGGCTGAGTGCAAGAGACAGATGGACAAGATAAAGGTCGGCGACGAACTTCCTAACGGCGTGATGCAGCTTGCCAAAGTCTACATCGCCAAGAAGAGGAAGATCACTGTCGGTGACAAGATGGCCGGACGTCACGGTAACAAGGGTATCGTGGCCAAGATCGTCCGTCAGGAAGACATGCCGTTCCTTGAGGACGGAACTCCTGTGGACATTGTCCTCAACCCTCTCGGCGTGCCTTCACGTATGAACCTCGGCCAGATCTACGAGACCGTTCTCGGATGGGCCGGAGCAAGGCTTGGAGTTAAGTTCAGCACCCCTATCTTTGACGGCGCGACCATCGACGAGATCTGTAAATACACAGACAAGGCCGGCGTGCCGAAGTACGGTAAGACACACCTCAGGGACGGCGGCACCGGCGACTGGTTCGACCAGCCTGCGACCGTCGGCGTGATCTACATGATCAAGCTGGGCCACATGGTTGACGACAAGATGCACGCCCGCTCCATCGGACCATATTCACTCATCACCCAGCAGCCTCTCGGCGGTAAGGCACAGTTCGGAGGCCAGAGGTTCGGAGAGATGGAGGTCTGGGCCCTGGAGGCATTCGGAGCCGCAAACGCGCTTCAGGAGATCCTCACGGTCAAGTCAGACGACGTGACCGGACGTTCGAAGACTTACGAGGCTATCGTCAAGGGCGACCCGATGCCGAATCCTGGCATTCCAGAATCCCTCAACGTCCTGCTTCATGAGCTTAGGGGCCTTGGTCTCAAGGTTACTTTGGATTAATTTTCAAGAATATTGACATTCAAGAATATGCCTACTTTCAATAATAAGGAAAACAAGGTAAAGAGCAACTTCTCGAAGATCAGCATCTCGCTGGCCTCGCCAGAGGACATCTCGGCGAGGTCCTGCGGCGAGGTCCTGAAGCCGGAGACAGTCAACTACAGGACCTACAAGCCTGAGAGGGACGGTCTCTTCTGCGAAAAGATATTCGGACCTACAAAAGACTACGAATGCTATTGCGGAAAGTACAAGAGGATCCGTTACCGCGGAATCGTCTGCGACAGATGCGGTGTCGAGGTGACAGAGAAGAAAGTCCGCAGGGAAAGGATGGGACACATCGCCCTGACAGTTCCTGTGGCTCACATCTGGTACTTCAAGTCGGCTCCTAACAAGATCTCCGCCCTTCTGGGACTTCCTGCCAAGAAGCTCGAATCCGTCATCTACTACGAGAAGTACATCGTGGTGAATCCGGGTGACAGCGGTCTTGAGAAGATGGATCTGCTCTCGGAGGACGAGTACCTCGACATCATGGCAAGGCTTCCGGAGAACGACAGCCTCGCCTTCGACGATCCAAGAAAGTTCGTCGCCAAGATGGGTGCCGAAGGCATCTACGAACTCCTCAGGGACACTGACGTGGAGAGCCTGTCCAAGGAACTCCGCCTGAAGATGCTCAACGAGACCTCGCAGCAGAGGAAAGCTGATCACCTTAAGAGGCTCAGCGTCGTGAAGTGGTTCATTGAGTCAAAGGACATCAACCGTCCGGAATGGATGATAATGAAGGTCATCCCTGTCATTCCGCCGGACCTCCGTCCTCTTGTTCCGCTCGATGGCGGACGATTCGCCACCACCGACCTCAATGACCTGTACCGTAGGGTCATCATCAGGAACAACCGACTCAAGAAGCTCATCGAGATCAAGGCTCCTGAGGTCATTCTCAGGAACGAGAAGCGTATGCTTCAGGAGGCCGTTGACTCGTTGTTCGACAACTCCAAGAAATCAAGCGCCGTCAAGAGCGAGTCCAACAGGGCTTTAAAGTCTCTCTCAGACTCCCTCAAGGGAAAGCAGGGACGCTTCCGCCAGAACCTCCTCGGAAAACGTGTGGACTATTCCGCCCGTTCCGTGATTGTGGTCGGCCCGGAACTGAACATGCACGAGTGCGGTCTGCCTAAGTTCATGGCAGCCGAGCTCTACAAGCCGTTCATCATCCGCAAGCTCATCGAAAGAGGAATCGTCAAGACCGTAAAGTCAGCGAAGAAGATCGTGGACAGGAAAGATCCTGTGATCTGGGACATCCTTGAGAATGTGATGAAGGGACATCCGGTTCTGCTTAACCGTGCCCCTACCCTCCACAGACTTGGTATTCAGGCATTCCAGCCAAGAATGATCGAAGGCAAGGCCATCCAGCTCCACCCTCTCGCCTGTACCGCATTCAACGCGGACTTCGACGGTGACCAGATGGCTGTCCACCTTCCGCTGGGCAACGCGGCGATCATGGAGGCTCAGCTCCTCATGCTCGGATCGCAGAACATTCTTAATCCGGCCAACGGCTCTCCTATCACCGTTCCTTCACAGGACATGGTCCTTGGACTTTACTACATCACCAAGATCAGACCAGGAGCCAAGGGTCAGGGGATGAGCTTCTACGGACCGGAAGAGGTCATCGTGGCCTACAACGAGAACGCGATCGACATGCACGCCGAGATCGGCGTGAGGCTTCCTGTGGACAAACAGGACGCGGGCAAGGGCTACGAGATAAAAAAGACGACCGCAGGCCGCATCATCGTGAACCAGTACGTGCCGGAGGAAGTACCTTTCGTCAACGAGGTTCTTGGTAAGAAAGCGCTGCGTAAGATCATCACCGAGGTCATCAAGAACACAGGTGTGACAAGAACCGCCCAGTTCCTTGACGACATCAAGAACCTTGGTTACTACCAGGCGTTCAGGGCCGGTATCTCATTCAACCTCGGAGATGTCATCATCCCGGCGGAGAAAGCCGACCTCATCGAACAGGGCTACAAGCGCGTTGAGGAAGTCAAGAACAACTATGCGATGGGCTTCATCACCAACAATGAGCGCTACAACAAGGTCATCGACCTCTGGACATCAATCGACAGCAAGCTCACGAGCATCGTGGAGGAGCAGATCTCAGCTGACCAGCAGGGCTTCAACCCGGTCTACATGATGCTGGATTCCGGAGCCCGTGGTTCCACACAGCAGATCAAGCAGCTTTGCGGTATGCGTGGACTTATGGCCAAGCCTCAGAAGTCAGGAGCGGCAGGAGCGGAGATCATCGAGAACCCTATCACCTCCAACCTTAAGGAGGGTATGACGGTGCTCGAGTACTTCATCTCCACCCACGGAGCCCGTAAGGGTCTTGCCGACACCGCCCTCAAGACCGCCGACGCCGGTTACCTTACCCGTCGTCTTGTGGACGTGTCACACGACGTGATCATCACGGAGGAGGACTGCGGCACGCTCAGAGGTCTGATCGCCACCGCCATCAAGAACAAGGACGAGATTGTCGAGTCACTTGGAGAAAGGATTCTCGGACGTACTTCCGTCCATGACATATTCAATCCTCTCACAGGAGAATTGATCATCAAGGCAGGCGAGGAAATCCGCGAGGGCACAGCCAATCTGATCGACCATCTGCCGATCGAGCAGGTCGAGATCCGTTCGGTGCTCACCTGCGAGTCCCGCAAGGGAGTCTGCGCCAAGTGCTACGGACGTAACCTCGCCACCAGCAGAATGGTTGAGAAGGGAGAGGTTGTCGGCGTGATCGCCGCACAGTCCATCGGTGAGCCTGGTACCCAGCTTACCCTGCGTACCTTCCACGTTGGTGGTACGGCTTCCAGCACCGCCGCTGACTCATCCATCGAGTCCAAGTACGACGGCAAGGTTGTCTTCGAAGAGCTCAGGACCATCCAGAAAATCGGAGAGGACGGATCCGCCCAGGACATCGTCGTCAGCCGTATGACCGAGGTCAGCATCATCGACGAGAACACGGGCATCACCTATTCCCACTACGATGTGCCTTACGGATCAAGGCTCTACTTCAAGGACGGAGACACGATCAAGAAGGGCGACCTGCTTTGCGAATGGGATCCTTACAACGCCATCACGATTGTAGAGACCGCCGGTAAGGTTCAGTTCGATAACCTTAATGATGGTGTCAACTTCCGTGAGGAGGCCGCCGACGAGTTCGCGGTCAACAAGGATAAGGTCATCATCGAGTCCAGGGACAAGACCAAGAACCCTTCTATCCTCATTCTTGACGACGAAGGCAACCAGATCAGGCAGTACAACCTTCCTGTCGGCGCGCACGTCATCGCCAACAACGGGGACAAGGTCAATGTCGGCGATGTGATCATCAAGATTCCTCGTGCCATCGGTAAGTCAAGCGACATCACCGGAGGTCTTCCTAGGGTCACCGAACTCTTCGAGGCCAGAACCCCGTCCGCTCCTGCGATACTTGCGGAGATCAACGGTGAGGTTCTCATGGGCAAGATCAAGAGAGGAAACCGCGAGATCATTGTCAAGAACAAGTCCGGTGTCGAGAAGCACTATCTCGTGCCTCTGACAAAGCAGATCCTGGTTCAGGAGAACGACTACGTGAAGGCCGGCACAAGGCTTTCGGACGGAGGAGTCTCCCCTACCGACATCCTCAACATCCTTGGACCTGTAAAGGCTCAGGACTACATCGTCAACGAAGTCCAGGCCGTCTACCGTCTGCAGGGCGTGAAGATCAACGACAAGCACTTTGAGATCATCGTACGCCAGATGATGCGCAAAGTCCAGATCACCGATCCGGGAGACACCGAATTCCTCAATGAGGAGCTTGTGGACAAGTGGGACTTCATGGATGCCAACGACAGAATCTTCGGCAAGTACTTCGTCATCGACGCGGCGGATTCTCAGCGCTACATACAGGGCGACATCATCGATGCCCGCGACATGAGAAACGAGAATTCCTCCCTCGAAAGGCAGGGCAAGAAGTTGATGGCTGTCCGCGAGGCGAATCCTGCCACCGCGAAGCTCGTGCTTCAGGGTATCACCAGGGCGGCCCTCAGGACCAACAGCTTCATCTCCGCGGCATCATTCCAGGAGACAACCAAGGTTCTCAGCGAGGCGGCCATCAGAGCCCGTGTCGATCACCTCGAAGGTCTCAAGGAGAATGTCATCTGCGGTCATCTCATTCCGGCTGGTACCGGTCAGAAGGAGTTCCAGGACATCATCGTCGGACGCAAGGATGAGTACGAACAGGAAATGAGCGAACTCTAGCGGTTCCTTCATCACCAATGAACATAAACAACCGGCCGGGGACGAACCTCGACCGGTTTTTTTTTGTTGCCAGGGATGTCAGATCGACCGGAATCAAAACCAACACAACATTTTACCCGGATAACGCACGGGGCAAGGGAAAAAACTCGTATATTTACAGAATAAAATAGGAATAAATAAACCACTACGACGAATGAAGAAAATTCTGCTTGCCGTCGCCTGCTGCGCGATGACTCTTCTCGCCCAGGCGAACCCTGCCCACAAAGTTAAGATCAACGATGGCCTCACGGTCAGTGTCGAGGCCTGCTCCGGGAGCATATTCAGGATCAAGGTGTCCCCCCGGAAGGATTTCACCGAGTCGCTGATGGAGCGCTACGAACTCATCAAGACCGACTGGAGTGATGTGAAGACCGACATTTCCGACAAGGGAGGGGTCTGGACGTTGAAGACTTCGGAATATTCATTGGCCATCAACAAGAAGACGGGAGTGATGACCGTGAAGGATGCCAAAGGCGGGAAGGTGATCCGCGAGGTTAGGTTCCTGCCTGAGAAGGAAGGGCTTTGCGGGGAGATGAGGTCATTCATCAACGAGAAATACGCCGATCTGAAGGTCGCCGACAACGGCGGAGGCATCATCGGCGACGACAACGGGAAATTCGGAGAGGTTGACAAGCACGAGATTCCGGCTGCGGACGCGGTCTGCATCCTCAGCTTCAGCATGGAGGACGGCGAGCGCTTCTACGGTGGCGGCAGCACCAGCCGCGACCACATCCAGCACAGGGGCGAATTCCTCAGGATGTGGACGACTTACCAGCAGACCGAGATACCGATGCCGTTCATGATGAGCTCGCGCGGCTGGGGCGTTTACAACAACTCGACCCGCAAAAGCTTCTTCGACATCGGTAACCAGCAGAAGACTAAGTTCAACATTATCAACACCTTCGACGAGGCCGACTTCTACCTTATGATGGGCAAGGATATGCCTGCGGTGCTTAATGAATATACCCTCGTCACTGGCCGTACCTACGTCCTGCCGAAATGGGCCTACGGACTCTGCTTCGGACCGAACATGCGCGAGGAGCAGTTCGACATCCTCAACGACGCGGTGCGCTTCCGCCAGTTCGACGTGCCTTGCGACGTGTTCTGGCTTGAGCCTCAGTGGATGGAGAAGCGCTACGACTTCTCGACCAAGAAGAAATGGAACTACGACAGGTTCTCTCCGGAGCCTTACTGGCTTCAGGATCAGTACCCTAAGACGATGCACAACCGCCTCTTCATCGGCAAGCTGCGCTCCATGGGCTTCCACCTCGGACTCTGGCTCTGCGAGGAGTATGACCTCAGCATCCAGGAGGAGGACATCATCGCCGAGCGCACGGGCGGCAAGCTTTCCGGCCAGGAGCATTGGATGGATCACCTGACCGTGTTCATGGATCAGGGTGTGGAGGGATTCAAGCTGGATCCTGCCCGAACGATCGACAACCACACGAACTGGGAATATTACAACGGACGCACCGACAAGGAGATGCACAACCTCAACCAGGTTCTGCTCCCGAAGCAGATGCGTGAGCTTGGCCGCAAGTACAACGGCAAGCGCACATGGCATCACTACTGCGGAGGCTGGTCCGGG
>ULSH01037732.1_pt1 | contig 10178 bp, 6 predicted proteins | sample 1956151 | NCBI WGS metagenome assembly ULSH01 (sample SAMEA4835702, study PRJEB28245) | human gut metagenome | biome: gut microbiome; material: fecal sample | place: Denmark | collected 2008 | reverse complement strand
CTCGCCGCCGTTGCGGCTCGTGTTCCGTCTTCGAAGTCGCACAATCCGTTAATAAGTACGCCCGCACATGCTTTCGGATAAGGCTTCCACAATTATTTATTATTAATTTTCTCTTTTCAGTTTTCCCAGCACTCTCAGCACGTTCTTGGCGGTGCGTTGCAACTCGGCGCGTTGAAGTCCGCCCTTCTTCAAGGATTTGAGCGTGCTGCCGTCATACTTGCCGCCAAGTCGCGATCCGCCCGGCATAAGCACGTCCACTTGCGCGCGCACTCTGTATGCGTTGTCGTCCACGCCTTTGAAAAGCGGATTTTTGGCTTTTTTCGTCCACCAATCCGTCATAACCATGTTCTCAAAGCCCCACTCTTCACGCAAAATCGTTGTGCAAAGATCGTAGTTGTGATAGGAATACACGCCGTTGACCTTGTTGTAGGACGTCATCACGCACAGCGGTTTTGCCTCCTTGACGCAAATCTCAAAGCCTTTGAGATAGATTTCACGCAAGGCACGCTCGGTGAGTCGGCTGTCGTTGACGTATCTGAACCGCTCTTGATTGTTGCACGCAAAGTGCTTAACGCACGAGCCCACTCCCCTTGACTGCACGCCCTTGACTATTGCGCTTGCCGTCTTGCCCGAAAGATAGGGATCTTCCGAGAAATACTCGAAGTTTCGTCCGCACAGCATACTGCGGTGTATGTTCATGCCCGGGGCAAGCAACACGTCCGAGCCCTTTTCGATCATCTCATCGCCGATACACTCGTACAGTTGCTCGGCAAGTTGCTCGTTCCAAGCGGACGCAATGCACGTGCCGCACGGAAGCAGTGACGCTTTTTCGCATAGTCTTATGCCGCTCGGTCCGTCCGTGGTGGTTGCGGTGGGCACGCCCTTTTCCGCAAGACTTTCGCTTATTCCGCCAAATACGCCTGCGTTGCCTGCCGCGCCTTTGGGGCTGTTCATGAGATAATCGCCGTGGCAAAGATTTTCAAGGTCTTCATCCGAGAGAGTTGCCACAAACTCGTCAAGACTTCTTTTTCCGTCCAAGACGTCTTTGAAATCTATCTTCTCGTCGCTGCGGGCAATCTCTTTGGGCATATTGCTCTCTATGCGCTCTTTCAGATATCCGCTCTCGCCCTTCACGATATGGTATTTCCAGCCGTACGACTGCATGCCGTTTTCAAGATTGCTCAAAAAGTTTTCAAGCTCGTCTTCGGAGAGTCTGTTCATTTTCGCCATAAACTCTTCAAAGGTTTCTCTGCCCGTGACGTCTGCGCGTTTGAGCATATCCGCATCCAGCGTATCGTATTTGTACAGTGCGCCTATATCCTTGCTCGGCGAACAAGCCGTGTGGCAAACGCTCGTGACTTTCTTGTCGAATTGCACGATGCCTATGCTTTGCGCGTCCCTGACGTTTTCGCCGACAAAGAACTCGTAATCGCCGTATTCGAGCACCCAACACGCTTTGTATCCCGTTGCGCCCTCGTCATCGTAGCTCGACAACGCGTATTCGCTTATATCGAAAGTGAAACTTGTCTCTTCACCGCTTTCAAGCTCGGCGGTTTTCTTGAATGCGACAAGCTCTCTTGCAGGCTTTGGCAACATTCCGTCCGCTTTTCTGACGTACACTTGCGCAACCGTCTTGCCCTTTACGTCGCCGGTGTTTTTGATTGTGACTGCCACCCTTACGCCGTCTTGCGCCCGTTCAACGCTGCCCTTCGTGTCAAAAGTCGTGTACGAAAGCCCGTATCCGAACGGATAGATCACTTCGTCCTTGGCAAACGTTTCGAAATAGCGATAGCCAACAAACACGTCTTCGTCATACACGTTGAAGTCTTTGTGCCCGAAATCGTGCGCGGGATATGCGTCATACCCGGCGGCAATCGTGTCCGTGAGCCTTCCTGACGGATTGACCTTGCCCGAAAGCACGTCGCAAAGCGCGTGTCCGCTCTCCATACCGCCCTGCCAGGCAATCACTATGGCGTTGATTCTGTCGCCGAATTTGTCAATTTCTTCAAAATCTATGACGTTGCCTACATCGAGCACAAGCACGGTTTTTTTGAAAATCGCCGTGACCTTGTCTATGAGTTTAAGCTCGTCAAGCGTGAGATAAAAGCTGCCGTCTTTGAGCTTTTGCTCTCTGTCTTCGCCTGCCGCACGACCTATGGTGACGATTGCGACGTCACTTGTCTTTGCCGCGTCCCAAATCTCGTTTTCGCTTATGGGCATCTCCTTGAAGGAAAACGGCCAATGTCCCCAAAATCCTTCGTCCGGAACGTTTTGTTTGCACCACTCGGAATATTTTTTGTCAAGATTTTCGTTGACTTTGATGCCACTCTTGTTTTTCAAACCATCCGCAAAACTCACCTTGTAGGGAGCTTTCACGTCACCGCCCGAGCCGTACCCAACGCAAAACCAATCGTATTGCGTGCGCCCGAACACCGCCACTTCTTCGCCGCTCTTGATGGGCAACGTTCCGTCATTTTTGACAAGCACTATGCCTTCTGCCGCCGCCTGCCTTGCGCGCGCTCTCATAATAGGGCTTGTCACGCACATTTTGTTGCCGTCCGCCGCCGACTTTTGCGCCGTCGGGGAAAACAAATTCACTATCTTGGAAATAAGACTCATATATCGCCTTTATATTGTTATTTTATTACTATCTATATTGTATTTTATAATAAGCAAAATGTCCATACCCAAAATTGCCGATTTTCACAAATTTTGCAACGCCTTGTCAAAGACAAGCTGCGCCGCCCGTTGTCCCTCGCACTTATACTGTCGGCTGTGTCCCGCACTTTTGATTGAACACAAACGCAATTGACCGACACAACAAGCACAAATCGCGCCGCACAAAAAATTGCCAAACCCATTGTTGTCGGCAACAAAAAAAGCCTTTCCGTTTTGCGAAAAGGCTTTTTGTGTTTATACAATTTTCAAACCGCATATTTATGCAACGCATTGCATATTTATGCTTTTCTTACATGTGCGTGGTTTTGTCTTCGCCGATGCCGAGCATGCCGTCCACAACGTACTTTTTGCCGTTGGTGTCGGTGACGTAACCGCTGATCGTGCCAAACGGGAGAGCGTAGTAGCACATGAGCGGAATGGGCATATAGAACGTGCGATTGAGCTTGAAGGTGACGTCAACAAGGCCAAGACCTTGCTCGTCCGTGACGTGCCACTCGTCCGCTTTCTTCTTGCCGTTCTTGTGCGTAAACACAACGGGCGGCATGGGGAAAGACTCGTTGCCAACCCAGATGACGTTCTCGTTGTATTTGGGTTGATCGACGGATTGATTTCTTGTGAGGTTGAATGCAAAATATCTCTTCACGCCGTTGTCGTCGATTTGTCCCATCGTGGTGAGCCAATCGTAGTGAGCGTTGAAAGGATAGAATCCCTTGTGGTCGTCGATGATGCCCACCGAGCGTTCGTTGGTGACGTAGGCTTTGCCGTTGACGGTGATCGTGCCGGTCGCCTTGAAGAAGTCTTTCTCGCTGTAAAGCGCGTTTCTAAACGAGCCGTCATTGTTTCTGCCAAGGGGCATAACGCCGTTTGCAAGCGGAGAAATGCGATCGAACGAGATATCGATGGAAAACTCACCGCTTTTGCCTTTTGTGAATCCTTTTGCGTGCGCTTTTCCGTTGAGAAAATCGTTTTCGATTTTATACTCGCTGTGTTTGGTCTTGAGATAGCAATAATCGTCCACGAGTTGTGCCGCGACTCTCGATTTTTTCTTGGGAACGAGATTGCGCCAAGAATAGATCTTGTTTTCCTTCTTGTCGTACCAGACGAAAATGGAGAAGCCCATAGGACCGGTTTTGTAAACCGCGCTGATGAGCGCGCCTTCGTCCATGTGCACTTCAAAAGCTTCCCACTCGGTCAAGCGCGATGCTTTCATGCTTTCGGGCATCTTCGGACCGCACGGCTTGACGGTGTCGAGAAGATTGAGCGACTTGAAAGGCATATCGAACGTGCCGAAATGCACTTCGCCGTTTTCTACGATTGCGTCCGGAGTGGGTGCCGGAAGACGAGTTTGTTCAATGTAATCGGGCAATTTGTTCATTATCTTTCCCCCATGGAGTATTTACATAGAAATAATACCATAGATTGCGGTTTTTGGCAATACTATGACGAAAAATTTTGCACAGTTGTAAGATATTTATTTTTGCAGAAAAACGTTACCGCCAAGCGCGCAAAATTGCGCCTACACGCAAAAATATCTTGATTGCCGCCGCACAATTTGCTAAAATATACCAAAAGGAGAAATCTATGGCAGACTTCAACGAAAAATATTTTGCAAGCGGCAACGGCGAGCCACGCCCCGACAAAGCGGAAGACGTTTTGCTTGACGGCGAACAGATTGCTTGGCGCGGCAAACCAAAAAAATCCGCATATATAGCCAACTCGATTGCAAAGATGTTTCCCATCGCGCTGATATGGATCGTCTTTGACGGCTTTTTCATCGGCATGATGGCAACCAACGGCTTTGACATTCCCACGCCGCTGATCGTGTTTATGAGCATCTTTTTCGTGCTTCATCTCGCGCCCGTGTGGATATGGATATACAAAGCCGCCACCGCAAGAAAACGTCACGAAAATCTCGAATACGTCTTCACCGACAGGCGCATCATCATCCGTTCGGGCGTTGTTGCGGTCAACTTTGATACAATCGACTATCATGACGTTGCCGCTGTCAACGTGCGCTACGGCGTCATCGACAAAATCGCAAAAGTCGGTGACATCTACGTCACCGCCGCAAAAAAGGCAACCGTCATAGAGGACCTTGACAATCCGCGCGAAGTGAGCAAAATCTTGCAATCGCTCGTGTCAAAAGTCAAGACGAACGTTTCTTTCACCGAAGGCGTGAAAGTGGAAATGGTCAAATGCAAATATTGCGGCACAAAAAACCGCTCCACCGACAAAAACTGTTCTTCTTGCGGCGCACCGCTGGACTGAAACAGCGCATCAACCCCGCTCAATCGCAACAAAGTCACAAAAAGCCGGACCGCACCAAAACGACGCTGCGAAAGACAAACCGACTCAACAAAAAGCTACTAAACAAAAAACAACTAAACATACAAAAACAAAACTAATAAACCCATACACGAAAAAAGCACGCCGTTGCGTGCTTTTTCTTTGCATTGAGTTTTTAGATTTTCGCTTGTCGTGTTCTTGGTTTCATTTTGCCATATTCCGACTGCATACCGTTGTGTTTTGGATTGCGTTTCGCCGTGTTTTTGGCGGTCTAACGGCATATTTTCAACATAACACTATTTTTCTTCAAACTTCGCTTTGAGCTTTGCAAAATACTCCGTGATATAGCGTTTGAGCGTGTCCATCGTCTTGTCGTACGACTCTTGCGACGTGGCAAGGAAGGGATCGGGCACGGGAGCATATTCTCCCGTTGCCGCCTCGGACAGCGTGATGTATTTGTCGCGATATTTCTTGGGAGTGAGCAGTTTGTGCATCTTGGACATGCCTATGATCACGTCCGCGTTTTCAAAGCGAGCCTTGTCCGTCTTGAAAGACGGCTTGTGCGCAAGGATTTGCTTTTCGTCAAAACCTTCTCTTTTCAACACGTCCACGGCTTTTGGAAATATGCGCTTTGACTTGTTGAACACGGCGGATGACTTCACTTGCACCTTGCCTTTCAAAACGCTGTCGTTTTCGATCATCCGCCTGAGCATAAACTCGCAATAGGGGCTTCTGCACACGTTGGACGAGCAGACAAACAGCACGTTGTATTTCTTATCTTCCATATTTCACCTAAATTTCGACATTCTAACCGCTCAATTCTTGATTATGAATATGGGGATCGGCGGATCTTTCTTCCAGTTGTAGAAGAAAGTGGCAAGCACCTGATACTTTTCGTCGTCAAGAGTTTTGAGCCACGGCAAAAGCGCGTCTTTTTCTTCATAACCGCTGTCGCCGCCGTAATAGACCGACACGCACATAAGCCCGCCATTTTCAAGCAATTCGAGCCCGCTTTCTATCGCTTGCTTTGTGGACTCGAAATGCGTGTATATCCCGTGATCGCCTTTTGGCAGGTATCCGAGATTGAAAACTATGCATCTAACGCTCTCTTTTTGAGCATACTTTGCCATATTTGCATGGGAGTCGAGCACCACTTCGGCGGTCAAGCCCTTGCTTTGAAGCAATGCGCGCGTGCTGTCAACGGCGTCTTGTTGGATGTCCATTGCCACCACCTTGCCGTCTTTGCCCACAAGTTCGCACAAAAACGCGGTGTCATAGCCGCGCCCGGCGGTTGCGTCAATACACACGTCACCTGTGCGCACGACTCTCTTTATTGTTTCGTGTACAATCGTCAATGCATTCATAATTTACTTATACCACACTCGCGCGCATTAGGCAACCGAGTTGGCGATTTTGACAGTCACGCCATTAAGTGCCAAATTGTCGATTGCGGATTTTTGCGCCGCATCGCGCACGATAATCTCGGCAGGATTTGCAATCGCCGCAAAACACGATGCGCCGAAGTTGACAAAACCTTCTGCAAGTTCCAATCGTTTAAGACTTGAACATTTAACAAAGCCCATTTGTTCAATCGTCGTTCCGCTGCCAAGCACCGAAATACTTTCTATCCCTTTGCAATTCTTAAAAGCGCAGTCAATAATATCTCCGTCCAAAATCACAACCTTTTTCAATGCGGTCGGAATACTCACGATACTGAAACTTGCGTCAATCTCATGTTTGCCGTCAGCACTGATCGACACGGGACTATGATTTATCTCATAAGACAAGCCGCCATCAATAGAATGACCAAACACGTATGCAAACGTGTATTGCAAATCTCTGTTTGTCAAATCGTTTGCGACATACTTTGTCTTGCCCACAAACGGCAAAGTAACTTCTTCAAGCGCAACACAGTCTTTGAGCAGTTTTGCAGGCATTTCCACAATGCTTGACGGAAGCGTGAGTATTCTCAATTTCGCCAAATTGAAGAATAGTGATTGCGGAAGTGTTTCAATTTTTGCCTGAATTTCAACGATTTCAACACTGTTTGCTATGTTTTGCAACAGATTTTCGTCAATAGCGGTGATTTTCTCTCCGACCACGGTTTCGGGCACGACAACGTGTTTTTCATCACCGCTGTAGGTTTTCACCACTCCGTTTTCGACAACGAAAGGCGAGATTTCTTGCCACTTGGCAACAAGCGTCATATCTCCGACGCTACCCTTCTTTATGATGTCGATTTTCTCTTCGCCGACAAACCAGCCCACAAATTCAAAGCCGATTTTGCTTGCCGCATTGAGAATTATATCTTCGCTTTCAACAGTGTAAGTTGACGGATTTTCCACGCCTTCACCGCCCGAATAATCATAGGTGAGCGTGTACGTCACGGGCGCAAACTTTGCATACAACGTCACGGTTTCTCCGCTTGAGATAACGGTGTACACTCTTGTTTGCAAGCTCTCGTCCGAGTGCCAACCTTCAAAAGAATATCCCGTTTTCTCTGCGTCCTTCAAAATGTATTCTTCATCCACCGCAAGCTCTGTCGGGTTGTCGTGATTGCCGTCGCACACGTATTGCACGGCATAGGTTGCGCCACGCCATTTTGCAAAAATCGTCACATCGCCGTGACTTCCCTTTTCGATTTTCTCTATTCTTTTGTCACCGATATACCAACCGTCAAACTTGCATCCGTCTTTGCCCGGAATCGGCAAAATCACGTCTTCGCTTTCGATACTATACTTTGCAGGCAGCTTCGCTTGGCATACGCCGCCGTCCAAATCATACGTGATCGTATACTCGATTGCCGTCCACTTTGCAGTCAATTTGACGTTTTCACATCTTGCGACTTCAACGCTCTCGACTTTCGATCCGTTTTCAAACCAACCGTCAAAAGCATAGCATTCTCTGCTTGGAGCGGACAAAACTATATTTTGGTTTTCTATGGTGTATTTTGTGGGATTGGATACACTGTTCACTCCGCCCTGCAAATCGTAAGAAATCGCATATTCTACAACACTGAATTTTGCATATAAGCTTATATTGCCGTAACTTCCGCGCGGAATATTGTTTACTCTTTCGCCGTCAAATGCTGCGTTGTCATACCAACCGTCAAACGCATATCCCTTCTTCGTCAAGTTCGGCAAAGCTATATTCGCACTTTCAACGGTGTATTCCGTGACAAGCGCTTCTTCACAACTTCCGCCGTTTAGATTGTAGTTTATGCCATACTTTTCCGCTGTCCACGTGGCAACGAGCGATATATCGCAAAGTCTTGACACGTCAATAGTGCTGGTCGCCTTGCCGCCTTCCGTCCAACCGCCGAAAACATAATGCGCTCTGCTCGGTGCGGACAAAACGATGTTTTGGTCTTCTATGGTGTATTTTGTCGGATTGGATATGCTGTTCACTCCGCCTTGTAAGTCGTAGGATATGCGATACTCGTTGGCGGTGAACTTGGCGTACAACTTCAAATTGCCGAAACTGCCCTGTTTGATTGTCGAAATCGTGTTGCCAACGCACTCCCGATCTTCAAACCATGCAACAAACGTGTATCCGAGACGATAGCCGCACGGCAAAGCGAAATCTTCGCTTTCCACCGTGTATACAATCTTTTCAACGTCTGCGCCGACAAACTCTATAACAAACTCGGTTGCGCGCCACTTCGCAAACAATTCAACACTCTTGCCATCGGCGGTCACGATTTTGTCAACCTTGTTTGTGAACGCATCATCGCTATACCAACCGCAAAAATCATAGTTGGCTTTCTCGGGATCGGAAAGGGATATATCTTTGTCTTCCACTGTAAACTCGGCTGGATTTGCCACGTTTTGCATGCCACCGAACAAGTGATAGGTGACGCTGTATTTTATCGCCGTCCACTTGGCGACAAGCGTAATATCACCAAAAGTGCCTGCGGGTATGCACTCCACTTTCTCATTGGATGAGTTGAACCAACCAACGAAATCATAATGTTCGCGCGTGGGCGCGGCAAGCGCAATGTCCGTGTCGGACCAAACGTATTCGCTCGGACCAATCGTGTTCTCGCCGCCGTTCAAGACATAGTTTATCTTGTATACGGTGGGTGACCATTTTGCATAAATATTCAAATTGCCGTGCGTGCCTTTTGTGATTTCGTCTATCAAAGAAGTGCAATTTTGGTCGGTATACCAACCCTCAAAATCGAAAAACGCCTTGGCAGGTTTTGCAAGCACAAGCGTGTCGCTCTCCACCGTAAAGGCATAACTGTCGCCGTCATTGACGTTGCCAAGTGCGTTGCTGCCACCGTCAAGGTGAAAATATGCGTGATACACAACGGGCGTCCACTTTGCATAGACGGTGACGTCACCCACCCTGCCTTTGCCTATCTCGGTGATTTTGCTTGAAAACGTTCTGTCCGTATACCAGCCGTCAAACGTATAAAAATCTCTTGTCGCAGCCAAAAGCGGCACGCCGTTTTCTATGGTGAAAATCGTATCTCCCGTGACTTTGCCGCCAAAATTTTCATACGTCACTCGGTACACAATCGGCGTATAGACGGCACTCACCGTCATATCGCTCGTGACATTTTCAAAGTTGTCCGTATTCCAACAAGCGGCATATCCGTCCTTTGCGCTCGGTGTCGGAACGTCCGTCAAATTCTTGCCGTGCCCGACCGTCTTTGTCGTGGTTGTCGCGCAGTCGACAAACGTGACGTTGTACGTCTTCTCTGCAATTGTGAGCGTGGCTTTGATGTCTTCTATCGGCAAATAGTTGTTGCCAACGTCAAAATGCGCCGTGATTTCATGCTCGCCCACTTCCGTTTGAGAATTGTTGTCATAGCTCACGCTCACGCCGTCGGGAAGCGGCGATTCCACGCATATCTCGTGCGCGTTGCCGTCCCAAGTGACGCATTTGTCCGCAAACTCGACTCCTTCGATTTTTGCCTTGTTTATGGTGAGCGTTGCGCTAAGGCTTGCGTCCACATAGTCTTCGGCTTTGACCGTTGCGGTGATTTCGTACACGCCGGCATCAACATATTCCGTCGGCGCGCTATACTCGATCGTGGCGTTTTCGGGCGCGCCCGACACTTCGATGCAATGCGAAAGCCCGTCATACGTCACTTCGTATGACTCGAACTTCAAATCGACAAATTCGCCGAGTTTGTGCCGTTTTATATGCAGGCATAGCCGTTATTGCATACTGCAAAGTTTTTGGTACTCACTATGTTCGTGCCT
>ULSH01042049.1_pt1 | contig 10191 bp, 9 predicted proteins | sample 1956151 | NCBI WGS metagenome assembly ULSH01 (sample SAMEA4835702, study PRJEB28245) | human gut metagenome | biome: gut microbiome; material: fecal sample | place: Denmark | collected 2008 | reverse complement strand
CGCCGGGACCTGCCGGTACGGGATGGGCCGCATGCTGACCACCATGTTTCCGCTGAACACCCCCGCCGGGGTACAGGGAATGTTGGTGTTGTACATCGGCACATTCACGCCCTCTTCGATCTGGCGCACCGGGATGCCCGCTTCCAGCAGTTCAGATTCAAAGGAGAAGCTGCACCCGATCAAAAAGCTGACCAGGTCGTTCCTCTCCTCAAAGAATTTGCTCACATCGGTGTATTCCCCGGTCAGCTCGCCGTGTTCGTACACCCGGTAGCGCGGGATATCGGTAGCAATATCGCTGCCTTTGCCAAATTGGGCAAAGGTTCGCTCACCTGCGTCCGCCACTTCCAGCAGCGGGCAGGCTTTGGGGTTGCGCTGGCAGAACAGCAAAAAGTCCCACGCCAGCGCCTTGGGCAGCACCACAAGGTTGCCCTGGGCATAACCGTTGCACATGCCGGTGGTCGGGCCGGTCAGTTCGCCCTTGCGGATCAGCCCGCGCAGGTCGGCCGGTTTCATGGCTGCAAAGTCCATTATTTCATCCGCTCCCTGATTTTGTCAAGCACGGCCGCCTGCGCCCTGGCTCCTGCAACAGCCTGCGCCGCGGTCACATATTGGAACGCCAGCTTTTCGCCGGGGCGCAGCTGCGCCATGGCCGAAAGGTCAGCGCTGATGACGGTTGCAATTTTGGCATACCCGCCGGTGGTCTGGTGGTCAGCCAGCATCACAATGGGCTGCCCGTTGGCCGATACCTGCACCGAACCCGCCACAATGCCGTCCGATACAATGTCCGACCCATCCACAGTCTCGATCTGCGGCCCCTGCAATTTGCAGGCCATGCGGTCACAGTCTGCTGTCAAAGCATATACCCCGTGTACAAATGCGGCCTGCCCCACTGCGGTAAAGGCATCGGTCTGGGGGCCGGGCACCGCACGGAACAGCGGCAGCTTCCGCCCGCCCAAAAAGCGCCACGGCCTTGCGGGGGTGCGCGCCGTGCCCAGCGGGCGGTTTGCCCCTTTGGCGCAGATCTGCTGCCAGCGCTGTTCCACCATGGCGGGTGCCGCCCCAATGGGCAGCACATCCCCAGCTTTCAGTGCGCGGCCATCCAGCCCGCCCATCCGGCATTTTAAGTCGGTGGAGCGGCTGCCCAGCACGGGCGGGGTATCCACGCCGCCAAACACGGCCAGGTAGCCGCGCAGCCCGCTGCGGGCCGCGCCGATTGCCAGCACCTGCCCCGCGCGGGCCAAAAGCGGCGTATAGGCGGGCACCGGGCGGCCATCCAGCGCGGCGGGCATATCGGCCCCCGCCAGGGCAAAAACAGCGTCCCCGTCAAACTGATACTTGCCGCCCTGCAGGGTCATTTCCAGCACGGCGGCACCGGCTGCCTGGGGGTTGCCCGCCAGCAGGTTGGCGGTCCGCATAGCGTAACCATCCGCCGCTCCACAGGTGCGGAACCCCCGCGCGGCATAGCCGGTGCGGCCTGCATCCTGCACGGTGGTCAGCGGGCCGGGGCTTATCACATGCAAGTTCACAGTGCCGCCCCCTGTTCTTTCTGGATGGTTTCAAACTTTTCCGGGCTGATGGGCACAAACCGGATGCGGTCCCCCGCCGCGTAAGGCAGTTTGCCGCCGCCAGCCGGGTCAAACAGGCGCAGCGGCGTGCGGCCGATCAGCTGCCACCCGCCGGGGGAAGCCAGCGGGTAGATGCCCGTCTGCTTGCCGCCAATGCCCACCGCCCCCGCGGGGATCTTGGTGCGCGGGGTCTGCAACCGGGGGCAGACAATGCGTTCATCCATGCCGCCCAGGTACGGGAACCCCGGCAGGAACCCCAGCATAAAAATGCGGTAGTCCCGCCCGCAGTGGATGTCGATGACCTGCTGTTCGGTCAGCCCGGCGTGCTGTGCCACAAAGGCCAGGTCGGGGCCGTAATCTCCGCCGTAACACACCGGCACCTCCACCAGCCGCCCGGCCGCGGTGCTGCTGACCGGGGGCAAAGCGTCCCACAGGCGGCGCAGCGCGGGGATCAGGATATCGGCATCGGTCTGCAAAGGGTCCAGCGTGACCAGCAGCGCCGCATAGGTGGGCACTGTTTCCACCACGCCGGGCAGCTGCGCCGCCTGCACAGCGGCATCCAGCGCCATAACCTGCGCGTTCACCTGTTCACTGATCTCACTGCCGCAGACGGCCAGCACGCCGCTGTCCCCCACGGGGGTAAACTGGATCATAACAAAAATCCCCTTTGCGTCCGGTATTTTAGGGCTGGTCAGGGAGTGTGCTGTACCTTTAGGGCAATACCGCATAATTCTAAGTGCCGATACGGCGAGCGAGGTGCGGCAGATGCTAAGCCAAAAGCGCAGATAATACTGGATGTCTTATCGAGCATTTTGGCAACGCAGATGCCGTGCCGCAGCCGCCGGAGCGGTGCTTAAGCCGTCAGGCGGGAATTGTGCGGTGTTGCCTTAGGTTAGCGGGCGCACATTGTGCGCCCCTACGGTCTCTAAACGTGCCGTTTTGGGTTCACTGCTTCCTGACCAAGGCCAATGTGCCTATTATAGCACAACCTGCTTTATGCCTGCTCAAAAAATTTCTTTGCCAGCACCGGGCCGAACCAGTGGTCCGAATTGTGGGAATACCGCACCGCATACGCCGTGCACTGCCGCATCATGCTGACAATGCCAACATTCATGCGGGTATCAAACCCATCCACACCCGGCAGCAGCGAGCCTGTCATATCGATCATGCCATTGCGGGAAAGCACCCGCATGACCTCGCTTTCCATCTCCTCCCGGTGCAGGATGTCCATATCCTTTTTCAGGTAGGCCAGCGCGGCCATCAGCGCATAGCAGCCCCAGTCAGAGCAGGTTGCCGTGATGATGTTATCGGTGCTGCTTGCGGCCAGAATGCCGCCGCAGCAGCCGTCCTGGCATTCGCCGGGGGCGGTGAAGGGCACATATTTTTTAATGTGCTCCCCAATGGTGCCCATGCCGATCTCATTGCCCAGATCGCCGATGGCCACATTGGGCACGCCGCGGGCGCGCAGTTCGTTCCACAGCACATCGCTTTTGGCTTCCAGTGCGGTCACATCCTTGCCCACCGCATTGTGGTAAACACCCTTGGCGTTGCCGCCGCAGGCTTCCACCGAGATCACCGCTGCAGGTAAAATCTTATCCGCCAGCGCTTTGGCCTGGGCGGGGGCTTTGGCCTTATCTTTGGTAAAGGCCACAACGCCAAGGCTCAGCGGCAGCTCCATAGCGGTATCCAGGTCCTCATACACATGCAGACCCACCACATTGCCGCATTTCTTAAAGGCTTCCACGCTGTCCTGCGGGCAGACGATGATCGGCTTTGCCCCAAAGGCCAATACCAGAGACCGCGCCAGCAGGATCGCGCTGACAGAACCGTCCATTTCCGGCACCTTGTGGGGCAGCAATACAAACCCGACCAGGATATACACCGGGTCGCCGGGGTGGATGGCTTTGCACAACGCTTCGGCTGCGTGCATGGCGGTCGGCTCCCCGGTATATGCCCGGCTGCCCGCGTACAAAATGCGGCACACCCCGTAACCGCGGGGGTCCAGACACATGATGGCATCCAGGTTTTCGCCTACATTGCGTTTTTCCAGTTCGTCACGGGTCATGGTGTTTTCCCCCTTTTCAGCCCCACAGACTTTCGCAGCCGGTATAGTCATAGAACTCTTTTAGCACTTCGTCCTGGATGGCTTTCAGGGTAGCGGGGTCCTTGCCGCCGGCGGGCTTGCCCTCAAACTCGCAGGCATGCAGACAGAAGTTGGAGGAGGAGGTCACGATGATCTCATCCGCATCGCGCAGGAAATCCACCGTGAACGGTTTTTCCATCACGGTAATGCCCAGGCGGTAGCAGGCCTGCAGCATATGGGTCTTGGCAATGCCGCGCAAAATCAGTTCATCGTTCGGGTGGGAATAGAAAATCCCGTCTTTCAGCACTGAAACGTTGGAGTGCGCACATTCCGTTACAATATCCCCGCGGTGGAACACGGTCTCGCTCATACCGGCCAGCTTGGCGCGCTGGGCGGTCATAACGCTGGGCAGCAGGTTCAGCGTTTTGATGTTGCAGTGGTAAAAGCGAGTGTCCTCCTCAGAGTTCAGGCGGATGGGCTTGTCGGGGTCGTTCAGGGTGTTGGGCCGGATGGAAACCCACAGCTTGCCGGGCATGCCTTCCTCATACACATGGTTGCGGGGCTCCACACCGCGGGTGACCTGCCAGTATACAAAGTTGACCTTGCTGTCCACCTTGGCCAGCAGGTCGGTCAGCAGCCTGCCCAGCTCGGCCTTGCTCATCGGGATGTTGATATCCAGTGCCTTGGCGCTGGTAAAAAAGCGGTCCAGGTGGTCCTGCAGCAGGTATACCTTGCCGTTCGCGCCAACGGTGGCATCGTAGCAGCCATCGCCAAAAAAGTGAACGCGATCATTGAACGGCACCATCAATTCTTCCGGTGCGCCGATTTTGCCATCATAATATGCAATGGATTCCATTTTCCCTTACTCCTCTCATCTTGGTTGCCTTTATGTTCAGCCGTTATTTGGCTTTCCCATCAAATTTCAGTTCAATCACTTTTTTAATCAGCTCCACGCAGTTATCCAGCCCAATGGCGGCGGAATCCAGGCAGAGGTCATAATTTTCCACCCGCTTCCACTGGTGGCCGGTGTGGTATTTGTAATAGCTTTCACGGTAGCGGTCCAGCTTGTCAATATAGTGCTTGGCCTGGCTGCTGCCAATGCCCTGGCGCTTCATCTCGCGCTCCACACGCCAGTCATAGGGGGCATCCACATACACGGTCAGCACGTTGGGCTTATCCCGCAGAACAAAGTCCGCCGCGCGGCCCACGCAGATATAGCTTTCCTCGTTCAGCAGCTCCCGCAGCACCTTGGCCTGGTAGTTGAACAGGTTTTCATCACTGATAAAGTTGCCGCTTTCCGGCGGGATGATGCTGCCGTCATACACCCGTTCCGAAACCCGGTACAGCATGGTTTTGCGGGTGTTCTCATCGGCGCGGGCAAACAGTTCCTCGCTGATGCCGCTGTCCTCTGAGGCAAGGCGCAGCAGCTTGCGGTCATACAGGTCAATGTCAAATGCCTTTGCCAGCTGCTTGCCAATGTAGCTGCCGCCGCCCGAACCACAGGTGCGGGTAATGGCGACTGCAAAATACGGATAATCGGGATACATTTTCCACCCCTCCTTACTGGCCCAGATAGGCTTTCTTCACGCGCGGGTCGTTCAGCAGATCCGCGGCGTTGCCCTCAATGCTGATGTTGCCGGTTTCCAGCACATAGGCGCGGTCCGAGATGGCCAGCGCCATCTTTGCGTTCTGTTCCACCAGCAGGATCGTGATGCCCTGCTTGTTTACTTCCTGAATGATGGCAAAGATCTCTTTGACCAGCAGGGGCGAAAGGCCCATCGAAGGTTCATCCATCAAAATCATTTTGGGCTTTGCCATCAGGGCGCGGCCTACGGCCAGCATCTGCTGCTCGCCGCCGGAAAGGGTTCCCGCCAGCTGGCGGCGGCGTTCTTCCAGACGGGGGAAGCGCTTATACACATCCTTCATCGTCTCTTCCATCCCGGCCGGGTCGGCATAAGCGCCCATTTCCAGGTTTTCTTCCACCGTCATCTGGGGGAAGATATGCCGCCCTTCCGGCACATGAGCCAGCTTGTAGGTAATGATCTTGCTGGGTTCCGCCTTGCGCAGGTCGTGCCCGTCAAACATCACGCTGCCGGACGCAGCTTTTTCCAGCCCGGTAATGGTGCGCAGGGTGGTGGTTTTGCCCGCGCCGTTTGCCCCGATCAGGGATACGATCTCGCCGTCATCCACATGCAGCGATATGCCGTTCAGCGCGCGTACCGCGCCGTAATTGACATGAAGGTCTTTTACTTCAAGCATCCGCTTCGGCCTCCTCCTCTTTGTCTTTGCCCAGGTATGCTTCAATCACATGGGGGTCATTGGCGATCTCTGCCGGTGTGCCGGAAGCGATCGTGGTACCAAAGTCCAGCACCTGGATTCGCTCGCAGATTTTCATGACCAAACTCATGTCATGCTCGATCAGCAGCACCGATACCTTGAATTTGCTCCGGATATAATCAATAATCTCCAGCAGTTCCTCCGTTTCAGTCGGGTTCATACCGGCGGCCGGTTCGTCCAGCAGCAGCAGCTTCATGTTGGTGGCCAGCGCGCGGGCAATCTCCAGGCGGCGCTGCTCACCATAGGGCAGGTTGTCGGCCTCCAGGTCCTCCTTGCCGGAAAGGTGCACCACCTGCAGCAGCTCTTTGGCGCGTGCGGTGGCGGCGGCTTCCTGCTGCCAGTACGCCTTGGTGCGGAAGATGGCCTGCGGCATGTTGTAGGTCAGTTCTTCCAGCATGGCGGCTTTGACGTTTTCGATCACCGTCATTTTTTTGAACAGGCGGATATTCTGGAAGGTTCTGGCAATGCCTGCATGAACGATCTGGTGGGTCTTTTTGCCGTTCATCCGCTCACCATTCAGGTAAAGGGAGCCTTCGGTCGGCTTATACACACCAGTGATCAGGTTGAACACGGTGGTTTTGCCTGCGCCGTTGGGGCCGATCAGCCCCACCAGCTCGGATTCGCCGATTTCCATATTAAAATCATCCACGGCTTTCAGGCCGCCAAACTGGATGCCAAGGTGCTGGCATTTCAAAACGGGTTGTGCCATGGTTCAGGCCCCCTTTTCTGCTTTTGCTTTTACCGTGCCGCGGCCGGTCAGTTTTTCCAGCGCGCGGGTCAGGCTGAACTCCCACCGGCCAAAGATGCCGCCGGGACGGAACAGCATGACCAGCACCAGAACCACCGAGTAGGCCAGCATGCGGTAGGTAGAAAATTCACGCATCAGTTCCGGTAAAGCGCTCAGGAACGCTGCGCCGATGATGGAACCGGTCAGCGAACCGGTGCCGCCGATGATCACTTCGCTCAACAGCTCTGCGGAATAGTTAAAGTTGAAGTTGGTGGGGATCATTGCCGTCATGTAATGGGCATAAATACCGCCGCCGATGCCGGCAAAGAATGCGCTGATGGCAAAGGTCATGACCTTGTAATAGGTCACGTTGATGCCGGAAGCCGAAGCCGCAATGTAGTCCTCACGGATGGCCTGCACGGTGCGGCCATATTTGCTGCGGACGAACAGGTGCATGATGGTAACGCAGACCACCATGATCCAGAATACCCGCGGGAAGGTGGACAGCTTGAGGATGCCGCTCATTGTTTTACCGCCGCCGGTGATGGAAAAGTTGCAGAAGCAGACGCGGATGATTTCGGCAAACGCCATGGTGACAATGGCGAGATAGTCGCCGCGCAGGCGCAGCGCCGGGATGCCGACCAGTACGCCCATGATGCCCGCAGCCAGGCCGCCGACCAGCAGCGCGATCAGGAACAGCCCCAGATCCGAAAGCCCTTTGCCTGCCAGCGCGCCGGATACAATGGCGGAGACATAAGCGCCGACCGAAACAAACCCCGCATGCCCCAAGGAGAACTCGCCCATAAAGCCAACTACCAGGTTCAGCGATGTGACCATGATGATGGTGTAGCAGGCGGTGGTGCAGATGCCCTGAATATAGGTGGTGGAGGTGCCGAACGCATTGGCGGCGAACAGCCCTGTCAACAGGGCAAACACCAGCGCCACGCCCGCAGCGTTCAAAAGATAGGAGCCTTTTATTTTTTTACTCATTGCTCTGCTCCCTCCCTTACACTTTTTCGCCGGTGTTCTTGCCCAGGATACCGGCGGGCTTGACCAGCAGGATCACGATCAATGTGCCGTAAGTAACGGCTTCGTACCAGCCGGGGGCAAACAGCTTGACAAAAATTTCAATCAGGCCGACCAGAATGCCGCCGATCATGGCGCCGGGGATGATGCCAATGCCGCCCAGAACTGCGGCGATGAAGGCTTTCATGCCCATCATGGAGCCCATATCGGTGGTAACGCGGGGGTAAGTGGAGCAGTACATCAGCGCTGCCACCGCCGCCAGACCGGAGCCGATGGCAAAGGTCAGGGTGATGATCTTGTTCACGTTGATGCCCACCAGGGTGGAAGCATCCTTATCCTGCGGGACGGCGCGCATGGCCTTGCCCAGCTTGGTCTTTTTTACAAACAGCTGCATGCAAAGCATCATCGCAACGCCGATGCCAATGGTCAGCAGCACGTTCAGCGGCAGCGATACCCCGCCGACCGTAATGGTGGGCAGGCTGAAAATAGCCTGCACGTTGTGCGGCTTGGCGCCAAACAGCACCATGGCCAGGTTTTCCAAAAAGATGCTCATGGCCAGTGCGGTAATCAAGGCGGACATGGGCCCGGCCTTGCGCACCGGGCGGTAAGCCAGGATCTCAACCAGCACACCAACCAGCGCGCACACCGCAACGGCCACAATCACGGCCATCCAGGCGGGCATTCCCGCATCGACCATCAGCGGGATGGTGTAAAACAATGTGTAAGCACCGATCATGATAAAATCGCCGTGGGCAAAGTTGATCATGCGGATGATACCGTAAACCATGGTGTAGCCCAACGCGATCAGCGCATAAATAGCGCCCTGGTTCAGGCCGTTGATCAGGCCCTGAACAAATAATGATGCAGTCATGGTCCATTCACCTTTCCTATCATTTTTTGTGAATGTTTGATTCGGGGGAATCAAAAAAATAAAAAAATGCGCGCGGCTGCTTGCATTGCCGCGCGCACCATTGCGCCTTTGCTCTGGAGGGGGTGTTTAGGGGAAACTAAAAAACTTTACTCAGCGGAGGAAACCAGGTTGCCATCGGAATCCAGCGTCTCAGACCACTTGACCTTGCCGTCAACAAAGGTGTTGAATGCAATGCTCTTGATGGCGTCGCCGTTTTCGTCCAGCTTGATCTTGCCGCCAACGCCGGTAAACTCCATACCGGTCATGCCTTTTACCAGGCTTGCGGTATCGGTGCCGCCGCCATTCTCGGCAGCTTGCAGCAGCATGTAGATGGCGTCATAGTACAGAGCCGCGCAGGCGTTCAGGCTTTCGGTGCCGTACTTTTCGGTGTACTTCTGCACAAAGTTCTGAACGGCGGGGGCGGTATCCTCGCTGGAGTAGTGGTTGGTAAAGTAGCAGTCATCAAACTTGTCTTCCAGGCCGGTGGTATCCGCGCCATCCCAGGCATCGCCGCCCATGATGGTACCGGTAAAGCCCGCGTTGCGCGCTGCGCCTACAAACAGCGGTACCGTATCCAGGAAGCAGGGATAATACAAAAACTCTGCGCCGGAAGCCACGGCCTGTGCTGCCTGGGAGGAAAAGTCAGTATCAGTGCTCATGCACTCGCCGGTATAGGTAATTTCAATGCCGTTGGCCTCGCAGTTTTCTACAAAAGCGTCCTTCAGGCCGTTGGAATAGTCATCATCCTTGGCATAAATCACGGCTACCTTGCTGAATCCCTTGCTCTTAACAAACAGGGCGGCCATCTTGCCCTGATACGGGTCAATGAAGCAGTTACGGAAGATCGTGGAGCCTTTCTGGGTCACATCCACGTTGGTAGCGCCGGTTGCCAGCAGCAGCATTCCGTCATTGGCAGCCTGGGTCGCCATAGGCAGTGTAACGGAAGAGAAGAAGCTGCCCACGATAGCGGCCGGGGAATCTGCCATGACCTTGTTGTAAGCGTTCATGGCCTGCTTGGCGTCCTTGGCATCGTCAGCCACCTTGCCGCCGTTGACGATCTCGACCGTGTAGCCGGAATCGCCGGAGTTGATCTCCTCCACAGCCATATCCACCGCGTTCTGGGCACCCTCGCCGTAAATAGCGGAGCCGCCGGTCATGGAGCAGACCACACCAACACGGATCACATTACCGCTGTCCGCGCTGGATGCTGTGGTGGAAGCGGCACTGGAAGTATCTGCCGTGCTGGCTGTGCCGCCCTGTGCGCTGGAAGAACAGCCGCCCAAAACGCCTGCCGCCATCGCCGCCGCCATGGTAAGAGAAAGAACCCGTGTTGCCTTTTTCATCGTAAGCCCCTCTTTCTTTCATGTTCGTTCTGCTTTCTTCTCTCAGATATCTCCTGACCAAACAAAAAGCGCGCAGCCCCGCCGTCAAGCGGGTGCCGCACGCCTTTGTGCAAAAGCAAAATCTCTTTTGTTCTTTTTATGCTTTTGTCTCCGGAATCAGAACGGGGTCCGCAGCTTTTGCACTGCGGACCCCGTTGTCC
>ULSH01064334.1_pt1 | contig 10196 bp, 11 predicted proteins | sample 1956151 | NCBI WGS metagenome assembly ULSH01 (sample SAMEA4835702, study PRJEB28245) | human gut metagenome | biome: gut microbiome; material: fecal sample | place: Denmark | collected 2008 | reverse complement strand
TTTATCAAAAGGCAAATCTTCATCTAAATAGTATTGCTTATCTGGTAATTCAACTGTAAATAATTGTCCAGTTTTCATAGAAATATTGGCTTTTAAATCATTTTGCTTAATACCACGAATAAATTTAATTAAATCTTTAATTTTAGTTTTATAATCTGGATGAGCATCAATCCATTCTTTATTATTTAATATTTCATTTAATTTATCAACAGCATATTTCTTTTTACCTGTTTGTGAGATAAGAGATAATATTTTATACATTACAGTACCTTTTGCATAACTTTTACCATTTAAAGTAAAAGATTTAATAGCATCAATTTTTCCCATATCTCTATAATATGAATTAGATGTATTCATATCTTCTGCGAAATATAATCCCCAACCGTGAACTTGATGTCCTTCACCTTTACCAATAAATTTAACATTAAATTCATCAAAATCATAAGGTGAGCCGTGATAAGCTGTTGTTGCTTCCATAAGTGTATAACGGTCTAAAATAGCTTGTAATTCATAAGTTTCTTTAATGGTTGAACCATTATACATATTCCAAGCCTTACCATATAAATATTTTTTATAATCTTTACCATATTTTTCTTTAAATTTATCTTTATTTTTATTAATCCATTTTTCACTTGCAGTATCAGGTGGAGCAACTTCATCTAATGGTCTATTATAAACAGCATTTTTTCTTCTTCCACGAGTTGTAAAATAAATTTCGTGTTGAGGATTTTTTCTTCTTTGTAAAATCCCTTTTGTAACTAATCCAGAAGCAATACGTTGATTAAATTCATCTAAATCTTTTTTAAATAATTTTTTATTTTCATCATTTTTAATTTTATCATAAATTGCTTTTTCATCTGTATTTAATGAATAAAGAATACCATTTATTGAAACAGTTTGAAAGTTTTCTGTGATAATATGTTCTAATTTCATTTTATATCCTTAAATTCCTTGTTCATCATTAGTTTTTATTTGATTTGATTTTACAATTTTTATTTTATTTGTAGCTGGATTTTTAACAACATATTGTTTATTATTAATATCTGTATCATCTACACCAACTAATTCTTGATTTGTTTCAATTTTATTATTATCTTTTGAATCTTCAACAGATACTTTTGGATTAGCTCCTGCATTAAGTTGAGAATCTAAATTTTGTTCTTGTTTTTGTTTTAATTGTCGTTGTTCAGGAGTTAAATCCATATCTGAAAGTTCATTTGGATTATTAATATCTTCTAACATCATATCTAAATGCATTGGTAAAAATCCTTCAAGAATTGGTAAATCAATATTACCTTGTATAAATTCAACCATTTCATTTAAATTTTTTGTTTTAACTAATTGGTTATCTTTATAAAGATAACCATTTTTTAACATATAATGATGACCATTAAACGAAGATGTACAATCACGACCTTCTTTTACAAATGTTAATAATAAAGATTCGTCAATTGATAATTTTCTTTTTTTCTTTTTACCAACAGGACGAGAAATTGTTGCTACATTTCCTGCACAAGTTGCACCTGCTGAACAAGTTTCATCAACTTGTTCATCTTCAATAATTACTCCTTCTTTTGTTCTTTTTGGAAAATCACCATCATCATTTTCATACCAAGAATGGTCATAAACAGTTTCTTCATTCATTATTTCATCATTTTTGGCTAATAATTTTCTTAATTTAGTTTCAGCATATGATAATTTAACACCATAGTATTTTTTATCAGATGTTGGTTCTTTTAATTTTTGTTTAAGACGAATAATTTCATTTTGTAAACGAGCTATTGCATCATCATTTTTGAAAAGTTTTTTTGAATCAACATCTTCTGAAAGTTGAAAATCTTCATTATAAGTATTAATTTTGTTTATTAATGCTTTTTCAATTAAATTCCAATTTTGTTTCATTTTAATAATATTATTTTTAATATTATTATCCGAAGCTCCATTTTTTGTAAATTCAGAAGTTGTAATATAATTATAATCTTCATCCATTAAATCAATATCATATGAATTATCATTTAATTTATATCCACTAAATTCAATATAGTGATTATCTGGTGTTTGAAAAGTATATGTGAAATCAGGTTTTGCATTATGTTCAAAAATATCTGCTTCATTAAGTTCCATTACGCCATCATTGTTAATTTTCATTTTGCTTTCTGAAAGTAAACTATTAAAATATGATGATATTTGATTTAATAATGTATTGATTGTTTGTAAACATTCTAAATTATTTTCACGAGAATCTGATTTAGTATCATTTAAATGTGAAGATAATGCTGATAATGCAGAAACAACAGATGCTTGGTCTGGTTTTTGTAAAATTGGAGCATCAATTGCAGTTGGTGATAATGTTAAAGGCTGAACAGCTTGAACACCATTAATTAAATCCATATTTGGTGTATCATTTAAAACTGATTGAACATCATCAATATTTCCTGTTTCTTTATTAACAGTTATATTAATAATAGTTGGCTTTGCTAAATCATTTAATAAGCCATTAAATGTATCTTCTTCAACAGCAGTAGAAACAACATTACTTGCTAAACATTCTGCAACATTATCTTTTTTTAATTTATTTAATTTTGCAATTACATTTGTTTTAATAGAATTAAAAAAATTCTTTTCTTTTGTTGAACGAGAAACATTAATTTTATTATCCAACATTGAAATAATTTTATTTAAATCATCAACATTATTATTGCTGTGAAATAAAGCATATATATTTTTTACTGCTTCAGGAAAGTTATCTTCATTTAAAACAGATTCATTAATTTTTTCTTCTTTTTTTGGTTCTTGAATTGAATTAAGTGCTGATTTAATTAATGATTTAATTTGATAAATTGCTTGAGCAACATTTTGATTATCAACAACTAAATCTGTATTAAATTTTAAATTGTCATCTGTATTTTGAGCGTTAAATGCCATATTAAAAAATGCGTTAGCAATATTTTTACTTGTTGATTTTGCAACAACTTGATATAATTGTTGATATGCCATCTTATTATTATGGCATTTTTTTGCAACTAAATCAATTATATCATTAAGTTCCATAATGTCATTTAATGTTAATGATTGTTCTTGTGGAACAGTAACATTTTCTTTTAATTTACGTGGGGTATTGTTTTTATTAAATTGATTTTTGCAAAATTTGTAATTATCATTAGTTGTCAATGCAAGCAAATTTAAAACTAATTGACGTTGTTCAGTTAAATCTTGTCCGTTGTTTGCAATATCTTCAATTTTAAACATATCATATGGAGATAAATCCATATTTTCCATAACTTTTCTATATTCTCTATCTGATTTTACATTAAAAAGTTTATATAATTGATTCATAATTAATCCTCTAATAAATTTTTATCTATATAGAATTATTTATTGAATACAGTATTGGATAAAAGAAAAGAGAGAGTTATTAAACTCTCTCTTTTTAAATGTTTTAACTTATAATCCTAAATTAAAATACTTCTTTAACAGTTGCTGTACAAGCAAATGATTTTTTGCCATCAACTGCTTTTAAGTTAGCAAATAAATCTACAATTTGAGTTGTAGCATCATCTAATAAGTTTTTAGCAGATGGTTGAGTTTTAGAAGCATCACCATAAACATTAGCTTGTTCTAAAGTGAATTTAATTGTGTTGTTATCAACATCGGTGATAATTGGCTGACCACCATATGTTCTTAAAACTTCTAAAGCTCTTAATAAGTTTGCTTCTGCTTCTGCTTTTTCAGCATCTGTAACTAATGAAGATTGTGTTTTATCAATAATAACATTTGTGAAAACTACTGTATAATATTGAGCACAACCGTTTAAAGCAGTAAATTTATTAGGTAATGTATAAGTTTTTCCAAAACCGTAATCCATAGTATTTCTCCTTAAAATAATGATACAATTTTTTGTATCTGAATATATTTATTATAAATCTAAAAAAATATATAAACAATAGAATTTATTATAAATATTAATATCAAATAACATATATGTTAAAGGATAATACTTATGAGTAAATTTAAAATGATTTTTGAAACAAATTCTGGTCGTAAAGGAATTAAAAAATTCAATGACTTAAATGAATTTGTTGATTTTATGACAAATAATAATCATAAAATTAAAGCTGTTATGGAAGCAGATATGCCTTATAATGATAAACCAGTTAAATTACCAAAAGTATCTCAATCAAAAGGTTGGGAACAATTAGATGCTTCTGCATTTGGAGATATTGATGGTGATGGAGAAAAAGGTGAACAAATTTTACCTAAATGTTCACAAGGTGTATTTAAAAATAATGCATCTTTTGAATTTTCAAAATCAAGTGAAACAGCTGATAAAGCTGAAACTCCAAAAATTGAAAATTCTCCTGTTAAAACTGATAATTCTAATTCTTCAAAATCTGAAAAAACAAGCCCAAATTTTTCAGAATTTAAATATGAAGATAAATCAGATTCAAAAGAAGATAATAAAGAAGATAAAGAAAAAGATAAAGAAAAATCTGATGAAGTTAAAGAATCAGTTTTTGATGATATGGATAAAGATATTGATGATTTCTTTAAGTCATCAAATGAATTTATTAAAAAACAAAAAGATAAAGAAAAAAATAAAAATAAAGAAAAAGATAAAGAAAAATCTGATGAAGAATTAGATGAAGGAATTAAAGATTATCTTCCAAGAGCAGGTTTTATTAGAAATGATGATAATGATAAATCTTCTAAAAAAATAGGAGCATTTGCTGGACAAGGAACAGATGAACAATTAAGAAAAGCTAAAATTATTGCTAAAGTTAAATTTGCTAATGGCGATAGAATGGGTAGAGTTACTAATGAAGATTTAGATAATTTTGATGAGTATTATCGTCAATATAAACAAATTTTTGGTAATGAATTAAATGAAGCTAATCATTTAGATGATAAATCATATGTTACACAATCCTATTTAGGATATGATGATATTGAACCAGAAACTTGGAAAAAATGGTTTGAAGATGAAGTTAAAAAATTAGGAACAAAAGATGGTGATAGAGAAAAAGTTGAATATTTTCGTAAAAAATATGAACAATCTAAACAACATCAAAATTCTAATTTAGATGAAGATTTTAAAAGTGGTTTAAAAAAAGCTGGTAAATTTGCTAAGGGTGCAATTGCTGGTGCTGCTATGGCTGGTGCTTTAGCTGGAAATGCACACGGTATGGAAGACCCATATTATGATGGTGCTACACAACCTGATAGTTCTTATGAACAAGTTTATGAAATTAATGGAATTGAATATACAATGCCAGAATTAAAACAAATTCAAAAAGAACAAGGTTTATCCGATGAAGAATTACAAGATTTAATTAATGGTGAAGACCCATATTATGATGGTGCTACACAACCTTTTGATGAAGCAGAAAATTCTGATGAAGAATGTAATTCTTGTGAAGATGAACAAATGAAAAGAATTAAAGAAAAACATAATAAATTAAAAAAAGATTTTGCTGATTATAAAAATAAAAGAGAAACAAATAAAGAAGAATTATTTGAAAAAGATGATGAATTAGACGAAGATACTGTTAAATCTGGTTCTGGATGGACTAATAAAGGAAAAGAAGGAACTCACGGTAAATTTAAAACTAAAAAAGGGGCTGATGCTCAACGTAAAGCAATGTTTGCTAATGGTTATAAAGTTTCTGAATCAGAAGATTTTGATGATGAAATAACTGAAACATTAAGAATAGCAGGTATTGAAATTTAATAAGAAAAAGGGGGATTTATTCCCCCTTTTCTTTATATTGTTCTAATGTTTGTAAAGCCGATAAAACCGATGAATTATTTTGAATTTCAGGAGTATTTTTACCTATCATTTGAAAATCAGAAATTCTTAAAGTTTTAGCATTATAACCCATTTTGAATTTAACATCTGTACATCCAGCATTACGACTTTTAATAATTTTGAATTCATATTCTCCACGTTGTCGCATACTATCATTTGTTCTAACAGAAAATAAATTATCACAAGTATGAACTAATGTTGAACCACCAGCAATATCACTTTGTGTAAATTCCATTTCTGAAGCTCCGTCTTTTGTAATTTGATTTGCTGATATGCACATAGTTCTTTTGTTTTTATGTGTTCTTTCTCTTGCAATTTCTCTTAATTCTTCAGCTACGTGTTTATCTCTTAAATGAATATTATTAACATCAATTTTTCTATCACTTGGATTCATAATACCAGCGTAATCAAAAATTAAAATTTCAGGAATAATTTTAGTTTCTAATTCAAAATTTTGAATTTGAGAACGAACATCTGTGGGTGTTGCTCCACGTGGTAAATCAATAATTTGAATAATTCCTGGATGTTCTTTGATTTTTCTAATTTGAACTTGTTCACATAAAGCATCAGCTTTTGGAGTAATTTCAGAATATGCAATATTTCTTTCCATTGCCATTATTCTTTTACCAACAAGTTCCCTATCTAATTCTAATGTAAAATATAAAACATTATAGCCCATTAATGACCAATTTAAAGCTAAATTTGCCATACAAAGAGATTTACCACCACCCGAAGGTGAAACTACATAATTTAATTGACCCCAAGAAAAACCACCGTTAAATAATCTATCAAATTCTGTCCATCCTGTTGGAATAACTCCCATTTCTTTATCAATTTTATGTAACCATTCAGCAGTATTTTCCCAATAATTAATACCTAAATCACGACTTAATGAAATCATTTGAGCTTCACGAATTCTTTGGTCAATACCAGAAGTATCTCCTTTAGCAATCCTTTCATAGCATTCTTCAATTGCTAATTCTAATCCTCTTTTTTTACAAAACCATTCTGCCATATCCAAAATAGATTGTTGAATATTTTCATCAGATAGGTTATTAATTTTTTGATATTCTAAACGAGAATTATTATTTAATTGTTCAATTGTTGGTAAAATTCCATATTCAGTAGAAAAATCTAACAAATATTGAATTGTTTCTTGAAATTTTTTATCAAAATATTCAGGTTTTAAAATTGGTTTTGCACGAACAAATAAAGAAGGTTCACTAAACAAAAATTGAATTAGTGTTTTTTGGTCTTGTTCATCAAAATTATTTGGTATAATCATTTTAAATCCTTCATTAAATTGGTAGTATTATATATAATTTATAATACTTTTTCATTATTTTTCATCTTCATCATAAAGAATTTTTAAAGTATTTAAAATAATTTTTTGAAGTTGTGGCTCAATTTTAAAGCGTTTAAAAGAATATTCAGGGTCTAATTTAGTTCCTCTGCAAGATGCTGATGTATCCCAATCTACAACCATTTCTAAAACATCTAATAAATTCATATCTTCAATCCCGTGTTCAAAATGTTCAGGATGATGTCTATTATTAGCATAATGATGGTCTAATGCCTTTTGAATAAGAGGTTTTGTACAATTATAATATTCTTCATATGAATCAAAATCTTCTCTTTTAATATTATCAATACTTTCAAAAACTTCTTTTTCTTTTGGGTCTAATTTTGAATTATCGTGATTATCAGCTCTTTCTTTTAATTGATTAGCTAAATTATATAAAAGTGCTTGTAAAATTAATTTATGTTTATGTAAATCATTTGTAAAATTACTCATTCATTATTCCTTAAAATTTTCGGGTTATAGGATTATGTTTATAATAATCATTATGTTCATCTAAAAAATAACCATCTGATAAAATTGTTGTAGAAAACGCTTGAATTACAATAGTTCCACAATGAGGGCATATAATATCGTGCGTTAAAACAATTAACATAGGTTGATTTAAAGGAAATAAAGAATCCCATCCACATTTAGGGCATTTTATTGTTTGTGTATCTAACATTATTTTATCCTTTCTCCTAATTTAATTTCATAAACTTCTGCTTTTTTTAAGTCATTAGGCAAAGTTGTTTTTTTAATTTCAAGTATTTTAAACATCATTTTTGGTGGATTTTTTGTAAATCCTCTTTGAAATGTAACGGTATCATAATGTTTATTTTCTAATCTATTAATCCAATATGGTTTTATTTCTCTATATTCGGATGTTTTTTGACCAGATTCAATTAAATCATACCATTTATATTTTAAAAACAAATATAAATTATTCATTTTTATCCTTTATAAAAATCAGGTTTTTCTCTATTAGTCCATAATGGTTCTTTTCCATCAATTGTTTCTTTTTTCCATTTTGTAATTAAATATGTTTTATAAGCATTACACGTATCTTTTATATTCATTAATTCTTGATAATTTTCATAAGATTGATTAAATTTTCTTGTAAAAGGTGTCATATCAATTAATGGAAAATCATTTTCATATTGAGGAAAAATATATGCTAATTTATGAGTATCGTGAGTTTTACTAAATCTATATTGATATTCTTTTAAACAATCAATAAGATACATATATGTCCATTTATAGTTATATTTAGATTCTCTTACCCACTTATTATGTTCTTCATTAGCATTATATTTTTTATAGATTCCTTCAGGTTTTTCTTTAATTTTATCATTTAAAATGATTGCTGTTGAAAGCATTTGAGCTGATTCCACGATTGTTTTACGTAATAAAACATCATCTAAATTCCGAGCACAATATTGAGTATTATCACTTATAGTAAATAAATTCATTATTTCCCCTTATTTTCTGTATCTTCTTTATTTTCCTCATCTTCTTTACCTTTTATGCATTCTATCCATTGGGCAGGAATCATTGATTCAATTCTTCCACATAAAGGACAACCTCTATAAATTGGTGCTCCATTTGGATAATATACATCAAAAATATATCCATTTTTTTCAAAGGTATCTTCATTAATTCCTTGTGTAGAATCCCAATATTTCCAAAAATGTCCACCAGAATTAATACATTCTTTTTCTGTTAATTTTCTATCTTTAACTTTCATCATTAATATCTCCTAAATAATAAACTCTTTTTGTTAGTGGTAATATAATTTTATTAAAAAATGATATATCATATGAATTTAAATTTTGATTTTTAAATTCGTTCCGTAGTTTATCTAAAAAATCATTAAATAATTTTTTTAATTTTTCATCAGTAATATTTTTAGATAAATTTTTTTTAATTTTTTCATAAGCTATATTACTATTTAATAACATACTTTTCATATATTAAACCATTTCATTGATTTTAATTTAATTATTTCTTTATTTTGTTCTTTTGTTGATAATATACTATATAATGTATATAATCTTCCATATTTTTTTGCAGCTTGTTCAGCATCTTTTATACCTCTTTCCCAATTAGGAAAAGCAACACTAAATGGTAAATTTTCTTCTAATAATTGTGTAATCATTTTTTTCCCAGATTTATCTCTATCGGGTAATAGTATAATTTCTTTATCTTTTGTAAATGGTAAAATTCTTTTTAATCTATCAGGTGTAAATACATTGCTTAATATAGATGTCCCATTTATTGCTAATGCATCAGTTTGACCTTCGCAAACAATTTCATATTTTCTTTCTTTTAATAAATTATCATAATTAAAAATATATCCTTGCGGAATATAATGAATATATTTACTATCTACATCATCTCGTAATTTTCTTAGCGAATAACCAACAATTTCATCATATTCATAGCAAGGTATTAAAAAATTAAATTGTTTTGGACACCATAATAAATCTGTCCATTCAAGTAGATATGGATTACGGTTATTAATATATTTTATAACTTCATTAAATGTGTAAGAATTTTCTCCTTCATTTAAAGATTTAAGAATTGATTTATATCCAACAGGTATTTGCTTAATTTCTCTCTTTTTTATAATAATTTTATGTTCATTAGAAGTTAAATTATCATTATTAGCTTCATTATATTCACGAATTAATAATCTTAAATCATTTAAATCTTTTGTTGAAGTTCCTAAATCTTTTAACCATTGAGTTGTATCTTTAGAAAGATATTGACCTAAGGAAAAACCGCATTTAAATTTACAGTTAAAACATTGATATACAAAACCATCATCAGTAAATAGAATATTACCCCGATGTTTTGTATCAGGATTTTCTGTATGATAACAAGACGGACAATTAAAATATATCCAACCATTATTTCGTTGTTTTTTATCTGATGGTAGTAAATTATATATTGTTTCTAAAATAGTATGCATATTATTTTACCTTAAATTTTATTTTCATAATAAAATATCTAATAATAAAAGTCAATAAGTTTTTATTTTTGGTTAAT
>ULSH01025337.1_pt1 | contig 10196 bp, 7 predicted proteins | sample 1956151 | NCBI WGS metagenome assembly ULSH01 (sample SAMEA4835702, study PRJEB28245) | human gut metagenome | biome: gut microbiome; material: fecal sample | place: Denmark | collected 2008 | reverse complement strand
GAACAACACGCACTTGCTCACTTGTACAACCGTCTTGCTCGGCGCTTATCTCGGCGTTCGCCTTGCGAACGCTCACTCCGAATAAGCACATTCCGTTAATAAGAACACTTTGAATGGACAGAGTGCGAGTATAAGTGTCTCTTGAATGAGTGAACGTCAAAAGACCGCTCCACAGGCTCGCGGTCGGCGGTTTCGTCACGTCCTGGAGGTTGCACATTCCGTTTATAAGTTCGCTACAAATAGGCTTTCGTTTCGGGTGTGGGTGTCCCACCCAATTGAAAGCACCAAGCAGACAATCTTGCGAAATTGCGGCAGGAGTTTTTTGTCCGTGTACGAACTGATAGCAAAGATTTTCGGCGCGGTTAGCAGAACAAAAGCCTAATGCGGCTCTCGGCGTTGCTTGCAAGCAAGCGATGCCGTTGCCGCTATGACGGCTTTTGTTCGGGCGCTCGTGCCACAATTACTAATTATTCATTATTAACTAATTCATTGCAATTATTTTCCGTATTTCGTCAAAGATCGGCTGAGGGGATGACGAGAAACATTCATAGGTGATGCGCACAACAGGTTCGGTGCCGCTTTTGCGGACGATAAGGCGACCTTGTTTTGAAAAGCGCGCGTTGATTTCGGCGATTTTGCGTTGGAAGGCGGTGGAATTTATCTCGTTTTCGGGATTGTCGGCGGGGACGCTCAATTCGAGCATGGGGTAGGGCGTGAATTTTGGCAGGCTTCCCACCGTTCTTTTCACTTCCAACAGGGACAAGGCGGTGACAAGACCGTCCCCGGTCGTGCCTTTGTCGAGCATGACGATATGTCCGCTTTTCTCGCCACCGAGCAACAAGCCTTGCTTTTCGAGCGTGTCGAGCACGTGTTTGTCGCCGACGTCCGCGCGGATAAGGGCGGTGTTGTGATAGGCAAGCTCTCTTGCAAGTTTCGTGTTGGTGAGAGTCGTGCCCACGACAAACCGCTTTTTTAGTTTGCCTTGCAAGCGGTATATCATGGACAAGGCAAGCAACATTGCGTCACCGTCATACACTTTGCCGTCCGCAACGGCAAGCACTCTGTCGCCGTCACCGTCAAAAGCAAAACCGATCTCGTCCTTTTTGACTCGTTTTGCAAAGTCGGCAACGTGGGTAGATCCGCAATTGACGTTGACCTTTTTGCCGTCGCGCACGTTGTGTTCTGCGCACACGATTGCGCCGAGATCGAGAAAGGCTTTGGGCGCGAGCGTGGCAAAACATCCGTAGGCGCAGTCCAACCGAACTTTCATTCCGTCAAATCTCGGAAACATGGATTTTACGTGTTTCAGATACAAAAATTCCGCGCCGTCCACAATGCGTATGCGGTGATTTTCGGCAAGCGAAAGGGAGAGCGGGCTTGTGAGCTCTTCGTCCGTGAGAGTGTCGGCGCACGCCTCGTCAATGAAAACGGGTTGGGGCGTGGCGGGCGAATTCATTGTGGCAAACAATTCATCGTCAAGCGCGATTTCGTCTTTTTCGCACAACTTTTTGCCGCTTTTGCCAAAGACTTTCAAGCCGTTGAACTCGGGCGCATTGTGGGATGCGGTGATCATCACGGCATAATCCGCCTTTTCGAGTTGCGCGATATACGCAAGCGCGGGTGTTGGCAACACGCCTGCCACCCAAATCTGCGTTGCGCCTTCCATAAGCCCCTTGCACAGCTGTTTCTCAAGGTCGAGAGAGTGCTCTCTGACATCTCTTGCCACAATGATTTTTCCGCCGCGCCGCGCCAAAGTTTTGCCGAGCGCATAGGGGATCTCGTTTGCCAAAAGCCAATCCGCTTTGTTTCTGATGCCGTCTGTTCCGAAATAATGCATACATTCACTATATGAAAAAATTCGTGTCGGCGCGTGCCGCTTTTTGCCGAAAAAGGGGAAAGAAAGCAAAAAGCACGCTATGAAAAACGCGTGCTTTTTGAAGATAGGCTTTTGTTAGTTAGACTTTTGTTAGGCAGGCTTTTGTTAGGCAGGCTTTTGTCGGATAGGTTTTCGTCTGCCGATAAAGGCGGATTGTGCGGCGATTTTTATATACCGTTGACGATTGCGTTTGCGGCGATTGCGCCGTCCGCGCATGCAGTGACCACTTGTCGTAGCGACTTTTCTCTCACGTCGCCCACGGCAAACACGCCGTCTATATCGGTGTGCATATTCTCGTCAGTGACGATGTATCCGCTCTTTGTGAGTTTCACTCCGTCAAAGCCTTGCGAAGACGGCGTTTGCCCGATTGCGACAAACACGCCGTCAACCGAAATGGTGGTTAAACTGCCTGTTTTGACATCTTTAAGTGTCATTTGTGTGAGTTTGTCATCGCCGTCAAGATTTTCAACAACGCTGTTCCACACCATTTCCACAGTGCTTGCTTCAAGGCGTTTTGCAAGAATATCGTCCGCGCGAAGAGCGTCGCGCCTATGCACCATATACACCTTTTTTGCGATCTTTTCAAGGTAGAGCGCGTCTTCCGCCGCCGTATTGCCGCCGCCTATCACCGCAACGGTTTTGCCCTTGAAAAACGCTCCGTCGCAAGTGGCGCAATAGCTTATGCCTTTGCCTGTGAACTTGCTTTCGTTTGCAAGGTCGAGCTTTCTTGCCGCCGCTCCCGTTGCAATCACGACGTTGCGCGCTTCAATCGTATCGCCGCTTGCAAGGCGTATGGTCTTTGTGCCTGCGACAAGGGATGTTGAGATTATGCCGTCAAACTTGAATTCCACGCCGAAGGACACGCATTGATTCATCATCGCATAGCAAAGATCGAAACCGCTTGTCGAGGGGATACCGGGGTAGTTTTGGATATCCGCCGCCTGTTGCGCCTGACCGCCCACGCTTTGAGATTCTATTATCGCGACTTTCAGACCGCCGCGCGCCGCATATATGCCGCAAGCAAGCCCCGCAGGACCTGCGCCGATGATGACAACGTCAAACATAAAACACTCCTTGCCGTTTGTCGCAAGAGCGAGAAACGGGGTTGATTTTTCTTAAAACATTATACCGCCAAGAGCAAAATTCGTCAACTTTCGGGCGGGTTTCGCTCTCGCGCGTGCGAAAACGCGCGAATTTACTTTACAAACAGCCTTTTTGTTTATATAATAATTTAACATAATGAGGTAATTTTATGCAGAACACAGACATTTCCCGCATTCTTGCGGGCGGCAAAGAGTTTCAAGGCAAGACCTTGAGCGTGGCAGGCTGGGTGCGCTCGGCGCGCGACAGCAAGACGATGGCGTTTCTCGCTCTCAACGACGGTACGTCACTCAAGCATCTTCAAATCGTCATCAACAAAGCGGATTTCGATCAAGACGAGCTTGCAAAAGTTCTCAAAAACGGCATCTCCGTGTTTGTGACGGGCGAAGTTGTCCCCGCTATGAAGGAAGGCGAAGTGGAACTCAATGCGAAACAGATCGCATTGCTTGGCGATTGCCCGAGCGATTATCCCCTTCAAAAGAAATATCACACGATGGAATTTTTGCGTACCATTCCGCATTTGCGCCCACGCACCAACACGATGAACGCGATGCTCAGAGTGCGCTCCAAGCTCTCATTTGCGATCCATCGTTTCTTCCAAGAGAACGGCTACACCTACGTGCACACTCCCATCATCACGGGCAGTGACTGCGAAGGCGCGGGCGAGATATTCAGAGTGACCACACAAGGTTATCAAGACGCAAAACTGGCAAAGGACGAGGCGGAATACATCGCCAACGACTTTTTCAGAAGAAAAGCGGGACTCACCGTCAGCGGACAGCTCGAAGGCGAAGTGGCGGCAATGGCAATGGGCAAGATATACACGTTCGGCCCGACGTTCAGAGCAGAGAACAGCAACACTCCAAGACACGCCGCAGAGTTTTGGCAAGTCGAGCCGGAAGTTGCTTTTGCAAAACTTCCCGACATCATCGAGATTGCAACCAAGATGATCAAGTACATCATCAAAGCGGTGATTGACGAATGCCCCGACGAGATCGCGTTCTTTGAAAAAGCGTTCGAGCCCGGTCTTCGTGACAAGCTCCAACACGTTGTGGACAGCGACTTTGTGGTGCTTGACTACTCAAAGGCAATCGACATTCTCAAAGAGAGCAAGGTTGAGTTTGCCTACCCTGTGGAGTGGGGCTTGGATCTTCAAAGCGAGCATGAGAGATACATCACCGAAAAGGTGTTCAACAAGCCCGTGTTTGTCATCAACTATCCGAAGAAGATCAAGTCTTTCTATATGAAGCAAAACGATGACGGACTCACCGTTGCGGCAACCGACTTGCTTGTACCGGGCGTCGGCGAAATCATCGGCTGCTCCGAGCGCGAGGCGGACTACGATAAGCTCAAACAAGCCATGGTGGAGCGCGGCATGAACCTTGACGACTACACCGGTTATATGGATTTGAGAAAATACGGCAGCGTGCCGCACAGCGGATTCGGTCTTGGTCTTGAACGTATACTCATGTACGTGACGGGCATAGGCAACATCCGCGACGTGCAACTCTATTCGAGAACTGCCGGCGACCTTATGGCATAACAAGACTTTTTCGAGCAAGGGGGAAAATGCAAGAAAAAGGAGACGAAGATGTATTCGTTGACGATACCCGAGGGGTACAAAAGCAAGATGTCCGTCAGAGAGACGGAAAAGGCGATAAAGTTTGTCAAAGACGCGTTTCAGCGCAACTTTGTGAGAAACTTCGGCTTTGAGAGAGTGTCCGCGCCGCTGTTTGTGAAGAGCAACACGGGCGTTAACGACGATCTCAACGGAGTGGAAAGAGCGGTGCGTTTCGACGTCTTGGAGCAAGACGGCGTGGAAGCGGAGATCGTACATTCGCTTGCAAAGTGGAAAAGACTGGCTCTGAAAAGATACGGTTTTAGAAACGGCGAAGGCTTGTACACGGACATGAACGCAATCCGCAGAGATGACAAGTGCGACAATCAGCACTCGATATACGTGGATCAGTGGGATTGGGAGATGGTCATCTCCAAAGAGCAACGCAACGCCAACTTTCTCAAAATGATAGTGTCAAGAATTGTTTGCGCCATTTGCGACACGCTTGACGAAACGAAGAAGGCTTTTCCCGTCATCGATTTGAATCTCAAAAGGGACGTGACCTTCATCACCACGCAAGAGGCGTACGACAGATATCCCGACCTTGACTCGCACCAAAGAGAGAGCGCGCTTGCAAAAGAGTACGGCACGATCTTTCTCACCGAGATAGGCGGCGCGCTTGCCAACGGCAAAAAGCATGACGGCAGAGCTCCCGACTATGACGATTGGTCTCTCAACGGTGACATAATCTTCTATGACGAAGTGCTTGACGAGAGCATAGAGATTTCGTCGATGGGAATAAGGGTGGACGCGGACAGTCTTGCAAAGCAGCTTGAAATCGCGGGCGCAACGGACAGACTTGTCAACTCCTATCACAAGCAAATTTTGTCGGGAGAGCTGCCGCTGACAATCGGCGGCGGCATCGGTCAATCAAGGCTTTGCATGCTGATATTGCAAAAGGCGCATATCGGCGAAGTGCAATCGAGCTTGTGGCCCGACAAAATGCACGATCAATGCGACGGGGCAGGCATAAATCTGCTTTGATATAAACAAAATCAATCTGAAAACAAAACTCAAAACAATACTCAAAAAAATAATACTCAAAGGTGTTTATGGAACTGAGAACTCACAATTGCGGAGAATTAAGACAATCCGACGAAGGCAAACACGTCAAGTTGTGCGGCTGGCTTTCCAGCGTGCGTGACCTTGGCGCAGTGATCTTCTTTGTGTTGCGCGACTACTACGGTTACACCCAAGCTGTCGTCAGCGACGAAGAGAAGAAAGAACAAATCCGCTCCATTCCGCGTGAAAGCACGATTTCCATTGAAGGAAAAGTGGTGCTCAGAAGCGCGCCCAACCAAGATATGCCCACGGGCATGATCGAGATCGAGCCGGACAAAATCGACCTTCTCGGCAAGTGCTACGAGCTTCTCCCGTTTGAAATCGCAACCAGCACGCAATCTCGTGAAGACGTGCGTTTGAAATATCGTTTTCTCGATTTGAGAAACCCGGACGTGAAGTCGAAGATAGTGTTCCGCTCAAAAGTGGTGAGCTGGCTTCGCAACAAGATGACGTCTCTCGGCTTTTTGGAGATCACGACGCCCATTCTCACGTCGTCGTCCCCCGAAGGCGCGCGCGACTACATCGTGCCGTCAAGGCTTTATCCCGGACACTTCTATGCGCTCCCGCAAGCTCCGCAACAATACAAACAATTGCTCATGGCAAGCGGCTTTGACAAGTATTTCCAAATCGCGCCCTGTTTCAGAGATGAAGACGCGCGTGCGGACAGAAGCCCGGGCGAGTTCTATCAGCTTGACACCGAGATGTGCTTTGCAACGCAAGAAGACGTGTTCGCCGTCATGGAAGAAGTGCTCAGCGGCGTGTTCAAGGAGTTCTCTCCCGCAGACTACAAAGTGGATCAAGGTCCTTTCCGCAGAATCACCTATCGTGACGCGATGAGAGATTACGGCTCGGACAAACCCGACCTTCGCAACCCCCTTCTTGTCAAGGACGTCACGGACATACTTTCGGAAAAAGCGCCCTTCTTTGAAAAGGGCAAGACCATCAAGGCAATCGCCGTCAACGACTTCAAGGAGACGAGAAAGTGGATTGACGCGCTTGTCGAAAAGGCAAAACTCAACGGTGCAAGCAACATGTATTGGTTCAAGCTTGACGAAAAGGGCGAGCTTGCAGGCGGCATTGCAAAATTCCTTGCCGACAGCAAAGACGCGCTTGTTGAAAGACTCGGTTTGAAAGCGGGCGGATTTGTCGCGATTCTCGCAGAAGAGAAGGGCGTTGAAAAGCAAGCGGGTTACATCCGCACCGAGCTTGGCGTCGGTCTCGATTTGCTTGAAAAGAATGCGTTCAGATTCTGCTGGATCGTGGACTTCCCGATGTACGAATACGACGACGAAGGCAATCTCGGCTTCTGCCACAACCCGTTCTCCATGCCCCAAGGCGGACTTGACGCTCTCAACAACATGGATCCGCTCGACATTGTCGCATATCAATACGACAGCGTTGTCAACGGTGTGGAATTGAGCTCGGGCGCAGTCAGAAACCACGAGCCTGCTATCATGGAAAGAGCCTTCGAGATTGTCGGATACGGCAAAGAAGTCATAGAAGAGAAGTTCTCTGCGCTCTACAATGCGTTCAAATTCGGCGCACCGCCGCACGCAGGCATCGCACCGGGCGTTGACCGTATCGTCATGCTCCTTGCCAACGAGCCGAGCATCAGAGAGATCATCACCTTCCCGATGGACAGAAACGCGCGCGACGTTCTTATGGGCGCGCCCGGCACCGTCACCGACAAGCAACTTAGAGAAGTGCATATCAAGATCGATATGCCCAAAGAAGAAAAATAAGAATATCAAAAGGGACCCTGTCCCCAGGAGAAATATATGAAAAAGAAAATTTTTAGCGCATTTGCGGCAATCTTGGTTCTCGTGATAAGCGTCGCGACGTTGGTTGCTTGCAATCCGTACAAAAACACCGCAATCGGCGGCGGCGATGCAAGCGCGGCTGTTGAATCCAACGGCGGCTATGTCGTCAAACAAGGCAAATATGTGTATTTCATCAACGGTTTTGTCGGCGCAGACGCCGATGCGACTTGGGGTGCGGCAACCAAACAAGGCATCGTCCGCGCAGAGATGAAAGAAGACGGCACGATTGACAACTCAACAAGCAAACTTCTTGTCCCCAAGAGCATCTACAACTCTTCCGCAAACGGCGGCATCGCAATCTTCGGCGAGTGGGTGTACTATGCAACGCCCAACATCGACAAGGACAAATCGGGCACTGCGTCCACAACCAACACCGACTTTATGCGCACCAAGATCGACGGATCGGTGACTCAACTCATCGGCACGATCGGCACTCGTTCGGCAGAATATATCTTCACCGAATCCAGAGTGTTGTATTTTGACAAAAACACCGTCAGCTACATCGATTTTGCGGGCATGAAGACCAACAAGAACATCGGCAACGGACAAGGCGCAGTCAAAGGCACTTTGCTTGAAAACGTCGCCAGCATCGCTTGGGCGTACGGCTCAAAAGAGATGTTCTATGTGCAAAATGCTCCCGCAGAAGACAGCTACAAGAACTACAACAACCTTTGCGCAATCAACCTTGACGGCACAAATCAACGCACTCTTGCCACCATCGACACGTTCTTGACCGAAGGCAAAAAGCCCGAAAACGACCAACTCAACGTGTTCAAATACACGCTTGCAAAGATGTACGTCGAGGCGGACGGATCTTCCACGATCTACTACACCAAGACGCACACTTTGAAGAGTGAAGCAGTCAAAGACGGTTTGTTCATGGCAAAAGCCGCGGACGTCAAAGCATCCGAAAAACTTCTCAACAAAATCGGCTCAACCACGCTCGTTCCGCTCGGTTATGAAGAAGGCGCACTCGCATACAACGCAAACAGCAAATACTGCTGGTACAAAGGCACCGAAACGGAAAATCCCGATGGCACCGAAACGGAAAATCCCGTTCTCGTGACCGATGCTTCTCAAACCATTTGGAAAGTTGACCAAAAGAACGGCATTGTGTATTTCTCCGCAACGTCGTCTGCAACCGCGCTCTACAAGATCTCCTACAGGGGCGCAACCGACAACATCTCCACCGTCATCTCCGAAGGCATCAAGACGGACGGGCTCGTGCTCGATTTTATCGGCAACGATTTCTTCTTCTTTGCAACCAACGACAACAACTATTTGCACACCATCAATCTTTTGACTTTTGACAAGGACGCAAAGGATGCCGAGAGCGCATACATCGGCATTGGCAGACCTGAAAAAGAAGACAAAACCGACAACAAATAATTGACGTTTTCAAAGTGGCTCTCGTTGTGAGAGCCGCTTTGCCGTTTTAACAATGTTTTTGCGTTCTATTCCGCTCGATTTGGCTTTTGGCAATCTCTGCCAAAGCACTTTTGAGCGGCGCAAAGATAAGGAACAAGGCTTATGACAAAGACCATTTTCATCACGGGCGGCAGTCGCGGCATAGGGGAAGCCCTTGTGAAAAAGTGCGCAGGCAACTACAACGTTGCTTTCACTTTCAACCGCTCGGGAGAGCGTGCAAAACGCTTGCAAGACGAGCTGAACGCCACCTATGGCGGAGTGTTTGCCGTGCATTGCGACGTGTCCGATCCCCAAAGCGTGTCCGATGCCGCCATAGCGGTGAAGAAACGTTTTGGCAAAATCGACATTCTCGTCAACGATGCAGGCATCGCAAAAAGCGCGCTTTTCATCGACACCACGCTGCAAGATTGGCGCGATATGTTTTCCGTCAATGTGGACGGCGTTTTCAACGTCACAAAAGCCGTGTTGCCCGATATGCTTTCACGCTCGAGCGGCTCGATCGTCAACGTGTCGTCCATTTGGGGAGTGAAGGGAGCAAGCATGGAAGTTGCCTATTCCGCAACCAAATCCGCCGTCATCGGCTTCACCAAAGCTCTTGCCCAAGAAGTCGCCCCCATGAACGTGCGTGTCAACGCCGTTGTCCCCGGTGCAATCTCCACCGACATGATGAAAGTCTACACACCCCAAGAAGTGCAAGATCTTTGCGCCACGTCTATCCCCCTTTCTCGCCTCGGCACTCCCTCAGAAGTTGCCGATGCAATTCTATTTTTAGCCAACTCAGAGTATATTACGGGGGAAACCTTGGTCATCTCCGGCGGTATGTGAGCGCACCAAACGGCGACTAACTGCGTCAGGCACGACTTGCCCCAAAATCACGTACTACTTGTACGTTGGGTTTTGTTTCAAGCCGTGCCTTTCTTGTTATTCATCCGTTTGGACACGCTCACATGAGCCGAGGGTGCTTTCGCACTCTTCATCTCAATATCGCACTCACATAAATTTAGTTTATGCATCGCAATATTGCCGTTACAGTGAGCGCACCCGAACAAAAGCCGTCATTGCGGCAACGACATCGCTTGCAAGAAGCAACGCCGAGAGCCGCATTAGGCTTTTGTTCTGCTAACCGCGCCGAAAATCTTTGCTATCAATTCACACACGGACAAAAACCCCTGCCGCAATTTCGCAAGATTGTCGGCTTGGTGGTTTGATTGGGTGGGACACCCACACCCTAAACGAAAACTTATTTGGAGCGTACTTATAAACGGAATGTGTCACTTCGAAGACGGAATTG
>ULSH01008693.1_pt1 | contig 10213 bp, 7 predicted proteins | sample 1956151 | NCBI WGS metagenome assembly ULSH01 (sample SAMEA4835702, study PRJEB28245) | human gut metagenome | biome: gut microbiome; material: fecal sample | place: Denmark | collected 2008 | reverse complement strand
CACGGTAGCCGTAAAGCGCCTGTTCTCAAACTCGATCGAGAGCAACCGCAAGCGCAGCGAGATAATCTCCGCCGCGCATATTTACAGAGGCTGTGCCATAGCCTGCACCGCCCCCGGAACGGAGAACGCGAGACTGCTCAGCGCGCAGGCGGCAGACGAGCTGCTTGAAGTCAGCGGAGTCAAAGCGTCGTTTGTTATCTTCGGCAGCGGAAATGACAGCATCAGCATCTCGGCGCGCTCCTACGGCGACATGAATGTCCAGATAATTATGGAATATCTCGGCGGCGGAGGTCACCGCACCATGGCGGCGGCTCAGCTCGGCGGCGTGAATATGCAGGAAGCGAAGTCGAAGCTCTGCGAAGCGATAGACGCAAAATATCCCCGCGCAGACGGCGAGGAGCAGGATTCGATTTCGTGATATAATACCGCAGTGCGGATATCATTCGCCCGCAAAGCTTGCATGATTTTATTCTTGTAAGTGCGGCAACCGACGCACCGACAAAGTTAAACCCGTAAATAACCCGAAAGGAATTGATATATATGAAAGTTATTCTTACACAGGATGTAAAAAGCCTCGGCAAGAAGGGCGAGCTTGTCAATGCCTCCGACGGCTACGCGAGAAACTTTCTCTTCCCGAGAAAGCTCGCAGTCGAGGCTAACGCACAGGCGATGAACGAGCTTAAAAACCGCGAGTCCGCCGAGAAGTACAGATTGGAGACCGAGCTCAAGAACGCCAAGGAGGTCGCCGCGAAGATAAACGGCAAGACCGTGAAGCTCACCGCAAAGGCGGGTCAGGGCGGAAAGCTGTTCGGCTCTGTTACCGCAAAGGAAGTTGCGGAGTCGATAAGCCGTCAGTTCGGCGTATCTGTCGACAAGAGAAAGGTGTCCATGGAGGATATCAAGTCGTTCGGCACTTTCAGCGCCGAAGTAAAGGTGTATAACGGAGTCAACGCTACGGTCTATGTCAGCGTGGGCGAGGAATAATTTCCGAAAACCGGAGGATCTAAGAACCGTGGATGTGAATAATTTAACCCTGCCCGAGGGGTATCAGATGCCCTTCAGCCTTGAGGCGGAGCAGGCGGTGCTCGGATGCGTGCTCATGGATCCGAACTGTATGCCGCAGGTGCTCATCTATCTGCGTCCGGAGTATTTCTATCTCCCGCAGCACAGAGAAATATTCTCCGTCATGGTGAGCCTCGATGCGTTAGGCAGCAAAATCGATCCGCTTGTTATTCTTGAGGCGCTCAAGAACAACGGAACATACGATGAGGCGGCGGGCAAGAACTATCTGTTCCAGCTCGCTCAGAGCGTGCCGACTACTTCAAATGTCGAGTCATATTCGAAAATTGTGCGCGAGAAGTATTTCATGCGCACCCTCATCACCGTCTCGCAGGAGACTATCGACAACGCCGTCGCCCAGACCGACAGCGCGGATATGCTTCTTGACGCGGCGGAGCAGAGAATATACGATATCCGCCAGGGCAAGACGAGCACGGGTCCGTCCAAGCTCAGCGACATAATAGTCAATCAGGTCTATGACACCCTGCAAAAACTGAGCTCCGAGGGCGCGGAGGCGTTCAAGGGAATCTCAACGGGCTACAGGGATCTCGACGACGTAATAGCGGGACTCAACAAGTCCGACCTCATACTTATCGGCGCGCGCCCCGCAATGGGAAAGACAAGCTTTGCCTTGAATATTGCGAGAAACGTCGCTGTCAAGGCTAAGAAGAAAATTCTCTTCTTCTCGCTCGAAATGACGAAGGAGCAGCTTGCTCAGAGAGTTCTCTCGACCGAAGCGCGCGTATTAAGCACAAAGATGCGAAGCGGCCAACTCGATACCGACGACTGGACGCGCCTCGGCCTTGCCACCGCAGCGCTCAACGACTGCGAGCTCTATTTCGATGACACGAGCTCGATAACCGTTGCCGAAATGAAAGCGCGCGCACGCAGACTCAAGAATGTCGACTGTATAATCATAGATTACCTCGGACTTATCCGCTCCGGCACAAAGGTCGAAAACCGTGTGCAGGAGGTTACGGAGATAACCCGAAGCCTGAAGCTCATGGCAAAGGATTTGAATATCCCCGTAGTCTGCTGCGCCCAGCTCTCCAGAGGCACCGAGGGCAGGGGAAAGTCCCACCGCCCGCAGCTTTCGGATCTGCGCGAATCGGGCTCGATAGAGCAGGATGCCGATATAGTCCTCATGCTCTACCGCGAGGAATATTATAAGAATGAAAAGGACGACCCGGACGGCGACGACGAGCCTGTATCCGCAGCCCCCGTTGCCAACGAGGTCGAGGTTATTGTTGCCAAGAACAGACACGGTCCCACAAAGACGGTAGATTTCATCTGGGATGCGGATCACACTCTGTTCATGGGCGTGGAGAAGATTCAGAATGCTTGATAAAGCGCTCGGCGCCGTGAAAAAATACAATATGCTCAGCCCGGGAGCCGCAGTTATAGCCGCGGTCTCGGGCGGTGCCGATTCAATGGCAATGCTGCTGTTCCTTATGAAGATAAGGGAGCGGTATTCGCTGTCGCTGACCGTAGCCCATGTCAATCACGGGCTTCGCGGCGAAGAGGCGCGGCGCGATGAAGACTATGTGCGCTCCTTCTGTGAGAAGAACGGACTGCGCTTTGAGGTTTTGCATGCCGATGTAGCGGCGCTCGCAAAGCAGAGAGGAGAGTCATGCGAGGAATGCGGGCGCAGAGTGCGCTACGAGTTCTTTGAATCGATAGACAAAAACGCAAAAATCGCAACCGCCCACACGGCGAGCGACAATGCCGAGACCATGCTTTTCAATCTCGCCCGTGGCTCGTCGCTAAAGGGGCTTTGCGGTATTCCGCCCGTGCGCGGAAATATAATAAGACCGCTTATTTTCTGCACGAGGGAAGAAATAGAGGCGTTCTGCCGCGAAAATTCTCTCGATTTCGTAACAGACAGCACCAACCTGACTCTCGATTACAGCCGCAATAAGATTCGCCGTATCGCAGTCCCCGCGCTAAAGGAGATAAACTCCGCTTTTGAAGAGAATGCCTCGCATTTTTCTCAAAACGCCGCGCTTGACGAGGACTTTCTCGAGGGCGAGACGAAGGCGCTTTTGCTCTCGGCACAAGCCGACGGCGGACTTTCCTGCGAAGCGCTGCTCTCGGCGCATCCGGCGATACGCCGCCGCGCCCTGCTCGGCTGTATAAAGAACGTATGCCCGAAATCGGCGGACTTTAAGACCGTAGGCGCGGTTGAAAATATTCTTTCGCCGGGCGGAAAAATTCAGCTTTCACCAGATATGTTTGCCGTCTCGGACGGCGCAGTTCTGCGCTTTGCCGCCCCAATAAAGAAGGGCGAGGAGTGGTCGGAGAATATAGAGCCCGAGTGCATAAACGGCTCCGCTTGCCATAACGGACGCGTATCAATTTGCAGAGTTAATAAAAAAATTTTTTTAGATACACAAAAAATTCACAAAGATGTGTTGGATTATTGCATTGATTGTGATAAAATTATAGGAAGAGTTCAAATCGGCAGCCGTCGTTCGGGCGATAAGCTGACCCTTGCGAGGCGCGGCTGCACAAAGAGCCTGAAAAAGCTTTTCAACGAGGCGCATATTCCGCCGGAGAGCCGCTGCGATATCGCAGTGCTGCGCGACGAAGCGGGTGTGCTTTGGGTCGAGGGCTTCGGCGCGGACAGACGGTGCCGCGTCGGAAAAAACACTGAAAATGTGCTTATAATACGGAGGGAAAAGCAATGATAGAGGATATAGAGAGAGTATTGCTCAGCGAGGAGCAGATACGCGATATCGTCTCCCGCCTCGGCAGGCAGATAAGCGAGGACTACAAGGGCAGGAAGCTGCTCATGGTCAGCGTCTTGAAGGGCTCCGTCGTGTTTATGGCGGATCTTATGAGAGCGATAACAATACCGTGCGAGATAGATTTTATGGCGGTTTCGAGCTACGGCTCGGGCACGGAGAGCTCGGGCGAAGTCAAGATAATAAAGGATCTTGACAGACCCATAGAGGGCTATGACCTGCTGATAGTCGAGGACATACTCGACTCCGGTAAAACTCTCCATTACATATCCGAGATGCTCAGAGCGCGCAGACCCGCGAGCATTAAGATATGCACCTTCCTCGATAAGCCCGAGCGCCGCATGATAAAGGATCTCAAGGCGGACTACGCTGGAACGGAAGTTCCCGACGAGTTCGTTGTCGGCTACGGTCTCGATTACGATGAGAAGTACCGCAATGTGCCTTTCCTCGGCGTGCTCAGCCGTTCGGTCTACGAGAAATAAGAGCGGTCAAAAGAAAACTTCGACAGTCACAGGAGGATTTGACGTTTGAAAAATAAGAAGAACAACACTGACAGCAATGCAAAAAAAGTGCTGGCGTGGATACCGTATATTCTCATTCCCATCCTCATAATTTCCGGTGTCTCCCTCTATGCCAGGCAGCAGAAGAACGAAAAGCTCGAGTATTATCAGGTCGTGCAGTATTTCGATGAAAAAAAGGTCACGGAATATAACCTCAATATGTCGAGCGGTGCGCTTGAGTTCAAGCTCAAGGGCGACGATAAGACGTATACCTTCACCGTGCCGAGCGTCGGTATGTTCCAGGAGGACATACACAACGGCGTTATCGCATATAACAGAGAGCATCCGGATACTCCGATAAAGGCGCAGTATCAGACCGGCTCGACCGGCGCCATTCTGCTCAATATCGTCCCGACGCTTCTCATGCTCGTTATCCTCGGCGCCATCCTCTTCTATATGTTCCGCAAGATGAACAACGCCATGAACAACGAGAACAACCGAACTCTTTCGTTCGGCAAGGCGCGCGTCAAGCGGGCGAAGGACGAGAGCCGCAAGACGACATTTGACGACGTTGCGGGCGCGGACGAGGAGAAAGAGGAGCTCAGTGAGATAGTCGATTTTCTCAAGGATCCCTCTCATTTCAACAAGCTCGGCGCGAGAATACCGCGCGGTGTTCTGCTCGTCGGCCCTCCCGGTACAGGTAAAACCCTGCTTGCAAGGGCTGTTGCCGGTGAGGCAAACGTTCCGTTCTTCTCGATTTCCGGCTCCGATTTCGTCGAGATGTATGTCGGTGTCGGCGCTTCGCGAGTGCGCGACCTTTTCAATGAGGCAAAGAAAAATTCACCCTCGATAATCTTTATCGATGAGATAGACGCCGTCGGCCGCCACAGAGGCGCAGGCATGGGCGGCGGACACGATGAGCGCGAGCAGACGCTTAACCAGCTGCTCGTCGAGATGGACGGCTTCGGCGCAAACGAGGGCGTTATAATCATCGCGGCGACCAACCGCCCCGATATCCTTGACCCCGCGCTGCTCCGTCCCGGAAGATTTGACCGTCAGGTAACGGTAGGCTATCCCGACCTCAAGGGACGCGAGGCCATACTCAAGGTTCACGCCAAGGGCAAGCCCTTAGGCCCCGATGTCAATCTTTCGATTATTGCAAAGACAACCATAGGCTTCACCGGCGCAGACCTCGAAAACCTGCTCAATGAGGCGGCTCTTCTCCCCGCCCGCCGCGATAAGAGAGCCATAACCATGCCTGAGATAGAAGAGGCGATGATAAAGGTCGTCGCAGGCACCGAGAAGAAGAGCCATAAGATGACCGACAAGGAGAAGCGCCTGACCGCCTATCATGAGGCGGGTCATGCAGTCTCCGCCTATTATCTCGAGTATAACGACCCGGTTCATCAGGTATCCATAGTGCCGAGAGGTCAGATGGGCGGATACACAATGTATCTCCCGACCGAGGATAAGAGCTATCATTCGAAGAACGAGATGCTCGACAATCTTGTCAGCCTCCTCGGCGGCAGAGTTGCCGAAGCCATAGTTATAGGTGATGTTTCAACCGGCGCGTCGAACGACATTGAGCGTGCCACGGATATCGCGCGCAAGATGGTCACAAAGTACGGCATGAGCGACAGGCTCGGCCCGATATCCTTCGGCTCGGGTAACGATGAGGTATTCCTCGGCAGAGATTACTCGCATCTGAAGAATTATTCGGAGGAGACAGCCGCAGAGATAGATGAGGAGATAAACCGCATCATCACCACGGCCTACGGTCATACCGAGGATATACTCAAGGAGCATATCGACAGACTCCATGCAGTCGCCGACGCGCTTATTGAGCGCGAGAAGATAAGCGGCGAGGAGTTTGAAACGATAATGCACGGCAACGAGCTTGCCCCGTTGGACGTGCACAGTGAAGACAACAGCAAACCGACAGAGCCGTCGGAGCAGTCCGACGCTCAGAACAATGGGGAGGCAGACGAAAATGAGAAAGAATCTGAATAAGATATTTTTCGGAATAGCCGTTTTAGCTGCGGGAATCATATTCCTCGGCTCGGCGTTCGGCTTCTGGGAAATAGGCGAAATGAGCGGTTGGTGGACCGTGTTTATCATCGTTCCCGCTATCGGCAGCATGATAGCCTCGGGTATTGATTTGCTCAATGTCGCGGCCGTCGCGGTCGGCGTCTGGTTGCTGCTCAAGTGCAACCCCCAGTGGGTGCCCGCAGAGCGCATGAACCATTTCGCTATTGCAATCGCCCTTGTCACCGTCGGCTTCTGGCTGATATTCAGCACGGTAAAGACAAAGAAGCTCAAGAAGCGTCTCGATGACAACAGCGGCCCTATTTCGCAGGAGAGCAAGCCCACATACACCGCAGTCTGCTCGGGCGGCGTTTATAAAAACACCACCGGCAATCTGCTCGGCGCTCACTGCCTTGCAATTCTCGGCGGTCTTGAGGTCGATTTGAGCGAAGCGCAGATAAACGACGAGATAACGATAAGCGTCACCGCGATTCTCGGCGGAGTCGATATTTATCTGCCCGAGAACGTCAGGGTCGAGTGCTCGGACGGCGCGAGCCTGCTCGGCGGCATCGACAACAAGATGCCCGCAAACGGAGACCTGTCTCAGCCGCTCGTCCATATCAAGCATTTCAATGTCCTCGGCGGCACCGATGTTATGACGAGAGTTCACAAAAAAGCATAAACGGCAATTAAATAACCTCGCGCCCGGGATCCTCGGATTTCCGGGCGTGTTTTAACGGAGAAAAGATGAACAGACGCAAATTTGTAAAACTGCCGCCCGAAAAGGCGCCCGAGATGTTCTCCCTTGTCCTTGAGCGGATGCAGTGGATGGACGAAAAGGGAATAGAGCATTGGAATGTTGTGGAATACGATAAGCTTTATCCGCTTTCATATTATGAAGAAAAATGCAGAGACGGTCTCGCTTTTGCGCTCGAGGACGAAAACGGAGAGCCGGTCTGTGCCGCCGTCCTGCTCGAGCACGATGACAGGTGGGAGGACGATGCTCCCTCGCTCTATGTCCACAACCTCGCCTCGAAGTTGGGTGAGCGCGACGCGGGAGCGGAGTTTCTGCGCCGCGCGGGGGAGTACGCCGTGAGCGAAGGCAAAGCATATCTTCGTCTCGATTCGGCAGAGGACAGCGCAGCGCTCGCAAAGTACTACGAAAGCCTCGGCTTCGTCAACGTGGGAACTTGCCAAGACGGCTCATATAAGGGCATTCTCCGTGAAAAAAAGTTGAAATAACGGACAGTGCTTTTCAGCACCATATGAATTGAAATTTGCAGCGCAGCTGCAAGAGGTATACCGTAGCGGCAGCTTTGTTCGCCCGCAGAAACACAACGGCTAAGCCCATGTAGGGGCGGATATTATCCGCCCGCGGTTTATGCAGCAGCTTACAGTAGGCGAGCGAAGCTCATTTCTGCAAGTGGCTTGCGGAAATGAGCTTTGTAGGGGTCGGCGACTCGACGACCCTTTGACGCATCAGCGTCACCGAAAATCTATTTATTTCGTCCGTGTCTTGTAATACGCTCTATGCTCAAGGTTTGCCATCTGTGCCGCCTACGGCGGCAGCGGTGCAGGGACACATTGAGAAACAAAACAGTCGAGACAATGTGGGCGAATCAATGCAAAGCCCCCTCAGTCTCGGCTTCCCCGCGGGGGAGCCATAATTGACACTCCGTTGCAAATCCAAATTGTGCAATTCTTTGACTTGCGATAAAACTACGCAAAACAACCGCAACAGTTCATCCTGCTGCGGTTGTTTTCTATGCCTTGTGTTATTTTCTTAATAGGTTATCTCCGCTGTCTGCGAAGCGTTGCCCGCCGCGTCGTATGCGGTTATACCGTATACCGTGCCGCTCTGCGCGTTTTTGATGACCGCCGCGGTGTCCTCGTTGTATTCGCATCTCGCTAAGAACTTGCCGTCGGCGCATATCCTGTAATAGGCTACGCCGAAATTATCCGTCGAGGCCTGCCAGCTGAGTACGGCGTTTCCGTCACCGTCAACGGAGAATGTGAGCGCAGTAGGCGCAGTAGGTGCTTCGCTCTCGAGCACGTGCCCGTTTTTCAAGTAGTCAACATAGGTGTTGTGGAACATCGGATTGACATACACGGGGCTGTAATAGTGGTTGTACGAGAACGTTATGATGTTCTCAGCGTATCGAGAGGCTATGTCCATCTGCTTAACGAGCCTGTCGAGCGTCGCGGTCACATCCTGCGTGTTCTCGGTTGCGAGCGGAGTTGTTATGCCTGTGGTGTTGCTCTTTGCTACGGCGCTTGTGAAATTCTCTACGTTTGCCCAAAGGTGTATCTTTTTTCCGCTTAACTTCACGGCGTCGGAATACATTCTCCAGACATTGACGAGATTCTCTTCAATCGTCCAGCCCGCGCCTACGGCGTCCTGCGGACAGAATATGTCCTGCTCGCGGAAGTTCACCGACCTTATGAACGAAGCCCAGAAGATTTTCGCGCTCTCTATGCCGGGGTTCGCCCCGTACTGCGCGAAAAACGGGCTTAAGAGCAGGGGAGCGTCCGCATCTGTGCGCTCGATAGCGTCGATTATCACATTGACGCCTTTTGCAATGAAAGCGGACGAGAGCTTTACAAGCGGTCCGTTGCTCATTTCGGGCGTGAAGTACCAGCCGCCGAACGCGTCGGGATACTTTGAAATATACCTGCCGTAGATTTCTTCGATCATGTCGGCGGAGACGTCGCAGAGCTCGCCGTAGTCCTTGCCGAAGCCGGACTTTGTCCACCATTCGTCATAGAGACCCAGGCCGACCATGACCTTTATTCCCGAGCCCGCGCAGTTTCTCAGCGCCGCTTCAACAACATCGGAGGTGCCGAAGGCTGCGTCCTTAAACGTGTCAAGCTCGGAGTTGTAGTAGACGGTCCATGTGCCGTCAGAGGCCTTGTGCACCACATCCTGAATGATGAGGTATTTTATCCCGGCCTCCTTCATTGCGCCGATTTCCTCCTGCCAGCGCCCATCGTCCCAGGATGAGCTCATCCAGGACTGAAGAAACGTGCCGTTGAATTCGGCCTCGCATTTCTTCTCGGGCATCGGGCAGATAATGAGAGCGATGCAGGTGATTATCCTGATTACCGTTCTGAATATTCTTGCCATATTTACCTCCTGTATTGTATTTCGGGGGCTTTTTTATATTTCGTATACTCCCGAGTCAAGCAGAGCGTACTCTCTGCCTCCCACTCTGAAATATTTATATACGGGCTCGCTGAAGGTGCGGTAGTCGTTTATGGCATAGGTGCTGTTGTTTATCTGCACGGTGCGGATCTTATGCGAATCACGGTTGCAGACGAAAATGCTTCCTCCGAGGAGCGTTATGCTTGTCGGATATGAGAACGCGCTTTGAGTGCCCCCGCCTATTCTGAGCAGCACGCGGGCTTCGTCTATCGAATAGTTGATTATCGCGTTTCGCTCCGGCACAACGCACCAGAGGGATTTTTCGTATGCGACGGGATTGCATACAGGCGCGCCCTGATATGTAAATTCATAGCGCCTGACGCATGAGCCCTCGGGCGAAAAAAGCGAGAACGTTCCGGCTCTGTCGAGAGTCACGGAGCAATTGTTGAAAAATCTTGTCGGCTGGGCAAAAATGAATTCGCCCCTCTGACCGAGCTCGTCCGCTATGCGCGAGCCGTTTCGGCCGAACTTGAATGAGACATATTCGCCCCTTGTTATGGGTGCGGCTATGCCCGTCTCGCAGTCGTACGAATAAAACGATATTTTGCACGCTCCGCTTTCAAGAATCTTTTTTTCTGCATATATAAAGCCCCCGTCGATAGGGGCGATGTCGGCAATGTCGGCATTAAGTATGCGCTGCAACAGCTTTTCCTCCGTTTCCGACGGCCTCTGTTCCGCAAAAA
>ULSH01054383.1_pt1 | contig 10226 bp, 9 predicted proteins | sample 1956151 | NCBI WGS metagenome assembly ULSH01 (sample SAMEA4835702, study PRJEB28245) | human gut metagenome | biome: gut microbiome; material: fecal sample | place: Denmark | collected 2008 | reverse complement strand
TATAGATATTTTGTTTATATTTAGCTGTATATCATTATTATAATATTTGTATGTATTCGCAAATAAGAGATCCAAACAGCTTAATGAAATGATAATTGTCGATGAGCATGTTTACATCACTGATTATCAGTGACAATTCAATTTAATCGGTACAACCTTTGTTTTGACAAATACACAGAACGTGGGGACAAATGCAGACCGTTGTATTTCACTGTTTTGCATATACGTGTTGTACCGTCTTTTTTCAGCCCTTTTGTGGAATGTCCTTTGTCAGATACAAGGTATTGAGTGATAAGGTATTTCCGCAGGTATGTTACAGAACGTTGTTGAATACAGAGGTAGTGGTTTTCTTTGGATTTCTGTGGTTTGTGGTATAGTTTTTATTTTCCAAAAGGTGTTGGATAGTAGAAAATTGGTCATAGAACCAGAAAACTTTTGTAGAATTTACATTTGATTCGCTTAAAAAAGTGTAGGGAAATGGGTGATATTCGTTTGGGAAAGTGTAAAAACATATGCGTTGTACTTGTCTTGGCCTTAATATAAACGACTCAAGCTTTCTTAAATTATACCCTGTCTAATATAATTGTGCTGTCGAAATAATAAATTATACCCATGCTGATATAATATCGAATATTTGTGCTATCTTTGTACCCGAAAAGGTATAAAGTATGATGCCATGAATAATCTTTCAACTACGGTCAAAATGTTGCGAAAGCAATATAAGCTGACGCAAGAGGAACTCTCGTTGAAGTCGGGTGTTGGGTTGCGCTTTGTGCGAGACCTCGAACAAGGAAAGGAAACGTTGCGCCTTGACAAAGTGAATCAGCTCCTTGACTTTTTCAATTATGAAATGGTTGCCACACAAAAAAATAATAATCAATGAGACAAGCCCATATATTTTACAAAGACCAATTGGCTGGTATTCTGACAGAAAACGATGCCGGGTATGAGTTCCGCTATTTACCGGAATATATCTCTCATGAAAAGGCAAAGGCGGTTAGCATGACATTGCCTTTGCAAGACAAAGCATATACAAGTCCTGTGCTGTTTCCATTTTTCGACGGTTTGATTCCTGAAGGATGGCTGTTGGATGTTGCATTGCGGAGTACAGACATCAGTATTCTTGACCGGATGTCGCTCTTGCTGACATGCTGCAAGGATTGTATCGGAGCCGTAAGCGTTATTCCTTTGGAAGAAAAGGAGGGAAGCCATGTGTAATTGCTTATATTGTTATCGTCCGCTCTTAAAAGGGGAAAAGGATATGCACACAGCTTGCATAAAGAAGTTCTTCGGAACAGCAACACTGCCTGTTCTTGATTATACGACAGAACAACTTGATCAGCTTGCTCTGCAAATCATTCAAGACCAAACCTCTTTGACCGGTGTTCAACCGAAATTATCCTTGCATTTGAAGGAACATGAGGGCAGCAAACGATTGACTATTGTCGGGCTATGGGGCGGTTATATTTGTAAGCCACAGACCTCGCAATATGAAATGATGCCTGAGGCCGAGGATTTAACCATGCACCTTGCTGAGGTGGCACGTATTGAGGTTGTTCCTCATACGCTGATGCGGATGGCAGATGATACGCTATGCTATCTTACCCGCCGGATTGACAGAACTTCTACCGGAGAGAAGATTGCGATGGAAGATATGTGCCAACTGACAGAAAGGCAAACAGAGCATAAATACAAAAGTAGTTATGAACGTATCGGTAAGGCTGTTTTGAAATACTCGTCTTTACCTAAAATGGATGTTACTAATTTCTTAGAGTTGGTGCTTTTTTCTTGGTTGACAGGGAATAACGATATGCACTTGAAAAACTTCTCTTTGTATGAGGTGGCGGATATGATACGTTTGACTCCTGCTTACGATTTGCTAAATGCTACTATCATCAATCCCAATGATGATGAAGAGTTGGCATTAACCTTGAATGGTCGGAAGAAAAAGCTTCAAAGAGAGGATTTTATTAGGTCGGCAGCCACGCTGGGTATAGAGAATGTGATTGTAGAACGACTGATAAATAAGTATATTAAACTATTGCCCAAGTTTGAGACTGTCATTCAAAACTCTTTCCTAAGTGCTGAATTAAAGAAAAAATATGGCAATTTGTTGAAGGAACGGCTTGCGAGGCTTTCGCAGAGGCTATAAAACGGTAAAAATACACAATGCTATGGATATATTAAATCTCATCCAAATAACATCATTGTTCATCCTAACTTTAATAGAAAGAGACGATGGACAAAAGAAACAAATTGTGGAGACGCCAACAAATGGCTCGTGTGTTTAAGGCTCGTATGATTCTGTATCCCGCTTATGGTCATTGCATCATTCGTGAGGATGGAAGCTATTATGAACATCCTCATTGGTTTGAGTTGGAAAAAGACAAATGGGCGCAAGTCTACAAAACTACAGGAACTCCGTGTGGTTGCTGGATGTGCAGAGGATTTGAATATGACCGCAAGGAGTATAAGAAAGAAACTTTGCGTATTATTCGGGAATCAATGGAGTAGTTTAAAGGGATAGGAACTAAATCTGTGCATTATGTGCACAGGTTCAGTTCCTTGCTTTTCATGTAGGATTAAGAACCACTACCGATATTCAGAATAAATATCTTGCAATGTATCATAAAATCCCCATCCACAATTCGATATGCTATCAATAAGCTTTTCAATCCGTTCGTAATAATTGGCTAACAATAGCATAAAAAGAAAAGCCACTGGTTTTTAGCGGCTTTCTTCTAATTGGCTATGGTTGTTTATGGCTGCTTACAAGCCATCATTTCCCGATGCAGCATATCGAACTGCTTGAAAACAAAAGAATTGGCGTTTAAACGGTAGAAAAGCCGTTTTTTACTTGTTTTTCAGGCCTGAAACCGCCTATTTTGCCGCTCTTTTCTCTTGAATCGAACCAACGGGAAAAACTGCTGTTCCCGTCCGAAGTCCACCTGTTTTCTATCCGTTGCGAAGGTACGAAATAAGTGGTAATTTCACCAACTGAAGTCAACTAAAAACAAGATGCAGTCACGAATATTTTGCAGCCAAAAGAAAAAATAGGTCGTATCATTGGTGAACTTCAGTAAATCGGATAGTCTGTCTGGCGAAGCCATTTCTTTTCTTCCCCTTTGTTTTGACTTTACTTTATTAGCCGTATATATAGGTACGGGGATAAAGTAAAGGCAACTTCCCTTTGACAAGCCAAAATTCTTTTCGTGTGACTAACTGAAAATATTAAGCCCCAACATATCATATAATATAGAAACAGATGCTTTCTCATTAACTATATGATATATTGAGGCTCTAAAGCGTGTCGGATGAATCTACTTGTTACAAAATAAGACACTTGCTTGGATTAAAGCCATTGCTGATATGTTCGTTGTCAAATACATACCCCATCTGATTGCAAATGATTTTTGTTCCGTTTATCTCTGCATCGATATTGGTGTGTGAATGTCCGTAAATCCATGCGTCAATACGGCTGTCAGCTATTAGTTCGCCCAGCTCGGTAGCAAATGTACTGTTCAGCACAGAACATCTATGGTGAGGAGCAACAACCTCCAATGTGGGAAGATGATGTGTTACCACTACAATGTGTTCTGCTGTGCTTTCTGCCAGACTTCGCTTTATGAAATCCAAACAGAAGTTATGCATCTGGTTAAACTCCTCTGTCTGGAGCAGTTTGCCATTATACATTATCTGCCGAAAATCATTCATACCCTTCCACACAAAATATTCGTTGGAAGGAGAGATTTGAGACCATAAAGTACTCATGATAAAGTCGGTGTCATCTATCCGCATTATCTGGTTTTGGTAATATCCTACATTGTTTTTGAATATCCAATTCCATTCTAATCCATTATCCATCACATCACAATAATTGTAATACTCATGATTCCCGGGCACAATGAGTACCTGGCGATAATTCGCAGAAGCCCATTTCCAGAAGTTGCTCAAAGGTGCAATCCTGTTTTTCAGATAGAATATATCTCCGGTAAGCACCAGAACATCGCCTGTTACCGGCAGTTCATTATGTTTCAACCATCTGCTGTTATCACAGAACTCCATATGCAGGTCGCTCATATATTGTATCTTCATTCTACTGTCCTCCTTTTTCAATTTGCTTGGTTATTATTCTCTTGACCTGCTCAAATGATACAGGTGTAAAGTTATTGTTGTCAACTCCGACATCATACTGTGTTGGATAGAGATATTGAAGTCGGGCAGCATCAATTCCTGTGTTGTTTTGCCTTGTATGAACATGTCCGAACAGTTGCCATACATCTTTATACCCGCCGTCAAAGCATAGAAAAGGGTAATGGTTCAGATATATCTTCTGTTTGCCTACCTCTATATGCATCTGCATTGCCACGTGCTCAAATCTGCCAATGTACCCTTGACGTATATTTTTCAAATCGTGGTTACCTAATAATCAGATATATCTTGCCGTTCAACCTGTCGAGCGTTTTGTTCCACTCAGCTGAACCGCCAAGACAAAAATCACCTAAATGAAATACGGTATCATCTTGCCCGACTGTATTATTCCAGTTGGATATGATGGTTTCATTCATCATTTCCACACTTTTAACGGTCTGTTACAGAAACGAATGATATTTCCATGATAAAAATGTGTGTCAGATGTAAAGAACAGGTTGCTGCCATCAAATTTATAATTCATTTTTTCTCAATTTATGTGCATCACTGCACGTTAATAATCTGGTTACCAATTGCCCATCAGACGGAAATGACAGAAGAGCATCATAAGGGCGACTGTCACAAATGGGCATAAAGCAAAATAGTTGGAAAGTTTGTAAAGACTCTCCAACTATTCAGTTTATATTCTCATTCAAAGTACAAAAGTGTACTTGTTATGTTCGTTGGAAAGTATTTGCTATACGAGGTTTAATGCGTGAAACATGAACACACGACACAGATTCAGTGCGTTTATTGCTCTGAATTGAGGTTGTTATTGATATGTCATTCTGTGTCTACGCATTGTTAGTGTTTATACTGTCTCAAAACCGTTGCAAAATTAGCGAATAAATTTCATCCTCATATTGATCTTCATGAAATATCAGTCTGAGAGAGGAAAATTCGGTGGATATTGACAAAATGCCGAAAAACATTTGGTGGAAAGTGTAATCCTTCTGCCTATCTATTCATGCGTATAATAGTTATGTATATAGTAATATTTTGTGCAGAAAAACATATTCAACACACTTTAATTTTCAAAATTTAGCTGTTGTGCTATGAATCAAAATACTTCAGAAAAAACTCCTGCATTTATATGTGTTCTTACAATCAAATTTTGTATTTTTGCATCAAACTATAACTCCTTTCTTTATGAAGCAACTAAATAGAATAAAAGTAGTACTTGTTGAGCAAAATAAGACGGCAAAATGGCTGTCCGAACAGATTGGTAAAAATACCTGTTCTGTGTCCCGTTGGTGTACAAACACATCGCAGCCTGACCTCGAAACATTGTTTCGTATCGCTGAAGTTCTGAATGTGGATGTAAGGGAGTTGCTTCATGTAGAAAAGAAAAATAATTCAACCAATCTCCAATAGTATGGCTATTCCGATCAATATTGAAGACTTGCTTAACAAGCGCAAGATAGAGTCCAACCGCATTGAGTTTAAGAAAGGATGGAATCCTGATAAAATCTATCGTACCATCTGTGCCTTTGCTAATGACTTTGACAACATTGGCGGCGGATATATCGTTGTGGGGATAGAAGAAGATGAACGGACTGGCATTGCTAAAAGGCCGATCACAGGTTTGCCGATTGAAGAATTGGACGGTATTCAAAAAGACATGATAGGGTACAATAACAAGATAGAACCTTACTATATGCCTCGCATTGATGTTCAAGAAGTTGATGGGAAGAACGTTTTTGTGATATGGGCTCCTGCCGGGGTTAACCGCCCGTATAATGTGAGGGAACGAGTAACGGCAAAACAATCTCCAAGCAAATGGTATGTCCGCAGCGGGACAAATACCATTGAAGCAAAAGGTGAGGTGCTTGACGAACTCAGGGAAATGGCTAATAGGACGCCTTTTGATGAAAGAGGAAATGAGCGAATTGATATTTCGGATATTTCTCCGACGTTGGTGCTGGATTATCTTCAGACAGTAGGCAGTCGTTTGGCAAATGACTTTGAAAGCAAACCATTTGTGGAAATACTGGGTCAGATGGACTTGTTGACTGGCCCGACCGAACATCAAACACTCAAAAATGTGGCAGCGATGATGTTCTGTAAAAATCCTGCGAAATTCTTTCCTACGACACAGGTGGACATTATTATATTTCCGGAGGGGTGCATTGAGAATCCCAATAACATGATTGAAGTGCCGAAGATAGTAGGGCCAGTCCCTGAAATGATCAAACAGACTTTGGACTATATCCGGACTAATGTCATCAAGAAGCGGATTGTCAAGCCTAAAGACAAGGCAGAGTCGATCACATTCTTCAATTATCCTTATCAGGCCATTGAGGAAGCGGTTGTCAATGCGCTTTATCACAGGGATTATCAAGAGCGGGAGCCGGTAGAGATAACCATTGAACCGAAAAAGATTTCCATTCTCAGTTATGCAGGGCCAGACCGTTCCATCAGTCTGGATGCCATTCATAAAGCCGAACACCTGAAGTCACGCCGTTATCGCAACCGCCGTTTGGGTGACTACTTGAAAGAACTCCAATTGTCAGAAGGTCGTGCGACGGGCATCCCTACGATACAGGACGAGTTACGCAAGAATGGTTCAGAGCCGGCCAGGATTGAAACGGATGAGGACAGGAGCTATTTCTTAATTGAGATTCCTTGCAGGAAAGGATTTGAAAATGCGAGTGAGCCATTAAATGAGCCATTAAATGAGCCATTAAATGAGAAAGAAATGATGATTCTTAGAGAAATATTGAGTAGGCAGCCTATTAACAGGAAATTACTTACTCAAATTACCGGAATACCAGTATCAACGGTTACTAGAATTATTTCGAAGTTATCTACTGATCCATTCCTCTTGATTGAGCGACAAGGAGCCAAGAAAGATGGTGGATATATATTGACTGAGAAAGGAAGCGAATTTCTAATGCGATAAACATTATATCAATGAAAATATCCAATGATAGCATAAGTCCTATTCTGAATAATCCGTATGAGGAACCTAAGTGGCATTATGATGTTACACTGGAAGGAAATTTGGATTATTCCAAGATATTGGAAGGCAGGAGGCCCTATTCGGCCAATCTTACGGTCATGCCTGATACATCGTCCTCTAAATATCTATTTTCTGCTGAAGATATACCAAGGGAGGATGCAAATGCCAAATTCATCAATGGAATCAGGCAGGTCGTTAAAGAGTGGAGAGAACAAGGCTATCCCAAGGTGACCCGTACGTCGCGTGACCTTTTGATGTATTGGTTTTTGAATCCGGAGCGAGAACTTACCAAATCCCTTTTCTTTTGTCAGCGGGAAGCGGTGGAAACAGCCATCTATTTGAACGAAGTGGCTCCGCGTGATCCGAATCTCGGGAGGAGTATTCTTCATGAATTGGATATGCGTCGGGAAACCATATCCGATAAATATGAGGACATTCTTCCACGCACGGCATTTAAGATGGCCACAGGCACGGGAAAAACCGTGGTGATGGCCATGCTCATCCTGTACCACTATATCAATAAGAAAGAAAATCCGCAGGATACTCGGTTCGCTGACCATTTTTTGATTGTCGCTCCAGGCATTACCATTCGTGACCGCCTCGGAGTCCTCTATATGGACGAGTCTGGAAAGTCAAGCTATGACAAATTGGATTACTATCACCAACGTGGACTTATACCAGAGAAATATGCCCGCTTGCTCGGCGGACTGAACGCTGTGATCACCATAACCAATTACCATCAATTTGAGCCAAAGGTCTATTCTGGCAAGAAGTCAAGTCCCTTGGACGGAAAGCTCAAATATGAGGGTGGTGAAATGGTCAAGCAAAAGGACAAGGAAGAATTTACTTCTGTCCTTTCCAGAATGCTTGGCAAGAACATGAAGGGCAAGCGCATCGTTGTCATCAATGACGAGGCGCACCATTGCTATCTTCCCAAAGGTACAGATTCAAAGAAGAAATCGGAGGAAGAGCAGGAAACCGATGAAGAAAACAAGAAAGCCATGGTGTGGTATGAGGGCCTGCGCCAGATGAAGCGGCTTGACTATAAGGTTCAAGAGGTGTACGACCTTTCCGCTACGCCTTATTACCTGAAAGGTTCCGGCTATGTTCCTTACTCGTTATTCCCGTGGGTGGTCAGTGATTTCGGACTGGTGGATGCCATTGAGAGCGGACTGGTAAAAATCCCGTTCTTGCCCAAAATGGATTCTTCCCACGATTTGGACGAACCCAAGTTGCGTAATATCTATCAACACATCAGCAAGGAGCTTCCTAAAAAAGGCCAGAAGAAGGCAAAAAAAGAGGCAAAGGAAAATGGAGTGGAGTGCCCCGTGGGAGAGAAGGCGCCTAACCTTCCGTCATTGCTCAACCTTTCCCTTGAGCAGTTTGTCAAGGACTACGAGGATTATGACAAAGGTATCAGGCAAGACAATGAAGCTGCACGGAATCTTTTCACCGCACCGCCTGTGTTTATTGTGGTATGCAACAATACGACGGTTTCCAAAGAAGTGTTCAAATACATGGCCGGTTATGAGACGGTAGACGGTGAAGGCAATCCGGTATATATAGACGGGCATTTTGAAATTTTCTCCAATTACAGAAACGGGATTCCTGTAAAGCGTCAACCATCACTTCTCATTGACAGCATCGCCATTGATGAAGCCGGCGCAGTGGTGGATGATGAGTTCAAGAAAGTCTTTGCGGACGAAATACAACAGTTCAAAAAGGAATATGCCATTTTGCATGGTTCCGGAAGTGCCGATTCGCTTTCTGATGGAGATATCCTGAGGGAGGTGGTCAACAGTGTCGGCAGGCAGGGTAAACTGGGGCAGGATATCCGGTTGGTTGTTTCGGTCTCCATGCTTACCGAGGGATGGGATGCCAACACCGTGACGCACATTTGCGGTGTCCGCGCTTTTGGTTCGCAACTGCTTTGCGAACAGGTGGCTGGTCGCGCGTTGCGTCGGCAGAGCTATGAGCTTGTACCTTACGATAAGGACGGGAAGGAGATCGAGCAGAACAACCTGAAGAGGTATAAGAAAGAAAACATCGTCTGGAAGTTTCCTCCTGAATATGCGCATATCATCGGGGTGCCGTTCAAGACATTCAAGGGCGGTGGGGCAGGTACTCCACCGCCACAAAAGCCCAAGATGGTCATCCGGGCATTGGAGGAAAGAAAAGAGCTGGAAATCCGGTTCCCGAATATAGTGGGCTACCGCAGCGAGAACGTGATGGGGCGTATTGAAGCCGACTATACCGGTGAGCCTACATTCAAACTCAATTTCACGCAGATTCCCGAAGAAACGATTTTGTCTACTCCCATAGGTGAGGAGGTCAAGGTCTTGAAAAAAGATTATCGTGAACTGCGGGACGCCCAAGTTGTTTATGTCCTCACACAACGGTTGATTCAGCAGTATTATACGGATCATGAGAAAGGACGTGAATTTCAACTCTTCGGCCAGTTGAAGCGGATTGTTGAACAATGGTACGACACCCAGGTAGAGATTATTGGCGGAGACGGTTCGCGGGAAATCCGTCGCTTGGTTGTCTTCTGGAATCAGAAGGAAACATCTACCTCCATTTATGAAGGAATCAGGCGGGCCAATACGGACAAGGAACAGATAAAGGCAATCCTGAACTACTACAACCCCGAAGGGAGCACACGCTATGTGTTTGGTGCTACTTCCAAAGAGGTTTATCCTACCCGGAAAAGCCATGTCAACTTGGTGGTGGCTGATACGGATTCTTGGGAGCAGATAGCGGCCAAGACGTTGGAAGAGTTGCCGCAGGTGGTCCGTTATGTGAAGAACCATTTTCTCGACTTCAAGATACCCTATCTGGTAGGAGGGGTAGAACATCTGTATGTGCCAGACTTCATAGCGGTGGTCAAGACGGCAAGCGGACAGGAGGTGAATCTCATCATTGAGATTTCGGGCATGTCGGGCGACCGCTTGGGGCATAAAGACTTCAAGCGGAAGTATGTCAAGGACTTTTGGCTTCCGGCTGCCAACAATTTGGAAACTTACGGCGTCTGGGATTTCGTGGAAGTCTCCGACATCGACAACATCAAATCCAT
>ULSH01009844.1_pt1 | contig 10353 bp, 22 predicted proteins | sample 1956151 | NCBI WGS metagenome assembly ULSH01 (sample SAMEA4835702, study PRJEB28245) | human gut metagenome | biome: gut microbiome; material: fecal sample | place: Denmark | collected 2008 | reverse complement strand
GAAAACCGGCAACATCAAGGGCATAAAGAAGATTCGCCGGAAATGTCAATCCGGGCATAAGGGAAGATTTTTTCGATCGTTGAAATCTTCATTTCTTCAAAATTCGCTTCACCGCTGCGCAGGCGACTCAAGAAGCTCGCCGATACTCCGGAGTCGCGGGATATTTCAGAAAGCGATTTGTTCCGGCACAAGATTTCCAGTGCTGAACTTACATTTTCCGCGATTTTTATTTTTGGTTTCCTTTTGGTTTTTCTTTTTTTTGGCATAATATAGCACGTTTTCGGAAAAAATGCATTTTTTTTTCTTCTCGCTATTGAAACTATACTTCCGTTCATTATATTACTGTAAACACAGGAGCTTTGAACATGGAAACGAAAAAAACCATCACGATGCAGGCGACAAAAGAAGAGTTAGATAAACTGGAACTGATCGGGGAAATACACAAACGGAAAACGCTGAGTGATACCTTGCGCTTTTTGATTGAGCAGGAACACGAAAAAATTTTAAACATCTCGTTACATGCGGGTAAATTCCTACTTAGAGGTGCAGCAAAATGAGCGCCGCGCAAGTACCGGAATGGGTGAGAATATTTGAGGCTATCATTATTGGTCTCGGGCTTGGCACATTTCTGTGGGGGGGGGTCGCAGCGATCGGCTATGTTATCTGCCTGACCGTCAAGGGGGTAAAGGCGCTTTTCCGGCGGAAAGGGAAAACGGAGCCTGCGGCTGAATCTGTTTCTGCTCCGGAGCCTTCGCCTCTTTCTATTTTTACCCCATCGCCTTCTTATGATTTGATTGACAAAATTCTTAAACTCATGGATCAACACTTTGAGGTTGTCAAGGACCTGCAAGAGGAGATTGATGACCTTGAGGAACAAATTGATGACCTTGAGGAAAGAGTTGAGGAACTGGAACTTCACGAATCCGACAAACGGCATGAGGCTGTGGAAGAGTTTAAGCGGAAAGCAAAAGAAACGGAAAAATTCGTCGCCGAGAAATTCCGCGAATTCAACGAAAATATCAAAGAATCGAATAAAATTCTAGAGCCGCTCACCCGGCTTGGCGAAATCCTCAAGGAGTCTAAAAAATGAGTGACGTTTTGCTGAACATTCTTCTGCTGTCGGGGATCGCGCTTGTTTTGGCGGGGATCGGCTGCGCGGTTGCGCTGACGGTGTCGACGATCCGGAACCGTGACCGGGCGCTGAGGCTGTTTGAGGAGATCGAGAAGAGCAAAGCGCGGAGGGCGGCGACCTGGAACGGGGAGAAAGTCGATGAGTGAGGCGCTGATCAACATTCTTTCCGTTCTGCTTATCATTTGCGCGGTTGCGTGGCTTTTCGCCTGTGGTCAATTTGCGTTCTACACATGGCAGGCGTGGCGGGAGTTCCGGCAGGAGCGGGAAGACGAGAAACGGGAGGGAAAATTTGACTTGCCGGACAACTGCAAAAAATGCAAGGCGCGGCATAAGTGCTGGGCAGATGCGGTGGAAATCTATGTGAAGAGGAGCGGGAAATGACGTTTGGACTTTTCGAAGCGTTACAGATCGTGTTCAACGCGATTATGCTTCTGACAATAGCGGCACTTCTGTACGGGTTGGTGCGCGAAATTGTTTTTCCATATAAAACGGAAAAACTTTGGCACAAAAACCGCGTTCGGGAAAACGCCGCAAAAAATACCAAAAAAACTGAAAAAAAACTGAAAAAAAACTGAAATAGGACTTTCAAAAATGAAAAACGGGTGTATAGTAAGACTCAAGGAGCTAGAAAACTCCATAGCGAAGAGCGGGCGTTACTACCGTCAAAGTAGCAACCTCCTATTATTTCAGAAAGCATTTGGGCTTTCGGAAGACTGTACCCGCAAGGATCAGTGCACGACTCTTAGCGTGTTTTCTACTTCCGGAAGCTCTTTTTTTGTCCTGACTAGAAACGGGGCGGAAAAAGTAAACATAGAAAATTTACTAAGAGGTTTTGTATGTATAACGCCATCAACGAATTGTCCGGCGACGCGGCGGAGCTCAAGCTCCAAATTCGCCAGTATCTCGATTTCTCGATTCGCATGTCCCGGCGCGTGGCTCTGCGGACCACGCGGAAATACCCCCACCGGAAACAGCGTCTTTCCGATATCCAGTTGCGCCAGTTGCTCGGCGCGGTCAATCTCCTTATCGAAGCGCTGGAACCGGAGGGGAGCAGGAATTGAATTAAACTATCGGTACCTGACCGCCTGAGTGCCGTCAACGAGTACCACTAAAAACCCGTTCAGCAGAGACTGAACGTCAGCTGACCGCCGAAGCTGAACCAACGGGCGGGTGAACATTGAAAATTATGAAATTCTCTGAAAGGAGAGCTGCCGAAAAAATGATCGGCGGTCCAGTCCCGGTACTAACCCCCGGACGAAACACAAACAAGCGGGTTTATGGTATTTTCCGCTAAAAAATCCAAAACGGTGAATTTTTTACCAAAAAAAAGAAAAGAAAAAGACAGGAGACACACCATGATAACAATCAGCGAACGAGTTGAAATAATTTCTGCGTTGACGGAAAAGGCAATGATACTGAAAGAGTCGGCAGGACATGACATCAGTATCGAATGGTCGCCGATTCTGAACGAAATCAAAATCAGAGCCTATATTGGCAAATTCCAATCTGACAAGGAACCACAAAGTTTTTACATTGATTTGAATGCGAATAACCCGGCGGGAAGATTCCACGAAGCGATGAACTATCTCAATTCCATGCCGCAATAAGCTGACGAACGAAAACGAAAAAAAGAAAAGACAGACAGGAGACAACACACCATGATTACGACAGAAGAGAAGTTCGGGATGTTCACAAATATAATATACAAAGCACTGAAGCTCAAAGAATCGGGCGAGCATCATATTTTCGTTGAATGGATCCCCCATGTTGACTGGCTAAAAGTAATAATATATAAGGGACCGTGGGAACTGAACAAAGAATCAAAAATTTTTATGATTGAGTTTCAATATGTATCTTCCGCTAGGCGAACCTATAAGAAAGTAATGGACTATCTCAATAACCTGGAGAAAACAAGCGAATCGGAGGCACAAAATGGTTGAACAATGCCGACACTGCCACGGTCGGGGCTTCCATTACGTGGAGCGCGGCTCTTCCCTGACTTACACATGCGAAGACTGCGGCGGTTGCGGTTACGTTGCGACTTGCCCGGACTGCGGAATGAAGTTTCCCGCCGTTGCTGTTGCCGCTCTTGACGGCGGGCGCTGCCCGGAATGCGAAGCGCTCCACGAGGCGGAGCTTGAGCGGGAAGAGCTTGAGAAAATGGCAATGGAAGAATTGCAGGAAGTTGTATCATTTTGAAAAGAAAGCGAGGTGAAACATATGTCAACCAAAAAAGAAGTTCCGGAGGCGATCATCACGGCGATCAACGTCATGCTTGCGCCGTATGGTCGGAAGTTCGAAGACATCGATGAAACGATTGTCAAGCGGATAGAAGAACCGCGCTTCATCAACGTAAAGGATGCCGCCAGTTACAGCGGGATGAGTCGATGGCTTGTACGGTTCGGAGCCCGGAAGGGCTTTTACGCGACTCGGAAAACCGGAAGCAAACAGAAAAGCCGCCTTCTGATCGACAAGAAATCGTTTGACAACTGGATCGACAGCCGCGCTTCCGGTCAGACGCAGAACCTCGGCGAATCGGCGAACGCGTGAAAATCAACTCAACCCGAAAGGAGAGCAAAAATATGCAGAAAAGAGATGAAAAAGGGCGGTTCATGGCATCCGACACCAAGAAGCAGAAAGCATCCGGCGGCGACGCGGTAAAGATTCTGATCCGCGGCGGAGATGCCCCGGTCACGGTGGTTGTGAGAACATGACGGAGAAACTGGAAACGGAAATCATCCGGGCGGAAAAACACTGCGTTTCCTGCCTGCACTGGGACGGCGTCGTTTGCGCGATCTTCCGGAAGCGGAAAGAGGGAACGGATCAGTGTTCCCGGCGGCGGATGGAGTACAAGCCGCACCCGGCGTTTCTTGCGAAAAAGAAGAGTTGGGGATGAGTCAATAAAAAAAGTGGCTTCCTGGTTTGGACCGTAAACCGGAAAGCCTCAAGGTGATGAAACATCGTAACCATACATGCAACGAGGAGAATTTCAAACGATGGAAGAAGAAAACGAAAAAAAAATTGACGAGGAAGTCAAAAAGCTGTTTCCCGATGCGGATGATGGCTTTACCGGAATCGCGGTGCCGGAGCATGCGAACCGCAAAACGCGGCTTTCCAAGGCGCGGGTGATTCTCCTGACCTTGTGCAGTTCGGACAACGGGGAGGCGATCGACGTTCTGCGGACGGTGCTTTCCGTGATCGACAGCCGGGCGTACATCGGGTTCAAATGATGGGATTTTTCCCGCCGTCCGGGGCGGCAAACCGTTAAATATAGTTAGGCTATATGGTGTGTTGGTCGGGGCGGCGCCTGAGGCAGGGCGGCGGGATTCTTTTTCAATCTCAAAAAAAAGTTGATTCACGGCTTGAAAATCGCGGAAGCGGAGGTATATTAATACCAAAGGACGTAAGAAGCCTTTAACACAAGCGGCAGTCGCTAACCGTCATCGGCGGCGATTCCCTGAAAGTTTTTTTGTTCAAGTCTCATTTTTTGGGCTTGATGGGCGATCGAAAGATCGGCGTGTCTTGTGTTCACGTTTCTTACCCCATCGAGCCCTTTTTATTTCCGCAGTAAGAAGCGGAAAGGGGCAGAACAAGAGAACTCAAACACAAGGAGTACAACAATGATGTATCTCGCCGCTCCGATGCCGAGCAAATGCTCGGAACTCAGAACCGTGATTTCAACCCGAATCCACAGAGCGATCCACCTTTCTCACCTGATCGCACTCCGTTGCACGAAGCGCAACTATGACCGGAAGCAGTCCATGGCGGAAGTTCAGCTCCGCCAGTTGCTCGGGTCCCTCGATCTCCTGATGCAGGAGCTGGACGGAACGAAAGCGGGAAAGAAAACCAAAACCAATTAAACCGAATTCAAGCCGCAAGGACTCTTTGACAGAGCTTTCAACATCGAATACGCCTTGCAGTTTGAACAAAACCAAACAGAAACTTGAAAATTTTACACGGGGAGTCACAAAAATGACGAAAATCTATACGACAATCAAGGAAACGGCGGCTATGGTTGCCGTCGGAACAATCGGCGGCGCTATCGCGTGGGGAGTCATGGAACTGGAACAGCTCGCCAAAGCATGGCAGTTTTGAACGGAGGACGGGAAAATGAAGGAATTTGAATTGTCGAAAGAAGAAAAAGCCTTCATGGTTACGGAACTCGCCCGCAGCGCGGTTCTCCTCAACGCAGAGGGGAAACATTCGGCTACAGCAGACTACACGGGGAATATGGTGACCGTCTGCTACTATATCGGCGGATACCAGATGGGGGCTATGCCAACCAAGTTGATTATGGTTTCGCTCGGCGGCTACACAGATCCAAAAATCGCCTATGACGAGGCAATCGCCGAATTCAAAAGACTTGAAGCGTGAGGGGGAAACGAAAATGGCAAACGAACTTTTGAAAAATTCTGATACATCGGCGGCAAAAGCCGAAACCATGAATCTGCCCGCGACGTTCCAAGCGGGAGAAATCTTCATGAACATTCAGGCGTTTGAGTCCGCGCAGCGCATGGTGAAGCCGCTTGCGACTTCCGACCTTGTGCCGACCACGTTTCAGGGGAAACTCGGGAATTGCCTGATCGCGCTTGAAATGGCTCAGCGGATCGGCGCAAGCCCCTTAATGGTGATGCAGAATCTGTACATCGTCCACGGGAAACCTGCGTGGAGCAGTCAGTTCCTCGTCGCCTGCATCAACGCCAGCCGCAAGTTTACCCCGCTACGGTATAAAATGACCGGCGAAAAGGGAACCGATTCATACGGTTGCATTGCGTGGGCAAAAGATACGGAGGGGGAAGTTCTGGAATCCCCGGAAGTGACTATCGGGATGGCAAAAGCGGAAGGCTGGTTCCAGAAATCCGGAAGCAAATGGAAGACCATGCCGGAACTGATGTTGCGCTACCGTTGCGCAACGCTGTTCGCCCGACTGTTCGCTCCGGAGCTCACAATGGGAATTCAGACGGACGATGAAGTCATCGACGTTTCCCCGGTTGTCACGGAGTCGCGGAAATCCAAGTTTGAATCCAATTCCGACGCAATCACGGTTCAGCCGATTGAAGAAGGCTCCGCAACTGCCGGGAATTCCCCGGAAGTTCCCCCGGCTCCTGCTCCGGCGCCGCATCTCTCCGATCTTGAACAGCTTCAGAAGCTCCTTGACGAAAAGGGCATCCCGGTCACAGCCGACCGGATCAAAGAATACGTTGAATCGTCGGGCGACTTCTTCATCTTCTCGATGGTTGCCCAGAACGTTGACGCAATCGCGGAAGCGGTTCTGTCCAAAGGAGAATAAAGATGAACGCGGAAAAAACAACACATCATCTTTTTTCTCCGTCTTCACTGGAACGCCGGGAGCTCTGCCCGGCATCCGCACGGCTTGAAGAGGGGTTGCCCTCGTTCGACACCGAATATTCTCAACCGGGGACGGAGAAACACGCAAAAGTCGCCGCGCTGATCGGAGCATACGCCGCAGGAGAAGAAAGCCCCGACGAAACAGACGAGGACGTTCTCAAAGCGTTTAAAAAAGCCAAAGAAATCGTTCAGAATCTCGAAGAGCCCGCCGTCGGGATTTACGCCGAAAAGCCGCTTTCATACAAGTACTGCGGTATTGAATATTACCGGGGAACGGCGGACGTGGTGATCGTGACAAAATCAAAACTTGTCATTATTGACTTCAAGTTCGGACATCGCGCTGTAACCGAAGCGGCGGACAATTCGCAGGGCGCGGCTTACGCGCTCGCTGCGATGAAGACGTTCGATCAAACAACGGCTGATGTTCACTTTTACAATCCGGTAATCAATCAATTCTCAAGCCACACGTTCACGAATCCGCAGGGGATCGCGGAGTACATCATGGGCGTGATGATGCGGTGCAAGAATCCGCAAGCCCCGGCGATCCCCGGCGAAACGCAGTGCCGCTACTGCAAAGCCGCGTATCACGGGACCTGCCCGGCGCTCGCCGCAACCGTTGAAAAAACATCGACCAAAGCGGAAAGCCTTGTGCCGCTTCCGTCGTTGCAGAATCTCACGAACGCGCAAATCGTCGACCTGAAACGAAAATGCGACCTTGTCGCCAAGCTCTCCGAACGGATCGACAACCGGATCAAGGCGATCTGCGAAGCTGAAGGCTCCTGCGGACCGTTCCGGCTGAAAGAAGTTTCGGGCGGACGGGAAATTCCGGAAATCACCGAAGCATTCAAATGCGTTGACAAGGTTTTCACCGCTGAGGAGTTCCTAGGGTTCTGCTCTCTTTCAGTCGCAAAATTTGAAAAAGGGTTTGCTTCCAAAAAAAAGCAGCTCGGAGAGTTCAAAACGGAAAAGGAAGCAAAAGTTCAGTTCTGCACGGAGCTTGCTTCTCTGATTCAGCAGAAGCCGAACAGAAAAATAATCGTGGAGGCGTGATAGAAAATGCCATCCTATTATCTCCATGAAGAGCAGGTGACGAAGTTGCGGGCGCTGAAAACGCCTGTATCTTCCGTGCTCGGTCGCGCTGTGGAACGGTACCGCAACGGGGATTTCTCCGGTTTGGTACGTTTTACGAACAAAACGCACAAGCGCGATTTAATACCAAAAAAGCGGGTATCCGTTACCGCAAGGTTCCCCGGAATCAATGACGAACGGATGAGACAGATTTTAGACTGCCACTTTCTCAAGCAAGACGAGGAGCGGCGGAAAACATTAGAACGACTAATAGAAGAGGAGGACAAAAAGATCAGCAGACTGATGAAATTTTTTACCAGCAAAAAGTTCATTTTAAGTTGAACTTTTCCGTTCTTTGAAATTTGGAAGCAAGAGGAATCTACGGTGAGTGTTGAAGTAACTGGAGGCTGCGGGTATTTTCTTTTGTCCGTCGCGAAAACGAGCGGAAATACTTCTGGTCATACAGTCAAACAATCAGTACCCTAGGGTTTCCCGGTCAAATTTATCCGTCCAGAATCACAGAAATTTCCGCATTATCGCCTAGCGAGAAGCCGTTATTCTCTCTCGTTCTGTTCCGGTAAATTAGTGCCTTGAGATAAAAACTTTCCTCTTCCAAAAATCAAAACAAAAAAACAAGAAGGAGAAAAAGAAATGCCAAACAGGTATATCCGAGAAGGATATTTAACCAGTGAACGCGTCAACATGCTTGACGCAAATGCAGAGCGCTTTTATTTCCGCCTGTTTCTCGTCGTTGACGATTTCGGACGGTACAGCGCAAATGCAAGAATTTTACGGGCGGTCTGTTATCCGCTTAAGGGAAATATCAGGACGGCTGATATTTCCCGTTGGATGTCAGATTGCGAAAACGCCGGGCTGCTGCAGCTCTACACTGTGGACGGGACACCGTATCTCCAGATATTGCGTTTTTCTCTGAATCGTTCAAATTGTCGGTCGTCGAAGTCCAAATATCCTGATCCACCGGATTTTGTTGACAGTTGCTTACAGGTTGTTACAGGCTTGAAAGCAAATGCGCTCGATAACGATAGCGATAGCGATAATAATAAGGGTTTTGTCGCGCGTGGGCGCGAAGAGCCCCCAACCAAAGAAAAAACCGCATCGGGCTCATCTGTTGAAGTCGTTCCATATCCCAAACTGGATTCCGATGGAATCAACCTCGTGAAACAGCGTGCGGAGACAATCGGCTACAACATTTCCGATTCGGAAGCGGAGAACTTCATTGCGTCGTATGAGTCGTCCGGGTGGACGCGTTTCGGACAGAAAATCCGCAGTTGGCCCGCCCTGCTTGTGAGGTGGCGCAATGAATCCCGGAACGGCAGAAACGGCAGAAACGGAGGCAAGGAAAATGCAGATTGCAGAGACGTTACACTCAATGCAGACGAGTTTCTCAAGAAGCCGTACTGAATCGGGGAAATGGCGGTCCATTGCTCAGATGGTTGCCGAGGACCTTTTTGCCCGCGACGTGAAACAGCCGGGATTGAACCTTGAGGAAATATTCGCAAGGATTCATTTCGGCGAATTTGCGGGCGGCAAGGGGCTTCTCCTGATGGGAACCCCAGGAACCGGGAAAACGTTCATGCTGCGGGCTCTTTCCGACATGTTTGAGATTCCGATGGAGGACGCGGTGGAGCTGGAAAACTGTGCGGGGAACGAGATTTATACCCGCGACGTTTTGCGGCTGAACCGTCCCCGCTGGTCGGATGTTCCGAGGCATTGGAACGATTTGATTCTGGACGATCTTGGCGCGGAATCGGAATCGGTGATGGTGTTCGGGCGGGTGATGTTCCCCGGAACGAGCGCAATTTCGGCCCGATACAAAGTTTTCGTTGATAACGGCTGGAAAACGCATTTTACCACGAATCTTTCCCCGGAACAGCTCCGGAAAAGATACGGCGAACGGTGTTACAGCCGCCTGTGTCAGATGTGCGAGTTCATCCCGGTTGTCGGGGCGGATCGCAGAAAGAACAGGACCGCTTGAATTGATTTGAACTGAACGAGTTACAAGAATTAACAAGGTGATGAAGATGGAAAGAAGATATTGCAAGTATTGCGGGAAGCCTATACCCATGGACGATCTGTCGGAATGGCGTTACCGCGCAAAAGTTTACTGCTCCGGTACCTGCCGGAACAGGTCGTTTTCCGTGTCGAGGATGAGTCCGCGAATTACAAAAGAATGCCCGGTTTGCCACACAAAATTCGTGTCTCTTGCCTGCCGTGACAAGGTTTATTGCTCCACCAGATGCGGCTACATCGGCGCGGCATTGAAGAAAAAGAAACTCTGCCGGGATCATTCCTGTCTTGACAGCGGTTTCAGCTGGTCGGAAGTCTTCCGCACCGCGGAAAAGTATCACCCGGAGCGCTTTTCTGAGCTTCATTTGGACCGCCCGGAAATTCAGCAGGAAGTCATTCAGCGCTTCACCGCGGGATTGATCTCGTGGGAGAAGACCGATAGATACGCGTGGTTTTACAACCATGTGCTGTATCCCGATGATACTCTCGCCGAGACGATCAGCGACGGTTTGCTGATGATTCACGCGGTTCGCTCCGCGAATGAAGCGGATTTTATGGAAATGGCGCGAAAATGAAAATACCCAGATAAAAAAGGAAGAATCATGAGAAAATATCAGATAAATTTTTTGGATCCCGATAAAAAGCCTCTTATTATTGAAGCGGAGAGCTTTAAGGATGCGTTAGAATCCTCCATAAAAAGAGGTGAAGACCTTAAATACGCGAACCTTGAAGGCGCGGACCTTTCATACGCGAAACTTTCATACGCGAAACTTTCA
>ULSH01015846.1_pt1 | contig 10382 bp, 8 predicted proteins | sample 1956151 | NCBI WGS metagenome assembly ULSH01 (sample SAMEA4835702, study PRJEB28245) | human gut metagenome | biome: gut microbiome; material: fecal sample | place: Denmark | collected 2008 | reverse complement strand
CTGCCGAATGAGCTTTACGAGCGCTTATTTCAATCCACTCCCCTCATACGAGGGGAGACTCACATGACCATCAAAGCGCGGTTGTTCGACCTATTTCAATCCACTCCCCTCATGCGAGGGGAGACCTTCGCCGTCGTCACGTCGCAGTCTGACAGGCTATTTCAATCCACTCCCCTCATGCGAGGGGAGACGCAGAAGACGATCTGCACGCGGTCGGCGGGGCCGTTATTTCAATCCACTCCCCTCACACGAGGGGAGACCTCGGCAGAGATGCAGCAGGAAAGCCAATCGTCATTTCAATCCACTCCCCTCATACGAGGGGAGACGGTGGGTCTTGGTCTGGAAAAAGTCGTCGCAGGTATTTCAATCCACACCCCTCATACGAGGGGAGACGACGCTGGCCGAACGAAGCGCCAGCACATCGCAATTTCAATCCACTCCCCTCATACGAGGGGAGACAAACATGGAAAATCTCAATACCATTACGTCGATATTTCAATCCGCTCCCCTCATGCGAGGGGAGACTGCAATCGCGGCGATCTCCTTTCTTTCCTGCTCATTTCAATCCGCTCCCCTCATACGAGGGGAGACCGACACAAAGACATGTTCTCAAGTGATTTCGCGAGATTTCAATCCGTTCCCCTCATGCGAGGGGAGACGCCGATCTCGTTGCTTTCCTGCGCGTCGTCCGCAATTTCAATCCGCTCCCCTCACACGAGGGGAGACCATACATTCGCGAGATTGTCCCATGCTGTCACGTCATTTCAATCCACTCCCCTCATGCGAGGGGAGACGCTCGGCAAGGGCAGCAACCTCAACAAGGGCGTCATTTCAATCCACTCCCCTCACACGAGGGGAGACGAGTTTTTGACGACGACGATGCTGCCGTGCGTTATTTCAATCCACTCCCCTCATACGAGGGGAGACGCGCTCTACGATCAGACGATGGAGGCCGCGCAGACTATTTCAATCCACTCCCCTCATACGAGGGGAGACGCACATGGACACGGGCAAGCGCTGCGTTCACGTTGCATTTCAATCCACTCCCCTCATACGAGGGGAGACGTCAAAGACCTGCCCCAGCCGAACGTGAACGTCATTTCAATCCACTCCCCTCACACGAGGGGAGACAGCATAAGCCTCCAAAAATCCGTCCAGATTTATGTCAGCTTACACAACAAAACCATGATACACCGCTTTTTGGGGCTTTACAAGCCCCTTTTTTGCGGCGCAGAGCCCGATATTCGGGGTGCGAAGCCCACGGGAAAGCCATGACAGCTTCACCTTCGCACGGTTTTCCGAGGGGTCCGGTATCACTCCATGATTTGGCAGGTTACGCCCTGCGGCAGATGCTCGGTATCGACGGAGAACTGATAATCCTCAAAGCTGCGCGGCGCGGCAATTTCGGGTTTGCGCTGAACATCCACGAGCTTGAACAGCTTCCACGCGGGGGCTTCGCCCAGCTCGCTGTCATGCTTGAAGATAACCAGCTTGCGGACGGCCATCATGCCGCGCGCGGCGGAGCGGTCGTTTTCAAACATATTCAGAATCGCTTTCCAGAGGAGCGCCAAATCGTCTTCGTCGAATCCGGTCGTCTTGCGCGCCAGATTGGCGGAAACAAACCCCTCTGCGCGGTAGAGGCCATAGGGCACGATGAATTTGCGGCCCATCTCCGTGCCCTTCTTGGCCGCGTCTTCTTCCGTGGTGATGGCCACGCGGGTGATGGTCACCTCCTGCGGCATGATGGGGTCAACGCTTCTGGCGAAGCCGAGCTGCACGGGGCCGCGCACCTGCCCGCAGTTGAGTGAGGCTTTAACGAACGTCGTCATCACCGCGCCGAACGTGCGGATATCGAAGTAATGGCCGCACATATACTGCATCAGCTTTTTATCGATATCCGGATCGGATTTTTTCAGCGCCTTCAAATCCGTCTCCTTATGTCCCGCCGATTCGAGCGCGGCTTTGTCACTGGTGTTGAGCGGCACGCCGTCCTTGATGTAGATGCCGAAGCGCGGGTCATCCTCCTTGACCGTCTCCACATAGTTGCGGATTTTGCGCTTCAGGCAAACGTCCGTCACCAATCCGCAGCCCGTCTCGGGATCGACGCGCGGCATGTTGCCCGCATCGGGGTCGCCGTTCGGGTTTCCGTTTTCCACATCGAAAAGAATCACGAAGTCATATCGATTGCGAATCACATCAGCCATTGTCCTTTTCCTCCTTCTTGGTGAACAGCTTTTGTTTCTGATGGTAGTAGCCGATTTGAAAAATGCCCTGATCTTGCAGGTTCAGGCGCAGCGGATAGCTCTGCGTCACGTCACCGAGCAATTCGGTGATCATCTTGTCGTAATAGACCGCCGCGCCGCCGCCGATTTTGCTAAGGTGGCTCTGCGCCAGACGCAGCAGCGTCGGGAATACGAGCGCCGGTGTTGCGCAGGCGGAATTGAAATAGCGATCTTTGATGGTCGTGTTGATGTTCGGATTGGCTTTTTGCTGCACGGCCTCCAGCACCGCGAAAAGCCTGCCCAGCCGATAAGGCAGATAGGTCGATTGTTCGTTCAGCTCCACGTCCAAAACCTCCTTATAAACATGTGTTTGGTCTTTCTGCTGTTCAACGACGTTGCGCAGCAAATAGGCTTTGATGATCGCGGCCTTTCCGCGGTTGATCTCCTTCTCCGCGCGCAAACGGATTTCCGTCTGCGTATACAGCGCCGACGGATAGAGCGAACCCGTCAGCACCGCGCGCAGCATTTCGCCGACGAGCTGAGGCTGTGCCGATTTATCCCGGCTGTTCGGGTTGACGGTCTCCCGCAGCAACGCCCATATGGAAAGCGTCTCCCGCTCATCAAACGCGGGGCGGACAATGTTCAGCCGCTCCTGATGCTTCTGATAATGCTTCACAAATGCATCAAAGGAATCCTGCAAAAAGAAGCGCACCGACAAGCGGGATGCGTTCGGCGCAAGCCCCAGAATATAGAACCGGTTTTCGGGGTTCAGCGGCACGTTCGCCCATTTTACGGTGTGCCCCTGACAGAGCGCAGTCAACACGCCGCTCAATTCCTTTTGGGTGATTTCGTTCTTGTCTTCGCCGCCCATGCCCATCATCGCCATGAACGCGCTGCCGTAGGCGGGTTCTGCGCCCTCCGCCCAGTAAACGAGCGTCGTATCTCCCAGCCGTCCGTGGAAATCTGCTTGGCCGACCATGTAATTGAGCGCCGCGCCGTAAGCAAAGGCGGCGTATTTGCCGACCGGCGCGTTGCGTCCCTGTCCCTGATTGTCACGCGCGCTTTCCTTGCCGTAGGATTCAAACGCAGGTGCGTTGAAGGAAACCAGCGACGCACCGGAGGACTGCGCCCCCATCACGCCCTTGATGCTCGGATGCAGGATGGCAATCGGCCCTTCCTCGCCCGTGACCAGACAACGTCCCATCACAGCGTCATCCGACTTGGCGTAGGCTTCATCCCACGCGCGGCGGATTTCCGGCACATCCTGCGCAAGTTGCAGCTCTCCCTCCGCATCATGCGTCACAAAGACGATGTTGCCGCCCTTGAGCAGCGTTTCCAGATTGGGCTGAATCGCCGGATGACAAGCCGCGTTTTCGGGCTTCCAGCGCTCAAAGAAATTCAAAATCGCCTTGGCCGTCGGATGCCGAACATCCTTCAAAACATCCTGATGTTTTCGCGCACACGCCGCAAAACATTCGCGCGTCCGTTCCGGCTTTCCCTTTGCGTCAACGCCCAGCACATAGGCGGAATTATCGCACAGAAAATTCGCCGCCACGCCGCTGGAACGCTTCACGGGGTCGGGCAGTTTCATCACCCGCGGAATCTGCTTGCCCTTTGCATCCGTGCCGCCCATCAGCAGCAGGCTTTTCACCTGTCCGTCCGCGTCCAGCTCCAAGCCCCAACTGACCTTCACCGGCGACCAGCCCGGCTTTTCCAACTCGCCCCGCTCGGCCAGCGCTTCATAGCAGCGAACCAACGCTTGCAGGATCATTTGACCACCTCACAATTCGTCAGGTCGATCACGCCGTTTTCCAGTTTAGCGCGGAAAAACATCGGCTGAATGTCGTTCGGGTCTGAAAAATCCATGTCATACAGCATCAGGCCCAAATCTCGCGTTTCCGAAATTGTCGGAATCTTGCCGCCTTCCCACAGGCCGAAATGCGCCGTACACTCGCGCGTCCCACAATAAGGCTGGGAATAGGCCTGGCCCCTGCGCAGTCTGCGCGTGATGATATCCTGAAACTTGCCCGGGTTATCCGACGCGTTGGCCTGATCGGTCATCTCAAAATGCGCCTCAATGACATAGTGAACATCGCGGAGCATCGTCGTCGCCCGCTGCTGGATATCCTCGTTTCGGTCGATATACGAAGCTGCCTTGCCGTTGGCCTCCGACAGCATCGCGCTCGCCAGAATTTTGGATTTGACCTCGTTCCGCCGCAGATTGGTGAACCGAATCGGGTTCATCACATAAATTCGGTCGATGACATATCGGAGGCCGGGGTGCCAGAAGACGCTTTCAAGCATGCCGCGCGCACCGCTCGGCGTCGGCACATCGTATGAATAACGCTCGGTTTTGAGTTCCGGGCGGGACCAGCACGCATAGTCGCCCCAGACTTCCAGTTTTACAGACATGTTTCTCACCTCCATATCAGTTGTCGTTCGGTATGGCTGTATTATATCGCTCTCTTCTTCCCTTGTCAATATTTTTAGTTCATTGGACTGTTAAATAAATCAGTCAAGTTAATTTAAAACCTTCTTGACCCAGCGATAGAATGATGATACAATGCCATTGTCGTTTCAATCTCCAAATTGAAACGTGGATTGAAATATTGGACTGTTCAATAGCCAACCGTTTGAGGATGCATGCAAGTGCATCCTCTATTTTTATTTTGAAAGAAACCCATCGCCAGCTTCTGTCGAAAGGCCGCATTTCGGCTTGTACGCATCCGGCTGAATCAAAATGCCGAATCCGTCCTCCTGATGATCTTCCACAATGCCCGCAAAAACAAGGTTCTTATATTCGTTCTGATACACGTTCACGGAGCTTCGTCCCAATCGGCGAATCAGCGCCCTGCTGTACAGCCCCGCGCGAAGCTGCGCGATGTCCTCCGCGTTCCCTTCATTCGGCACATACACCGTGCAGGTGTCGGCGTCAATCAAACGAAATGCTTCCGCTGTCTTTCGGAATGTGCAGGCTCGTTCGCTGTTTAGAATCCGCTCTGCATCCAGCGCGTCGTCGCCCTTCACCCAAAGCAGTCGATTGAAATACGCCCGAATCGCAGGACGGGTGTTGATTTCCTCAAATTCCTCCATCACCTCCGTCGCGGCCTCGCGCTGCTGCATCATGGAACGCGGAGGATCTGCTTCCGCTTCAAAGACATGCACGACGCTTTCCGCCGCGCTCCGCTTTCCCTCGCGGTTGCACCGCCCCGCGGCCTGCAAAATGCTGTCCAGCCCGGCCAATTCGCGCCAGACCGACGGGAAATCGACGTCCACGCCCGCTTCCACCAGACTGGTCGAAACCACGCGGCAGACCTGCCCGGTTCGCAGCCGCGCACGAATGACGTTCAGCGTCTCTTCACGGTCTGTCGGAATCATCAGCGTGGAGAGATGGAATCGCCCTTCCTCGGGCAGGCTTTCGTATACCTGCCGCGCGCGTTTCCTCGTGTTGACGATGCAGAGCACCTGCTCCGCCTCCACCAGCCGTCCCGCCAGCTCCTCAGACGTAAAAACGCCCTCTCGCCGAAACGAAACCCGGCGGAAATCATCGAACAACCCATCCGGATCGGGCGCGATTTCACGCTGAACGAGCGTCGGCGCAAGCTGCTTAAATAACCTGCCCAGCGCGGGCTGCGTCGCCGTACAAAGCACCGCGGTCACGCCGTAATGCTGCACCAGCTCGCCGATGGCCGAGACGCACGGCATCAGGAGCGGCACCGGGAGCATCTGCGCCTCATCGAAGATGACGACGCTGTTTGCGATGTTGTGCAGTTTTCTGCATTTCGATGTTTTCGCCGCGTATAGCGATTCAAAAAACTGAACCGCCGTCGTCACGACCACAGGCGCATCCCAATTTTCGCAGGCCAGCCGCTTGCGGTAAGCCTCGGGCGTTTCCTCGCCGTCATCCGCAAATTCAACCTGACTGTGATGTTCCAATACGTTTTCTTCGCCCAGCACCTTGGCGAAAACGTCGGCATTCTGCTCGATGATGCTCGTATACGGAATCACGTATATCACGCGCTTCATCCCATGCTTCGCCGCATGCGACAGCGCGAACGCCAGCGAAGAGAGCGTCTTGCCGCCGCCCGTCGGCACGGTCAGCGTGTACAGCCCCCGCTCGTCCTCCCCGCCGCGCAGACAGCGCGCCAGAATCGCGCTCCGCTTGGCGCAAAGGTCGTGGGCGGGCGCTTCCAGCCACGGCGCGACGTGCGCGTTCAGCTTTTCCAGAAGGCGTTCCGGCGTTTCCCCCTCGCCGCGCGGCTGTCCGCCCTGAATCGCCGTCTCCGTATCCAGATAGTCCGCGTCCACCAGGCACGAAAACAGCATGCGGGTGTACATCGCCAAGCGCCGCGTGTCTTTCTCAGCCGCCAGCCACGCAGGAAACCGAGCTTTTGCCGAAATTTCGATTTCTGTTTTCCATGCGGATGGGTCGTTTCCGCCAGTCAGACGCTTGTTCAGCCGCGCCCAAAGCGTTCCGCCGCCGTCGTTCGTCTTGTCGCCCCTGTCCAGCAGGCCGCCGTGATGGCCCGCCACGGCAAACGCCGCAAAGGGATCGCCCAACTGAGCCGCCAACTGTGCGCCCGCCGAAGCGTGATCCACCTTAGCCGTGTGCGCCGGGTCGCGCTGCCGTTTCTGCCCGTTGGCGCTGTATTTGCCGATGTCGTGCAACAGCCCCGTCCGATGGCCGTGCTCCTGCGCGCCAAATGCCGCCGCAAATTCTCCCGCCAGCGCCGCGACGTTCTCCTCGTGCTCCCTCAGCGGCTGATACGTTCCGTCCGGCTTCAGGTGCGTGACATAATCCATTTCGTTTTCCCCCTCTTTGTGCAGACAGCGTCCATCGCCCCTCCTGCCCATACAGCGCCACGCCGTCCGCCGACTCGTGAAACTCCACCACGTCGCACACGTCCGTCACGTTCAGCCGCTCAGAGGCCATACGCCGCCTGCCCTTTCTTCGTTTGTTTGATCCATTCTATCGTAGCACATTTGTTCGATATTTCCAACATAACAGTGTGATAATCTGGCTAATTTTCGAAAGATTTGTAACCGGATAAGTCGGAAAAAGCAAATGCTGCACAAAACGCGGGCGCGCCCCTGCCATGGGAATACGGATAAATGCGGAAAAGATTCTTCCTGCAATCCTTCAATTTCCCTTTACCGTAAAATATTACATTTTTATGTGCAAAATGACAAATTGATATTTTCTATAACCATACAGCATGGTATAATACCGACAGGGAATTGATGAGGAGGATTTTGCCATGCATGCTAAACATCGCTTCTTGATCACACTTTTTTTGCTGCTTACACTTTCCATAACCGCTTCCGCGGAATCTATGCCCTTCTTTCCATGTGTCTTGAATCATCCCTACGAATCGAGTCAATATGAGGAATATGTTGAGATAGACCTCAAAAAATGGTATCGCTCCGACATTGACAATTGGGTAGACGATGATCTAATGGTCAAATCAGGTTCAGCGATTGTCCTAAATCATTCCATTTTAATAATTGATCTCCATTTTTCCGACTCTTTTGATTATGAGTCAAATGATACGCATATTCCCAATGAAATCACCCTCTGCAATCGCGATCCCAATGTAACCGATGATTCAGGAACACCAGAATGGCAGGTCACAATATTCCCCGATCAGGATGATCCCTATGCTTTCCATTACTTTGGCACATTTAATTGGACAATGGCAGGGATTCACATGTTTGGTAGATACGTTGCATTCGAAGGCGATCCTGAACCTGATTCATGCTTTTCCCTTCTAATCGCTGTCTATTAATAAGTGAGTCAAAACAATATAGGCTCGGATATTCAGTTCAATTAATCCGATGAAAAAGGCAACTACACGCTCGTATAGCTGCCTTTTGTGTTGATTGAGAATGTTCTTGCGTTAGTCCATCAGCGGATGGCGAAGAGCTTTCTTCGTGTTGTTGCCTTGACGCGCTCTCTGTGCTCTGCTACTAGGTAATTAAGGGCAGGTTTCCCTGCCCTGTGCAGACTGAGTTCTGCCAGACTTGTAAATGAATTTGCGCATAGTACTTGACGGTACCCCTTTCTTGAGGAAAATGCAGAAAAATCCCCTTGACTTCAAGAAGAAATCAAGGGGAGGGGAAAGAAAAAGGAGCATCCAGAGATGCTCCATCCGGAAGAATGTGCAAGTCATGAGTAGGATTTGTTGCAGATTCTATAAATATTTAATCGCTGAAAAACGTTGGATAAGCGATTTTTAAAAGGCGCATAGCACAATCTGCGATATATTGACTGCCATGAAAATTGAGTGCATATATAGCACCTGAAGAAATCGCTGTAATCCTTGAAAGCGAAGATTCAGATTCAAGTTGTACAATACAATCTTTAGAATATTCTTTGCCGATATCTAAAAGGAATCCGCCGTCCATGCAATAAGGCAGAAGTACAATGATATCGGGATTGGCAACTGCCAATGATTGCTCATCGGGACAATACAAACCATTCACATTGCAAACATTTGCCACAAGGTCAAAGAAGATACTTGGTTCACCAAACAAAGCAACAGTCTTTTTTTCATTTGTAGGTATTTTGTTTGCAACTTCACGGATGCTTGACATGGAAGAAATCATCTCGTTTACCATAGAGAGGGCTGCATCTGGCTTCTGAACAATATCGCCGAGGAGAATGATCAAATGGATGATGTCATCTATTGACTTTGGCGAATCGAGAAAGAGGGTCGGCACTGTAGAATGGAAGAAAGCGGGGAAATCTTCCTCGAAGTTATCTTGCAGGTACGAATCCAGAATCAGAAGGTCAGGATTCAGTGAGAGAATTTCTTCTTCGTCGGAGTTTTCCCAGCATTCGCCAGCAGCCTGTTGACTTTTTATCATAGTCGGCCAATCATCGATACCAGACTCAGCATAATGATGTCCCACGTAGATGATGCGTTCAGGTTCTACTAATCCGTATATAATTTCCTCAGCATAAAGCGGAAATACAACAATTCGCTGTGGAGGAGCATTGCTACAGTCTGCTGAAGCTATCCATGGTGTAAAAACACAGATTGAACACACCGTACAATAAATCATAGCTACAACTCTTTTTATAGGCAGCAACTTCATGATTGTTATCACTCCTTGATTTTTGAGCCGTTATCTTTTCGAGATAAGGTGTCAACAAACTACAATAGAAATCTGATAAACTAAAGAGACAGAGGTCAATCGAAAATAACGCCTTCATGCCAACCATAGCACACCCAATCGTTATCGGAATACGGGTGGAGATGTCCCTTTTTATGTTTGGTATCAAAGGAATAAACCGCTGGTTCAGGGCCCTTACCAAAGTCGTGCAATCCATAGTATACACCGCCATGACTTACAAACTTCTTTTTATCCTGGTGTTCTCCCAAAATCATTCCGGGAATCAACCCGAGAGTACCACCAATGTCAGAGATTTCTCCCCAAAATACCATGTTATTTTCAAACATCGGCGTCATTCCGGCATAGTAAGTCTTGTGGCTATGTCTTCCCTTCTTCCCCAGTATGCCTGCTCTAATAAACATGGCGCAACCAGTATCTTTATCCGCACTTACATCGGTTTTTCTGTCTACCAAGTATTGCAAGTTATTCATTAGGGCAGATACAGTTACGGTTGGTTTCTTGGAATTTGGGGATTCTATCGCTTGTTGTGTATGTAGAGTGATTGCACGTGTGTTCTGAATGCGAGTAAGGAGCGTTGTCCACAGCGAGGATGTACTCGCACAACCATCCTCATCAACTTTTGTGATTGGAGAATTGACACAGTATGAGTAGGTGTTGTGCTGAAGGGGCAGTTGTTTACCGAGAAGAATATCAGCGTTCAGATACTTACGGATAATGGGATTATAGTATCTGCTCCGCAGATAGTACAGTCCGGTTTCCTCATCATACACATACCCACGATAGCGGAACGGATTCAGCGTACCCAGTGTAGCCGCCAACGTGCCAGTCTTGCTGATCGGATTACCCCACGCATCATAACCATATTCTACCATCTGCGTACCATTCGCGTCAATCAGCGCAACCACATCGCCCTGCAAATTGTAGACATAGAAGTAATCGACATCGTTATAGGTGACCATACCGGGCTTCCCCTGTGCATCCCTCCTGTTACTATATATTTGCCCCTTGGTTTATGGCAGCCAG
>ULSH01014120.1_pt1 | contig 10401 bp, 11 predicted proteins | sample 1956151 | NCBI WGS metagenome assembly ULSH01 (sample SAMEA4835702, study PRJEB28245) | human gut metagenome | biome: gut microbiome; material: fecal sample | place: Denmark | collected 2008 | reverse complement strand
GCAGACCGAAAGGTGGTTCGCACGGCAAAGCCGTAATTGTGTGTGCCAAAGGCAAACACAATCAAGTCCACAAAAGAGTAACAAAAAAACACTCTACGAGTGTTTGTTTGGTAGGATTGAGTGGACTCGAACCACCGACCCCCACCTTATCAGGGTGGTGCTCTAACCTGCTGAGCTACAATCCTATATTTTGTGGTGGAGATACACGGATTCGTTCAATAGCGAGCGATTGTGCTTGCACAACGAAGCGAGCGTCAGCGAGGACAAGTCCTCGGGACATCACAAAGTGATGCGTTGCGCCCGCAACGGAATACGGGTATATTCACCTATGGTGGAGATACACGGATTCGTTCAATAGCGAGTGGTTGTGCTTGCACAACGAAGCGAGCGTCAGCGAGAACAAGTCCTCGGAACATCACAAAGTGATGCGTTGCGCCCGCAACGGAATGCGGGTATATTCACCTATGGTGGAGATACACGGATTCGAACCGAGGACCTCCTGAATGCAAATCAGGCGCTCTACCAACTGAGCTATATCCCCACGTGAATGCTATAAGATAATATCATTTGCTTTATGGTTTGTCAAACGTTTTAAGAAAAAAATGTTGTTGACAATTTATTTTTGAGCAAAGTTTTTCAAAAACGCAAGTATCAAGACGTGAAAAACGACGGCAATGCCGTCGTTTTTCGGTTGGGAAAGAGAGATGTTCTCACGAATAAGCGTGATGAACGGTTGGTTTGATTGCATAAAACTGCTTTTCGGTTGGGATTTGAAAAGCGGTTTTTGTCAGGCACATTCAAGCAAAAGCTTGTCGGCTACAAGGGCGATAAATTCGCCGTTGGTGGGTTTTTCGTTGGGAGAATAGATTTTGATGCCGAAAACGTTGTTGATGTTTTCGATCTTGCCCCTGTTCCACGCCACTTCGATTGCGTGTCTGATCGCGCGTTCGACCTTGGACGGGGAAGTCTGATAGTGCTCGGCGATGCCGGGATAGAGCCGTTTTGTGATCGAATTGATGATATCGGGCGTTTCGATTGTCATCTTGATGGCTTCTCGCAAGAACTGATAGCCCTTGATGTGCGCGGGTATGCCCACCGAGATGAAAAGGTTGGCGATGCGCTCGTCAAGGTTCTTGTTGGCTCTCGGCATGGGGGTGCGTTGGCGAGTGGTGAACGAGTCAAGGACTTTCAGCAGCGCATTGTAGTCAAACGGTTTGGCAAGGAAATAGCTTGCGCCAAGTTGCATGGCTTTTTGCACAAAACCGTCCGTTGCCAGCTGCGACATCATAATGACCGTCGGCTTTTTGCCTTCGAGCGCGCCAAGAACGCCGAATCCGTCAAGCTCGGGCATGACGATGTCAAGAAGAAGAAAGTCGGGACGGTGAGCGGCTACCAGATCCAGCGCGACCACACCGTTTTGAGCGATGCCCGCCACTTCGTAGCCGTCATGAGAATTGACAAAATCTCGTATGCTCTCGCAAAGAGCCGAGTTGTCGTCTGCAATGATAATTGTTTTGTTCATAAGATAAGTTCCCTCCTGTTTGTAACTTATATAAATCCTAACATAATCAAAAATTTTTGCGGCGCGAAAAAAAACGCGTTTTTCACCATTTTTTGTCGAGAAGGGCAGAAAAATGTTTATTTGAGCGGAAATAATCTATATGTTGCGTGTTTTTGGGATATCTGAGTATATTTTAATCGCAATTTGCCGATTTTTCAACAATTATTTTCACCTATTTATTATTATACAATATATTGGTGAAAAATCAAGTGTTTGCACTATATAAAGTTTTTGTAAAAAAAATTCAAAAACTTTGAAAATATAGTTTACATAATCGTATGTTATCAATATAATATATGAAAACTAAAACTATAACGAGGGTGTTATGGGAAAATATAAAAAATGTCCGCGTTGTGAACTCAACTGGATACCTATCGAAGAAGAACTTTGCGAAGTGTGCAAAGCGGAACTTGGCAAGGCAAGCAAAATAAGCCTTTTGGAAGACGATGACGAAGTCGAAGAAGAAGAGAGAATCTGCCCCGTCTGCAAGGTCAATTATCTCGAACCCGACGAAGACATTTGCGCCGTCTGCCGTGAAGAACAAGCCAACGCACACAATGAAAAAGAAGAAGACGAAGACGACTGGAAAGAATTTGTCGATGACGAACCCATTCAAGACGATGACGAAGAAGGGGAGCTTTCGCTCTACCAACTTCAAGAAGACGAAGAAGATGAGTTTGAAGACGACGAAGAAGAAAAATGCCCCGACGACTTTGACGACGATCTTGGCGACATCGACGACTTTGACGAAGACGAAGAAGACGAAGACGAAGACGAAGAAGACGATGACGATTTTGAAGACTGACGTGGCATAGCGCGTTGCGGTTTTTGCAACATACAACTGAATAAAACCATATCGAGCCGTCCGCATTGCGAACGGCTTTTGTTTTGATTGTTCAAAGCGCGCTTATACACGCTATGCGCAACTTCAAATAACTTGCAATTGCGCCGACAAAGTTATGCGCGCAAATGTCGCGTTTTTATTTACAAGGGCAAGGGAAAAGTATATAATAAGAAAAAAACTCGATATAATAATTCAATAGTATATAGATATATATAATATAACAATATATACGGATATATGGGAGCAGTTTATGGCAAAAGAACAAAAGGATCAATTCGTCAAAGAGATTGCCGATATGACCGTCGATTTTCCGCAATGGTACACCGACGTTGTTCTCAAGACCGCGCTTGTCGATTACGGCCCGGTCAAAGGCACGATGGTCATTCGCCCTTACGGTTACGAGATCTGGGAACACATTCAAGAAGAGCTCAACGCTCGTTTCAAAGCAACGGGACACAAAAACGCGTATTTCCCGATGTTTATTCCGTATAGTTATCTTGTCAAAGAAGCGGATCACGTGGAAGGTTTCGCGCCCGAAGTCGCGCTTGTCACACATATTGGCAACACTCCGCTCGAAGAGCAACTTGTCGTGCGCCCAACTTCCGAGACCATCATTTGCTCCATGTACGCAAAGTGGGTCAAGAGCTATCGCGACTTGCCCGTGCTCATCAACCAATGGGCAAACGTCGTAAGATGGGAAAAGACCACTCGTCCCTTCCTTCGCACAAGCGAGTTCTTGTGGCAAGAAGGTCACACTTTGCACCAAACCGAAGAAGAGGCGAGAGAAGAGACTCTCCGCATGCTCGAAGTGTATCGCGAGTTTATGCAAAACGTGCTTGCAATCGACGTTCTTGTCGGTCAAAAGTCCGAAAAAGAGAAATTCGCAGGCGCGGTTGACACCTACACGATGGAAGCCATGATGCTTGACGGCAAAGCCTTGCAATCCGGCACTTCTCACTATCTCGGACAAAACTTCTCGTCCGCGTTTGAGATCAAATATCTCGACAAAGACGGTCAACTCAAAAATCCGTATCAAACAAGCTGGGGCGTGTCCACACGTCTTATCGGCGCGCTCATCATGGCGCACGGCGATCAACGCGGGCTCAAACTTCCCCCGAGAGTCGCTCCCGTGCAAGTGGTGGTCGTTCCCGTTGCGGCGCACAAAGAAGGCGTTCTCGACAAGGCAAGCGAAGTCGCAGCCACGCTCCGCGCCCAAGGCATCAGAGTGGAGCTTGACGATAGAGAGCAATCTCCCGGCTGGAAGTTCAACGAATGGGAGATGAAGGGTGTTCCCGTACGTCTTGAAATCGGACCGCGCGACATCGAAAACGGTCAAGTCATGATTGCTCGCCGCGACACTCACGACAAGTTTGCCATGCAAATCTCCGCTCTTTCTTGCGAGATTCCCGCGCTTCTTGACGACATCCAACAAAACATGTTCAAGCAATCTCACGAGTTCTTACACTCTCACATCCAAGTCTGCCACTCTCTCGACGAGATGAAACAAGCCCTTGACGATCACAAATTCGTCAAAGCCATGTGGTGTGGCGATCGCTGCTGCGAAGACAAAATCAAAGAGCAATTCTCCGCCACTTCTCGTTGCATGCCCTTTGACCAAACACCTGTCGGTGACGTTTGCCCGGTGTGTGGGAAGGCGGCTTCTAAGGTTATTTATTACGCCCGCGCCTATTAAAACGGCACTATTGAGCGAATAGCTGTGTCAAAGCCGTCCACACAAACAGTCACGTACGACTCAGTACGCTCCTGCCTGTGTGGACGGCTTTTCCTTGCTCTTCATCTCAATATTGCCGTTTTTCAATCGCGCTAAATAGCGACTGACTTTGTCAGCACCCCGAGCTTGCCAACTCATGTACTACTTGTACATTAGGGTTGTCATTCTCGGGGTGCTTTCGCGTCATTCATCTATTTATCGCACTTTTACAAACTGCACTATTGAGCGATAGACTCGCTATTTAGCTACCATTTAATTTAGTATAAAATCTTCAAACATATAAAAAACAACGCAATTTGCGTTGTTTCAGTCTTCATCCGGTTCATACTCTATTATATCAGATACGGTGCAATTAAGAATCTTGCATAAATCATTGATTTTTGCAGTACTTATTCCTTTTCCATTGCGAAGTCTGTCAATCGTCGCACTGCTTATCCCGTATTTTTCAATTAGAGTGTAAGTCGATTCGCCTTTTTCCTTGAGTGTTTTCCAGAATGGAGTATATGTTATCATATCTACATTCTAAAATATGGTCTATATGTTGACAATAGTCATAAATATGACTATAATAAAATTGCAAATGTAATTTATCCAACAAACATAGAAAGAGTATTGTAATTTGGCATGGATTGCATCAAATATTTGATACGAGATCAGTAAAAAAGGGGAATATATGATATGCAAACGTTAAGCGGTATCATCATGGTTGGATTTGTAATCATGATTTTGGCAGCAATTTGGTTCAAACTTCATAAATAGGGGGGGGGATTAAATGTTCTTAGAAATAATAGGTGCTATTTTGGCTTTTGGCATAGCATTCGCACTTGCTTTGTGGCTTTTTAATTGTAAAAAATAAATACGTTTTTGAATTGCTAAAACTCTATTGCCAATTTTCGACATCTTTTATATAATGGCAGTATGGCAAACAAGAAATCTTCAAAAAACTCAAAATCAACAAAGTCAACTTCGACAAAATCGTCAAAGCAAACGCAAACTTCCACCATTGAAAAGGCGGTGAAAAAGGCGTACAAGAAAAATCCGAAAGCGGTGATTATCTCGCTTGTCGCAATCGTGCTTGTGATTGCGATAAGCTGGGCGATATTGTATTTCGCTTTCCCCGACACGTGGAAACAAATCGTCTCGTTTTTCGACAAGAATGGTGACGGCGGACACAATTTCTCGCCGCTTGTCAGGGGAGAGGGCGAGCTGTTGATGCACGTCATCGATGTCGGACAGGGTGATTGCATATATCTGCAACTGCCGGACGGCAAAGATATGGTGATAGACTGCGCAAACTACAACAATGACGGAGATTATCAAAAGAAAACCTTTGATTATCTTGACGCATACATCACGGACGGCACTGTGGAATATCTCATGCTCACGCACTGTGACAGCGACCACGTCTATTATATGGACGATTTGCTTGCGCGCTATCAGGTGGAAAAGATCTTTATGCCCAACGTGCTTGCAACGCCGGGAACAAAAACCGAGAGCAAAAAGAAACTGCAAGACCAAATAGACGCGCTCGACACGTCAAGATTCACCGATCCCGACACTGTGGAGTCGGTGACGTATGCGGAGTTTTTCATCGCCGCGCTCACCGAGACGAATTGCGAAATCGTGCTCAACGTTGATCCCGATGAAAACACCAACAGCATTATCATCGAAGAGACGACATACCGTCTTGTGTTTTATTGCCCCACGCAAGAGTATTACAACACAACCAATCTCAACAGTGCGGAGCGCAAAAACGCAATCTCGCCCATCGGTATCCTTGAATACAACGACAGGAAAATCATGCTCACGGGCGATAGCAACAAAATCAACGAGCCGCTTGTGATGAAACGCACGGGCAAAGTGGATTGCGACATTTTGAAGGTCGGACACCACGGCAGTGAAACGTCAACGCTTGACAACTTCCTTGACAACTATTCGTTTGAATACGCAATCATCAGTTGCAATGAGGCAGGCAACACGTTCTATCATCCGCGCCAAGACACACTTGACAGGCTGAAAGCTCGCAACATTGACGTGTATCGCACAGACAACAACGGCAACGTTGTTGTGTCGGTGGACAAGGACGGCAACATCAAAATCACCACTCAAAAGGAGTGGAACAAGCAAGCCAACTATGTTGGATTGACAGGAAAACCAAAAACACAAACAAGAATAAAAGACACGCGTATGCGTGTCTTTTTTGTTGTGAAAGAAAGGTTTGTCAATTAATAATTAATAATGAATAATTAATAATTGCGGCACGGGCGCAAAAGCTTTTGTCGTTTCGTTTCCACGAGATCCTTCGACAAGCTCAGGATGACAAAGTTTTTAGGTCGCGCCCGAAACGAAAGCCTATTCGTAGCGTACTTATTAACGGACTGTGCGACTTCGAAGACGGAACACGAGCCGCAACGGCGGCGAGCAAATAAGCGCCGAGCTTGACGAAATGTACGAGCGACTGTGCCGTGTTGTTGGCTACTGCCTGGCGCACAAAGCGTGGTGGCATAATAAGGGGACGATACTTATTTATGCGAGTGCCGACTTCCCCTCTTCGAGCGATGTGTCGTTAGGTAGAGAAAGTAATATGTTCGAGAAGTAGGAGAAAGCCCGAAGGGAAGGGGTAATATTGCATTTAGGGTATTAAACGAAAAAATAATAGACTACTAAACGCCGCAGATTGAATAAAGAGCGAGAAAAAGCCCCTTGTGCGACAACCCTAATGTACTGACGTACATGAGTTGGCGTTCCGCCACAGACACCAAACCGATAATTTGGCGAAAATGTGGCAGGAGTTTTTGCCCTTGCTTGAACTGATAGCGCAAATTCTCGGTGCGGTAGAAAGACTAAAATTTATCGCAATAAAAGAAAGACACGCAAAAGCGTGTCTTTCGTAAACTTGCGATAAATTTTAGTCTGCTTTGTAGGGGAGAAGAGCCATAACTCTTGCTCTCTTGATTGCGACTGCGAGCGTTCTTTGGTGCTTTGCGCACACACCGCTCATACGACGGGGAAGGATTTTTCCTTTCTCGGTGGTGTATCTTTTGAGTTTTGCAACGTCCTTGTAGTCGATATCATCAACGTGGTCGACGCAGAACGTGCACACTTTCTTTTTGGGCACTCTCTTGGGTGCGCGTGGTGCTTTAACTTCTTCAGCCATTTTCTTAACTCCTTAAAAAATTAGAATGGAAGGTCTTCGTCGATGGGCTTGAGATCGTCGAAATCGACGTCGTCAGAGCCGTTTTCATCGGATTTTGTGGAAAGGAATTGCACTTCGTCAGCTGCAATTTCAGTCACATAACGACGAGAACCGTCTTGCGTGTCGTAGCTTCTTGTTTGAATGCTGCCGCTGATAGCCGCTTTGCTGCCTTTTTTGAGGTAGCGAGCGCAGTTGTCTGCTTGAGCTCTCCAAACCACGACGGGGAGAAAGTCTGTTTCTCTCTTGCCGTCTTTTGAATAGGAACGAGACACAGCAAGTGTAAATCTGCAGAATTTGATGCCGCTATTTGTGGAAGCAAGTTCCGGATCCTTGGTCAAATTGCCGATCAAAAATACTTTGTTCATGCTTTTCTCCTTGCGATTATTTCTTGATGATCATTTGTCTTACGACGTTTTCGTCGTTGCGCATGTATCTGTCAAGTTCTGATTGAGCTTCTTTGGTGCAGGTGACGTTCATAAGAACGTAGTAGCCTTCGTTTTGCTTGTTGATTTCGTAAGCAAACTTTCTCAAACCCCATTTGTCCAAAGAATCAACGGTTCCGCCGAGGGTTGCGACGAGGTTTTCAAACTTTTCGACGGTTTGAGCCTGTTTGTCGTCGTCCACGTCACAGCGAATGATGTAGAGAACTTCATACTTGTCCATACTTTTTTACCTCCTTGTGGTCTATGTGTCCCTTGCGGGAAAGGAATATACATTCTTTTGAATGCTCAATAATAATATATTATATTTTAATAAAAGTAAAGCGAAATTGAAAAAAATATCCGAATATCACCCGTCCATACGCCCGATTATGCGTGTTCTACATGCGCGGATTGCGCTTTTGCGCCGTGGGGTTTTAGGTTTTATTCGCGGTTTTGGGTTGTGGATGCGGATAAAAAACTTTAGGTTGAATTTTTGTTTCTTTAGAAAATCTTTATGTTTGGTTTAGCCTTATTTTATTTGCCTATCGTATTATATTGTTGTCGCCGAAAGGTGACGCAAAAAAAGAAAACCCATTAAGGAGATAATGAATTATGAAAAAAGCAATTGTATCCGTTCTTTGCGTAGTGCTTGTGCTTTCGCTCTCTGTTGTAGCGTTTGTGGCATGCGACAAGAATGACAAAACTGCAAGCAACTCCGACGTTCTCGGCACGGCTGTTGCTGTTGCGGCATCACAACTCGGCGGAGCATCCACCGCAGCAGATGAGTCCGCAGACGATTTCAAGGCCGGCATCAACCTCAATGTCGGAAACGACGCGGCTTCTTTGGCAGCAAACGCAACCATCAACGGCATCGGCAAAATGGTCTCTCCCATCATCGAAAGCGCAGTCGGCAAAGTGGACAAATTCCTTGGCGACAACGGCATCTCCGTCAACAAAGTGGAGAGCGATGACAAAGACTATTCCGAAAAGTTCTCAATCACCTACACCTATGTCAACGACAAAACCGGTGACAGCGTAACCGAAGAGCTTGCTCTTTATGTCAAACTCTTCGAAGGCGCAGAGCTTGAAGGCAAGAAAGACTACACTTTCGATGCAAAAGTCGAGAGAGTTGTCAAACAAGAAGGCAAAGAAGACATCAAGATTGAGCTTGCTTCCTTCTCCGGCAAAGCAACCTTTGACACCGACAAAGACGCAATGGTCTTCTCGTTCGGTGCTGACGGAACATCTGCAAGCGCATTTGCAAATCTCAAAGCATACTCCACCAAGAAAGGCTCGATCGTTCTTGAAATGAATGCAGGCGCAGGCATCAGTGGCACGGCAGCTGCAAATGCAAGCGTGTCCATCGAGCTTGGCAAAGCTGACAACAAGTACGGCGCAATCGTCACCGTCACGGGCAACACCGAGGCATTCGGCTACGGCGCATCCTTCACGGTCATCGCAAAAGTTTCTGCCAACAGCGCAGAAGACGCATCCGACTTTGCAATCAGCGGCTCTTTCGATGCAACCATCAAATTGGGCGCACTCGGCGACTACAATGCAAAGGCAGATCTCAACGGCAAGGCTCACTATGATGTCGCATCCGACTCGCTTCAACTCAGACTTGACGGCAACGTGACGTTTGCAAAAGTTGAAAAAAAGTAATTTTTTCTCCCGCATAAATCAAAAAAAAGGCGCTCGCAGTTTTGCGAGCGTCTTTTTTTTTACGGATGTTTTTCGGTATAACGAAAACGGAAAGTACCGCTTTCAATTTTGCGAGCGGCTTTTATATATGCTTAAAGGTCAAAAAAAATCGCCGTAATGGCGATTTTGCTTTGTTTGCCTATTTATTCGTCTTTTAGCAGTTTTTTGATTTTCTTCTTTGCAGAATATATGGTGTTGTCCACTTTCTTTTGCTCTATGCCCAGTTCTTTTGCGATTTCGGCATAGCTAAGACATTCGAGATGCAGTTTCAGCACGGCAAGTTCCACGGGGGTGAGCAGGGCGGTTATCGCATCGAAAAGCAGCGCGGAAGTCTCGTTTTCGATGAAAATATCTTCGGGATCTTGCACCGCCGTTTGCATGGATTCGGGCAAAGCCACTTCGTCTATATTGACGGCGTCCACGCTCGGTTTTCGCAAAGCGTCCACAATTGCGTTGCGTATGCAGGTTGACGCATAGGTTTTGAAACTTGCCTTGCCGTTTTCGTCATACGTGCGTATAGCGCGCATAAGCCCCAGCATGCCGTAGCCTGCAAGATCGTCCGCATCCGCCATCACGCCCAAAGAGCGAGCAATGGATTTTGCGAGATTCATATAGGAAACCGCGACGGCGTTTTCTGCATCAACGTCGCCGTTTTGCGCGGCTTTTATGAGTTTTATCTCTTGCTCTTTTGTCATGATGGTTTTTATTTTCTCCACATATTTTGAGATGCAAGTATTTTATGGATAAGTTTTCGTTTCGGGCGCAACTCAAAAACTTTGTCATTGCGAGCGTAAGCGTGGCAATCTCGTGGAAACGAAACGACAATCCATTTTTGCGCCCGATAAGTTTTTTATAAGTTCACGGCTCTATAAGGGGTAAGCGTGTAAAACCCTAAATAGAACACCCCATCTTTCCGGTCCGCGCCGGTATTTCTTCCACCACTCG
>ULSH01073937.1_pt1 | contig 10422 bp, 2 predicted proteins | sample 1956151 | NCBI WGS metagenome assembly ULSH01 (sample SAMEA4835702, study PRJEB28245) | human gut metagenome | biome: gut microbiome; material: fecal sample | place: Denmark | collected 2008 | reverse complement strand
GAAGTAGTAGCGTACATGGTAAGATTCGACGCTCGTAACGACGAATCGGTAAAATCCGTATACGTTGCAGTCGGCGATAGAATATTTACCGAAGAACCCGTAAAAGAAGGTCACAACTTTATCGGATGGTACAACACCTATGACGGAGCAGAATCCAACGGCTCCAAATACGAAGAAGCCGTGTTCTCTCAGGCGGGAGATATGGTGCTTTATGCAGGTTGGCAAGCAAAGACGTATACCGTTACGCTTTACTATAACGGTGAAGCTCTTAAGGATGAAAACGGTAATCTAATGACTGTTAACGTTACGTACGGACAGCATTATCATATAGCACCCGTACCTGCCCCGGACGAAGGCATGGTGTTTGCCGGTTGGTATTATACTTCGGGTGGCGGAAATGCGCTTACAGACGTAGACGGTAATTCCTTTAACGCATGGCGATATACCGGCACGGACAGAGTATACGCATACTTTTCCAGGAACGTATTTGCGTTTACTTACGAAACTTCCACCGATACTTATGCAGTTGCAAAGGGCAGCGATATAGCTCGATTTACCAAAATAACCATTCCCGCTAAGTATAACGGAAAGGACGTAAGAGTTATTTCCGCCAATGCGTTTAAAAACTGTTCGCTTCTTAAAGAAGTAAATATTCCCAATACTATAGAAGTTATAGAGCGTACCGCATTCGATTCGTGTACCGCATTAGAAGCGTACAACGTTTACGACGCAGGTAAAGTCGGCGCAAGATATTCTTCCGATAACGGCGTATTGCTTGCAACCGACGTAGCCGGTAAAGAAATATTTAAATATCCCGTTGCAAGAGACGGTAACTACGAAATACCGTACGGCATAGTACGTATTCCCGAAAAGACTTTCTATAATGCAACTAAACTTACTCACGTTGCTATTCCCGTGACGGTAAGCTTTATAGGTCAGTCGGCGTTCTACGGCTGCAGCGCACTCGAAGCGGTTTCCTTCCTCGAGTCGGATGGCGGAGAAGTCGACGCAGGCGAAATCGCCATATCGAAGTATGCGTTCCAGAATTGCAAAAAACTTACTTCGATAAATTTGCCTGCAAGACTTACTCAGTTCGCAAGTAATATCTTCTCAGGTTGTACAGCTCTTTCGGATATAAACATCGATAAGAATTGCGCAAATTATCAATCTATAAACGGTATGGTAACAAGCGGAGACGGCAAGACTTTATTGTATTGCTCCCCCGGTAAGAGAGGCGAAGTGCGAATTCCGAACAGCATCGAGTCGATTGAGACAGAAGCATTTAAGTATTGCAACTATATTACTAAGTTAAGCATAGCTGCTTCGGTTACTTCGATGGGCGACAGAGCATTCTACGGCTGTTCCGAGCTTACTACCGTTCATTTCGAGGGCGCTCAGGATGCGCAGGAAGCGGTAATCGGATATCAGGCGTTTGAAAGATGCTACAAACTTAGCAGCGTATTGTTTGACGATGACGTTAATATAACTAAACTCGACGAATATGCATTCGAATATTGTACGGCTCTTAAGAGCATTACTTTACCGGCATCTCTTGTTAAAATAGATAATCATGCTCTCGGATATTGTAGTTTGCTTTCCGAAGTTAAATTTGCGGAAGGAACTGTTTTTGTAGACGTTTCCGTGTCGGCGTTTAAAAAGAGCTTGAAGTTAACCAAGATCTATATTCCTTCCACGATGGAAGATATTCCGACCGGAGCAATAAATGCTTGCCCGTCTATCGAAGCAATTATCATCGACGACAAAAACCCCAATTTCTTGGCAGAAGGCGCTGCAATATACAGCAAGGATAAGACAATCATATACTTCTATTCAAAGACCGGGGCATTGCCGGGCGACAAACTCGAGCTTCCCGAAACGGTAGAAGTTATAAAGGCGAGCGTATTTAACGCTAACCTTAACGTAAAAACGTTAGTTATAGGTGCTAACGTTACGGCGATAGAGGACAGCGCATTCGAAGACGCTACCAACCTTGAATCCATAGAATTTAAGGCGAGCGAAAAACAACTGATGGTGGGTGAAAAAGTGTTTAAGGGCACGAAGGCACTTACGACGGTAACTATATCTTCTCGAATCGCAGAAATCGGCAACAGTATGTTTATGAATTCCGGACTTACGAGCGTTACGTTTGAAGCCGGTTTAGAGAAGATAGGAAATAGCGCATTTGCGGGTTGCGTAAATCTTAGCGAACTGACATTTAACGGTGAAGCCGTAATTAAGGAAATAGGATCCAGCGCATTCTCCAATTCTAAACTTACAACGTTTGCTATGCCTGATACGGTAACGTTATTGGGAGCAAGCGCATTCAGCGGAGCCACTTCGCTTTCGACGGTAACGTTTGGTGAAAATTCCGTTCTTAAGGAAATCGGAGCAAGAGCGTTTGAAAAAACAGGTCTTGTATCTATTGAGTTGCCGGCATCCTTAGAAAAGATGGGTACATACATGTTTGCAAGCTGTACTAAGCTCGATTGCAATCCCTTCGCTAAATGTACATCGATGACCGAAATTCCCGATTACACCTTTAAAAGTTGTACCGGACTTACCTCTTTTGTAATAAAGAGTAATATTAAAAAGGTAGGTAATTACGCATTCGACGACGGCACTAAATTAGCGACCGTAACATTCGAAGCCGGCGGAACGGAAGCTCTCGAAGTAGGCAATTACGCATTCTACGCTTGCAGCGCGCTTACTACCGTAAAACTTCCTTCGAGATTGGAGATTCTCGGAAATCGCGCATTCCAAAATTGCACGAAGATGAATGCGATTACCTTTACCGATAAGGATATCGACTCTACGTCTACATCTAACAAAGGAAACCTTAAGAGTATAGGCGATTATTGCTTCTTGTCTAACGGATTCTTAAAGATAGACATACCCGATTCGGTAGAGTATATCGGACAATATGCATTCCAAAAATGCACCAAGCTTACTGCTATAACCATACCTGCTATGGTAAATAACAAGGCGCCTGTAGGCGACGGTAAGACCGCTCAAAAATGCGGCATGGGCATTAGCACGGTAGGTAAGAGCGGAACATTTGACGGATGTACCAAACTTACCACCGTAACCTTCCTCGATCCGACCGAAGAGCAAAAAGATAAGATCGAACACATCGGTATAACTCTCGGTAACGAAATGTTTAAAGGTTGTACCGCTCTTAAAACCGTTGTTCTTCCCGCTCGTATGGAAGACGCCGAAGGCGCAAACGGTAAAATATTCCCGTCGATTGTATCCGACACATCTTCCGGCACATTTAATGGATGTAAGAATATAGAAAGCATCTCGATGGCGGACGGCGGCGAACACTACAGTGTAATAAACAACGTTATTTATAAGCTTAACGACGCTAAAGAAGAGGAAGCACTTATCTATGCGGCCAACAAGCTTGCAGGCAAAGTAACCGTACCTTATACCGTACGCAGCATTACGGCGAATTCGTTCTCCGAAAGAAATTCGATAACGGAGATCGAGTTTGAGGCTACTCCCGAAGGTAAGACTGAAGTTCCCCTCTCTATTGAGGACGGCAACGCGGCTACCGGAGCATTCTTCTATATGCTCAAGCTTAAGTCCATTACTCTTCCCGAACGTTTGGTTTACATAGGAAAATATGCGTTCTATCAAACTCAGATAGCATCGCTTAACATCCCCAAGAATGTTCGTAACAGCGAAGCTAATCCTATCGCTATCAACTCTTACGCATTGGCTGACAGCAGCTCTAAAAAGAGTTTGCTTAAGACCGTAACGTTTGAAAATAACGACGAGGGAAATACTTCGGTGCTTTCCTTGGCAGGAAGCGTCTTCCAGTATCACCAAAAGCTTACAACCGTAACGCTTCCCGATTGTCTTGTGGAAGTGGGTACATATTTCTTCTATAATTCGACAATAACTAAAGTTGCGCTTCCCAAGTCCCTTAAGAAATTAGGTAATTCTGCATTCTACGGATGTACTAAACTTACTGAGGTGACGTTTGAAGAAGGTACCGAGCTTGAATCTTTGGGCAGTTCGGCGTTCAGCGGTTGTACCTTGCTTAAGACGGTAACTTATCCTAAGACGAAAGCTATCGCCGGAAGTATGTACAGCACGACTACTGCGATAACAAAAGTTATCTTGCCTGCAAACTTTACCGAACCGATTGCCAATATGTTTAGCGGAGCGACCAAGATTACCGCTATCGAAGTAGCCGCAGGCAATACCGCACTTAAAGCAGAGGACGGAGTTCTTTATACGATTGATTCCGAAGGTAAATTGGATAATCTTGTATATTACCCGGTTGCTAAGGCAGGTACGTCATACGCTATACCCGACGGTGTAAAGGGTGTAGGAACTATAAACGTAGGCGGAACCACGACTTCGACGGTTGCGGCGTTTACCAAGAACGCTAACCTTCAATCGATAACCGTTCCGGCGTCCGTACAATCGATAGGCTCTTTTGCGTTCGCTAACAGCGCAAAACTTAAGTACGTAAAATTCGAACCCACCAAGGAAGGCGAAGCAGCCAAAGACCTTACTTTCGGCGATTACGTGTTCTATACTTGTAAGTTGCTCGAGGGTTCCGAGGCAGGTAAACCTTTCGTTATTCCCGCTCGTACCGCTGTAGGCGGAATCGGACCGAGATTGTTCGAAGATTGCGCAAAACTTACTAAGGTAGAGTTCGAAAGCGGTACTCGTATTGAGGAGATACCTGCTCGTACCTTCCGCAACACAGCGCTTACCGAATTTACTATACCTAAGAGCGTAACCGTTATAGGCGAATATGCGTTCTATGGTAACGAAGACCTTAATGATCTTAAGCTCGAAGCGGGCAGCGCAATTACGTCCATAGCAAGTAATGCGTTTAGCGGAGTAGGAGCTATTTCGCCCGACGTCGTTTCCGATATTATCAAAAACGCTACAGTAGGTAGTTTTACATTCAGCGGAGCAAAGATATCCGGCGTGTTAACCATACCTAACGGGGTGTCGACCATAGGTTCAACTATGTTCCAAAACAATGCGGCTATCACTAAGGTAATACTTCCCGATACCGTTACGGCAATAGAAAATAATGCGTTCCAAGGATGTACTTCGCTTAAAGAAGTGGTAATGTCCAAGAACATTACTTCCATCGGCCGATATGCTTTTGCTAAGACGGCAATAAGTACGATAGAACTTCCCGATTCTCTTAACACTTTAGGTGAATACGCATTCAGCGAATCTTCTATAGAGGAAGTTAACGTTCCGGCAAGCGTAACCAGTTTTGGTACTAACATGTTTAATAAGTGCGCTTCGCTTAAGAGAGCGACTATAAACTGCTCTGTAGTAAACAATAACACATTCTTTGGCTGTCTCAATCTTGCCGAGGTAGAACTCAGCGAAGGTGTACAGCGTATAGGCGATACGGCGTTTAGCGGATGCTCGGCACTTAAGGAGATAACCATTCCTTCTACAGTATGTAACGATCCCGTTCCGTCTTCTACCAGCCAGGCGCAAGTTTTGGGTATAGGTAAAAACGCATTTAAGGAGTGTACTTCCCTTGAGTCGATTACTTTTGCCGAGGGCGGAAGCGCAGGTCTTACACTTGCGGAAGGTGCATTTACCGGATGTTCGTCGCTTACGGCGGTTGACTTTACCGAAAGACTCGTAAACGGTGTGGACAAAAATGGCGGAGTGTTCCCCGCAATAGGTAAAAACGCATTCAACGATTGTACTTCGCTTGCCGTAGTCACTAACCTCGGCGTCCTCGAAGGTATTGGCGACTTTGCGTTTAAAAATGCCGCTATTACCGAGATTAAACTTCCCGCCATGCTTACCTATTACGGTACGTCGCCCTTTATGGGATGTCCGCTTACCAAGATAGATATCGAAGACGGTAACCAGGCACTCGAAGTAAAAGACGGTATACTTTACGATAAGTCGCTTACCAAGCTTCTTATCTATCCTATCGGACTCGAAGGTGAAGTTTCTATCCCCGATTCTGTAGAAGAAATAGGAGAGGGCGTATTTGCCGGTTCGGGCATCAGCGCCATAACGCTTCCCTCGTCGCTTACCGAAGTAGGCGCACAGGCGTTTAAGGGTTGCAAAAAACTTACCAGGGTTGTTCTTCCCGAAGGTTGTACGGCTATCGGCGCCAACGCATTTACCGATTGTCCCATGCTCGAAAGCATTAACATTGTCGATTGTACAAAGATGACGAGTATTGGAGATTATGCGTTTAAGGGCTGTTCCAAACTCGTAGCCGAACTTCCCGCCTCGCTCGAAAAAATAGGAATAGATGCGTTTAGAGGAACTTCGATAAAGACGGCATTTATCTCTAATAAAGTTACTTCCATCGGTGCAAATGCATTCATGGGATGTGCTTCGCTTACTACTCTTACATTCGAAAACGGCGGAAACGTCGCTATAATCATCGGCGATTATGCGTTTAGCGGATGTACCGATATCCAGTCGGTTGTTCTTCCGTGGAGACTCAGAGGTAAGAGCGGCAGCGGATCTTACTCGGCTAACTTGCCGGCACTCGGTAATTATGCATTTAGCGGATGCACTTCGCTTAAGACCGTATCTGCCGAGGCTCAATACGATAATACTTTAAGCAACTACTACTACATGCAGTACGGTAACTACTGCTTTGAAGATTGTGTAAATCTTGTTTCCGTAGATATTCATCCTTGCATAGCCGCAAGCAGCTACGAGCAAGGCGGTGGCGGTAATAATACCTCATACATCAGAGGCATAGGAGCATATGCGTTTAAGGGTTGTAAGTCGCTTGAGAGAGTTACCTTCCCCGAGACTACCGGTAAGCATAAGATAGACGAAACCGGAAACGGCCGCATGATTCGCATAGGTAATTATGCGTTTGCAGGTTGCGCTAAGCTTAGCGACGTAAACTTCCATAAGAATACCTTCGAATACGGTGATTATAGCTTTAGTGGTACTGCTGTAACCAAAGTTGTTATTTACGGACACGATTACTACGATACGTCAACCAATTCTTCTTATATCAAAGAAGGTGCGTTTAAAGATTGTAAACAGCTTGTTTCCGCAGAGTTTATTACCGAAAACGTACATTTGTATCTCTATAAGAGTTCGTTCCAAGGTTGTTCGGCTCTCGAAACGGTTAAATTCTCCGGAACAGACGGTTACACCAAGCGTATTTATATCAAAGAGTTTGCGTTTAAGGATTGTACCTCTCTTGCTTCGGTAACGTTTGGCGTTCTCGGCGAAGGTGACGCTGCTAAATGTTGCGTATACTCTATCGAAAGAATGGCGTTTGGCGGATGCACATCGCTTAGAAGCCTCAACATTCCCAAGGATGTCGTGGCTTCCGATAATATCGCAGACGTGGATACCGAGATAACTTACGAAGAAGGTTCTAACGTCGAAGTGGAAAACGGAATCGTTTATAACAAAGGCAAGACCACTGTTATAAAAATACCGACCGCTAAGATAAACGAGCCTCTTGCTGCGACCGCTACCGAATTCGGGGACGGCGCATTGGCAGGCGTTAATGTGGACGAATACGTTATCCCCGCTCAGATTACTAAGCTCGGTTATTATGTATTCTCCGGGTCTTCGATTAAGAAGATAACCGTGCCTAAGACGATTACTAACATGAGCTACTATGTATTTGCAGATTGCAAACAGCTCGAAGAAGTAACGTTTGAAGAAGGCAGCTCGCTTACGACTATAGGTAACTATACGTTTATGGGATGTACTTCGCTTAAGAAGGTTAAGTTGCATAGCGGCGTTACTACAATAAGCATGGGCATGTTTAAAGATTGTACTTCGCTTGTAAGTATCGATATTCCCGAATCGGTAACCAAGTTCGATACCGAATGCTTTATGGGATGTACTTCGCTTAGCAATATTACCATAAGCGACAAGATTACTTACATCAATAAGAATGCGTTTGCAAACTGTACTTCGCTTACCTATATCAATATTCCCGAATCGGTTACTACGGTTAACGAAGGCGCATTTATGGGCTCCGGTCTTAAGACTGCAATATTCGGTGCAAAAGTTCTTTCGATGTCCAAGTACATGTTTAAGGATTGTAAGCAGCTTACTTCGGTAACTATCGTTTCTTATAACGACAGAAAGATTACTTCTCTCAGCGAAGGTGCGTTTATGGGATGTACTTCGCTTACCGGATTGACTTTGCCTGCAAGCTTGACTGCTATAAGCAAGTCGTGTTTCGAAGGATGTACTTCGCTTACCGAACTTGCATTGCCGGATACCATTTCTACTGTGGACGAGGCTGCGTTTAAGGATTGCGCTTCGCTTAAGAGCATGGACTTCAGCGCAACCAAGCTCGGCAACGTAATTAACAATTCGCTATTCGAGGGATGTACTTCACTCGAGACGGTAATTCTTAAGTCTAACGTGGTCAGCATTTACGAAAAGGCGTTTAAGGGATGCGTTTCCATTAAAGAGCTTGTTATCGAAGGTTCGATACTTACTCTCCAGGATGGTGCGTTTGACGGCTGGACGGCTGCTCAGACTATCAGATTTAACGGAAATACAGCTCCGACAGAAAGATGGACGTCGGGCTGGAATAGCGGATGTAAGGCTAATATCGTCTTTGCAGAAGTTAAGTAAGCAGACGATTGGATAATTCAATTGCGACTCGCTTTATCTGAGGCAGGTCGTGTAACAAGCGAAATAAGCTACGCTGGGGGTAACCTTGGCGTAGCTTTGTTTTCCTGTTACTTTTCTTGGTAAGAAAAGTAACCAAAAGAACATCAAAAGATTTCCTATAGGCGATAGTAAAAGTTCTTACGTTATTCGCTTTTAGTCATTTTAGTGTAGTAACTACTTTGTTAAGAAAAGTAACCAAAAGAACATCAAAAGATTTCCTATAAGCGATAGTAAAAGTCCTTACGTTATTCGCTTTTAGTCATTTTAGTGTAGTAACTACTTTGTTAAGAAAAGTAACCAAAAGAACATCAAAAGATTTCCTATAAGTGATAGTAAAAGTCCTTACGTTATTCGCTTTTAGTCTTTTTAGTGTAGTAACTACATTGGTAAGAAAAGTAACCAAAAGAACATCAAAAGATTTCCTATGTAGTGAGGTAGTATCTTTTCTGTTGTATACTTTTATTTGCGGCAGGGTGTACAGATACATATAAAAAATTTGATAGCAGTGAGTTTTTATGTGGAAAGAAAAAAATTCAAACTGCGACAAAAAAAAGAGCAGGGCTCAGTGAAATACATCGCCAAAAGCGTTTAACTTTTGCAGCGCATCTTAGAGTAGTCCTGCTCTTTGTGTTTTTGATTGTAATTTATTGAGCGGTGAGGTCGAAAGTTTTTAAGCCGCCTTTTACTATTTCGCAGTCGAATTTGAGATCATCGTAAATTTCGCCGTCGAGTTCGACAGGATAGTTTATCTTGGTGCGAATGGAAATGGACTCGCATTTTATGTGCGTCGTGATGGGGAGATTCAAATGCTTTCCGCGGGTAAACTTAAACAGCACTTTCATTATTTTTTTATCTGCGGGCATCTGCATTATAAGCACATCCAATATCCCGTCGTCACATTTCGATTCCGGCGAAAGTTTGAGTCCGCCTCCGAATTGATTTCCGTTGCATACGCCTAACATTATTGCTTTGACTTCTTTGGTTTCGCCGTTTAACGTGTAAGATATTTCGTACGGATCGAAGTGATTTACACAGTAAATAAGACTGCTCAGATAAGTTATTTTACCGTGTTTGCCGGCTACTCGTTGCAGTACGTCAACGTCTAAACCGGTGCCGGCGATGTTAAGACAGCGTTTGTCGCCTACCTTTATGTAGTCGGCGTCTTTAGGAACGCCTCGAAGTATGACTTTGAGAGCTTCGATCGGGTCCCTCGGGATGCCCATGCCTCTTGCAAAGTCATTGCCTCTGCCACTCGGGATAAAGCCTAATCGAGTGTTTTCGAAGGTAGTTATGCCGTTAAGTACTTCGTGAAAAGTTCCGTCGCCGCCAACCGCAACTATAATATCTGCCTTTTGGTCTACGAGGTTTTGCGCAAGCGTGGTGGCATGCCCGGGTGCAGACGTAATGTATACGGTGTAATCTATGTTGTTTTTATAGCAGTACTTGGCGATTTTGGCGATGTTTTTGCCGCCTAATCCTTTGCCGCTGCGAGTGTTTACTATAAAATTGAGCATTCTATGTTCTCCTGTTTGCTTTAGTGTGGTAGCCGTATGTCTTTAGAGTCCGGAATACTTGCAGGTATGCGCATGTATGGATAACAAATTTGTTGAATAAAAATTATACGGCTGTACGCATTATCCGATAGGAGTATAGCATAATCGGAGACAAATATCAAATGTTATTATGCAGATACGTAAAAAAACAAGACGTACGATTGCTTTTTTTGGCGGACTGTAATATAATTATTCTATGGACATGAAATTTAAGGTAGATGTTCCGCCTTTTATCAGACGA
>ULSH01023330.1_pt1 | contig 10441 bp, 14 predicted proteins | sample 1956151 | NCBI WGS metagenome assembly ULSH01 (sample SAMEA4835702, study PRJEB28245) | human gut metagenome | biome: gut microbiome; material: fecal sample | place: Denmark | collected 2008 | reverse complement strand
GTTTTTACTGTAAAACCGTGGCCAATATTACTTGACCACTACAAAGGGAACGGAAGAGGCGGCCCTCCCGGGCCATCTGAAGGTAACCGGAGTGAATGCCGGCCGGTTAGGCATTGCACTGCTGGACACCGATGGCAGCAGTCTGCTGAAACCCGGCGCTTCCCATAACAAAGGCCAGGGGGAAAAGGTTACCGGAAACAGTCTTGAGCTTCCTTTCGGCGCGTATGTTGTGGCAACGCCGGAAGCCCTGCGGACGAAGAGTGTGGTACCCGGTGATTATGAAGCAACAGCCACGTTTGAATTGACATATCGTTAGCAAAATTTTTGTACAGGATATTTCAGATGAAAAAGATAAGAGGTTTGTGTCTTCCGGTAATGCTGGGGGCAGTGTTAATGTCTCAGCATGTACATGCAGCTGATAATCTGACCTTTAAAGGAAAACTGATTATTCCTGCCTGTACTGTACAAAATGCTGAAGTTAACTGGGGTGATATTGAAATTCAGAAGCTGGTACCGAGTGGCGGAAATCAGAAAGACTTTACTGTCCAGATGACCTGTCCTTATCATTTGGGAACAATGAAGGTTACGATAACGGCAACAAACACTTATAACAATGCTATTTTAGTTCAGAATACATCAAACACATCTTCTGATGGGTTACTTGTTTATCTTTATAACAGTAATGCAGGAAATATTGGGACTGCGATAACTTTAGGGACTCCATTTACGCCCGGAAAAATCACAGGTAATAATGCAGATAAAACTATATCACTTCATGCCAAACTTGGATATAAAGGGAATATGCAGAGTCTGAAGGCTGGGGATTTTTCTGCGACAGCAACGCTGGTTGCATCATATTCGTAATAGTATCAACTAAAATACGCCGATTTTATATCTCATAAAATAAAATGTTTTCTGTGCCGCTCTCCGGAGGGGGGATGATTCGTTTATCATTATTTATATCGTTGCTTCTGACATCGGTCGCTGTACTGGCTGATGTGCAGATTAACATCAGGGGAAATGTTTATATCCCCCCATGCACCATTAATAACGGGCAGAATATTGTTGTTGATTTTGGGAATATTAATCCTGAGCACGTGGACAACTCACGTGGTGAAGTCACAAAAACCATAAGCATATCCTGCCCGTATAAGAGTGGCTCTCTCTGGATAAAAGTTACGGGAAATACTATGGGAGGAGGTCAGAATAATGTACTGGCAACAAATATAACTCATTTTGGTATAGCGCTTTATCAGGGAAAAGGGATGTCAACACCTCTTACATTAGGTAATGGTTCAGGAAATGGTTACAGAGTGACAGCAGGTCTGGACACAGCACGTTCAACGTTCACCTTTACTTCAGTGCCCTTTCGTAATGGCAGCGGGATACTGAATGGCGGGGATTTCCGGACCACGGCCAGTATGAGCATGATTTATAACTGAGTCATACCTAAATGAATAACTGTAATTACGGAAGTGATTTCTGATGAAAAAATGGTTCCCTGCTTTTTTATTTTTATCCCTGTCAGGCTGTAATGATGCTTTAGCTGGATGGCACAATGTAATGTTTTATGCTTTTAATGACTATTCTGGTTATGATTCTGGTAATATGACAATTTTTGACAGGGGACAATTCACTATTCCATGGAAAACAGGAGCAGCATCCGCAATCTATAGCTCATGTCAGACTCCAGAATTCGTGAGCGGTGTTTACTTTCAGGAATATATAGCATGGGTGTTAGTTCCGAGAAGTACCCAAACCACTGATAGATATACTGTTTTTTTTGATGTCTACAGTAAATATGGCTGGAATCAGGAAAATACAGGTGATTATGGGTATTATTATTTCCTCAACGGATATGAATGGGATACTTGGACAAGCGATGGGGGGCGGGTGTGTGCTCCGGTAGGAAATACAAAACAATTGAGTAACACTTTCAATGAATTAAGGTTTAGTTTACTGTTGCCTGCAGATCTACCCAAAGGGCGCTATGAGGTTCCAATTAAATATATCAGGGGGATACAGCATCATTATTATAATGGCTGGCGTGAGCATTATAAAATGCCCTACAGTCAGGTTAAGCAGTTACCTGCTACAAATACTCTAATGCTGTCATTTAATAATACTGGAAGTTGTCGCCCTTCCGCTCAATCTCTTGAAATAAACCACGGTAATCTTTCTATTGATAGTGCCCATGGTAATTATGCAAGCCAAGCTGTTACCATTTATTGTGACGTCCCGGTTACTGTTAAAATCTCACTATTCAGCAATACACAACCAGCATATAATAATCAGGGGGGTGCGGTTGGTTTGGGCAATGGCTGGGATTCAATAATATATCTTGATGGTGTCAAGCGAAATGAGGAAACATTGCGCTGGAATACTGCAGGATCCAGGACAGTGACAGTTGGAAGCAAGTTGTATGGTGAAGCAGGCAAGATAACTTCTGGTGCTTTGTCTGGTTCAATGACGATGATCATGCATCTTCCCTGAATACAAAACCATGTTTATGGTGAGACAGGAGAGAAATTTCACCTGGCGTTTCTATGCAACGAATGATGTATAGTGGATCGGTAATTCAGGACACCTCGAAATCTTGTTAATGTTAAAACAGTGAAAATGAGGTGATGCATAATCAAAACTCGTCGGACTAAACGTACCTTTTTCCCGGAGTTCAAGCTTGAAGCTATCGAACAGGTGGTTAAATACCAGCGTGATGTCAGAGAAGTCGCGCTGGCACTTGAGCTCAATCCTGACCATTTGCGTAAATGGATACGGTTGTATAAGCAGGAATTTCAGGGTATTGAGTCCGCTGGTAATGCTATTATCCCTGAACAACGCGAAATTCAGCAGCTTAAAGCGCAGATAAAGCGCGTTGAGATGGAAAAAGAAATACTAAAGCAGGCTGCCGTGCTGATGAGCGAAATCCCCGGGAAGCTGTCGCGCTAATCACACGGCTGAAAGCAAAGTGGCCAGTGTGGGTTATTTGTCATTTATTCGGTATTAACCGTAGCGTTTATTACGCGCAGGTGACGCGTCCTGTTAATGTGCAAAGAATTGACTTACGAAGTCGGGTGAGGGCTTTCCATGCTCTCAGTCGTGGCGCAGCCGGTAGCCGTGCAATCAGTCAGATGTTGCGCCAGAGTAGCGTTGATGCAGGCCGGTGGCTGGCACGACGACTGATGCGGGAATGCGGGCTGACAAGTCGACAGATGGTTAAACATCACTACCGGGTCAACGAAGACAAAAGTCCGCCATTGCCAAATTTACTGAACCGGCAATTTCACCCCGCCGCACCAGACCGCGTCTGGTGCGGCGACATCAGTTTTATTCGCCTGCATGACAAATGGTGTTAGCTCGCGCTCGTTGTTGATTTATATTCACGGCGGATTACCGGTTCAGCCCTCTCATTAACCGCTGATGCTGAGTTGGTGTGTAGGGCTTTGCGTAATGCACTGGAAACACGATCACGTGATGGCCGTCTGCTGTTTCATTCAGATCAAGGTGTTCAGTATAAAAGCAATAAATACAGAAAGTTACTCTGGCGTTATGGGGTAATGCAAAGTATGAGTTGCAGAGGGAATGGCCTGGATAATTCGCCGATGGAAAGAGTCTTTCGCAGCCTTAAAAATGAATGGCTTCCGAAAGGTGGTTATGGTGATTTTATCCATGCGGTACGTGATATAAACCAGTGGATTAATGGTTATTACAACGTTTATCGACCTCACACGAACAACGATGGTTTACCGCCTTGCTTACATGAAGAAAAGTGGAAACAGGTTATTCCGGTGTCCTGATTTTGTGAACCACTACAATAATCCTTTTTCACAGACTTGTCAGCAGCCAGCATTTATGTTCTTTTATCTGCGGGAATTTATCCGTCTGCCTGTCGGGACTACTCTGTCATACAGAAATCAGGTAGGAATAAATTGTAGTGGAAAGTCGATGTTTACCGGATGACTGATGCGCGCTTGTACACAGACAGTGTGTTTCAGTAATATGGAGAATAATGAAATGAATAACACAGACACATTAGAAAAAATAATCAGACACCAAAAAAACAAAGACCCCGCATATCCCTTTCGGGAACATTTGTTGATGCAGCTCTGTATTCGCACAAATAAAAGAATGCAGGATAATATATCTGAATTTCTGGGGGTGTATGGAATAAATCACTCAGCATATATGGTTCTCACCACATTATTCGCAGCGGAGAACCATTGTCTGTCACCTTCAGAGATAAGCCAGAAACTTCAGTTTACCAGAACTAATATTACCCGCATTACAGATTTTTTAGAAAAAGCCGGATATGTAAAAAGGACGGATAGCAGGGAGGATCGCCGTGCTAAAAAAATCAGTCTGACATCTGAAGGTATGTTTTTTATTCAGAGGCTCACTCTTGCACAAAGCATGTATCTGAAAGAAATCTGGGATTATCTGACCCATGATGAACAGGAACTGTTTGAAGTCATTAATAAAAAATTACTGGCACATTTTTCTGATGCCAGCTCATAAAGTGCGAAATATCTGAGGATGCTGGATAGCTTCAGGCAAGAGAATAATGATTCTTGCAGATGTGTTTTTCCGGATACAAAAACAAAAGTAAAAAATTGCAGCGCCAGGCCACCTTTCAAAGCAGGGAGGCCTGTACCGCGTCGAAAATTTCAGCCAGTTAATGTAATTGTCTGAACCAGGCACTTCGCCCGGGCAGGAGAAGGAGCGTGGTTGCGGTCATCCTGTATACTGAAGTCGTTATGAAGGAATAATACAAATAATTGCCCGTTTTCTCTGTACGATAGAGGCAGGTGTGTATGATTGCATCACTATGTTTTTGTGATATAAAAAACTAAATGGTGAGATATGCATTTTAAAATATAACAAAAATCACCATGAAATAAGAATAATTATCCACGGAGAACATAAACTGCAGACTGTTACAATGCATGCTGTTCATCTTGACAATGTCAATGCTATTCTGTTACTTATTCCAGTTTTACAGGGGTAAAAATGAACAGCAACGCGTTGCTCAAAAATTCTTCCTTATTTGTGGCTTATATGGGATGTCTCGGATGGGGAAGTGCATATTTTTACGGGTGGGGTGTCTCTTTTTATTATGGTTTCCCATGGTGGGTTGTCAGTGCAGGTATTGACGATGTTGCAAGAAGCCTGTTTCATGCAATTACTATAATGGTCATCCTGTTTCTCTCATGGGGCGCGGGAGTACTTTTCTTTCTTGGAATAAAAAACAAAGCAAGCATGCATGAATTGAGCTTTTTCAGACTTTTTCTTGCCTCATTCTTATTGTTTGTTCCGGTGGTGATTGAGTTCTCTGTGCTAAAGAATCATCTGGCATTAAAACTTCTTACCTTATCAGTAGCGGTATCCCTTATTCTTGTTTTTCTTATAAGAACCTGTGGCCACCGTGTTTCAGCATCATGTTTTTCAGAGAGTATCTTTGTAAAGAAACATATTTCTGAAATATGTTTTGTCGGCTTTGTCATATATTTCTGGGTTTTTTCATTTTCTGTTGGCTTTTACAAGCCGCAATTCAAGAAAGAATATGAAATGATGAATTATAATGACGGGTGGTATTATGTTTTAGCCAGATATGATACCACTCTTGTTTTATCAAAATCATTTAAGTCAGGTAATGGCAGATTTCTGGTGATCGGGTCTGAGCAGTTAAAAGATTATGAATTTAATATGGTTCGGGTTAACCTGTAGGTTGCTCTCCTGCTTCTTAAATACTCGCTTTGATGTTACGCTAATGGAACCGGTTGACACGTTTTTAGTGCGCGCCAGCAGCGATTTAAGTGCTCTGCGTATTTTCATGGAAGGAGATCACCCAATAACCCCGTAACTCACCGATCTCCTTCACGGTAATACGTATGCACAGTATGGTGATTTGCGCAGTTGTGTTTCACCGGAGCGATTTATCCTGTAGCGACAGTCTTGACCGCCAGGCGGCAACTGCATAATTTTAAGCCACACTTTAACACTCCGGTGAACCATCCCGGTTTTCCTGGAGAGTATTTTATCTGTGAACTCAGGCTGCCAGATCATTGTTTCCGATGGAGGCATAATAAGCTTTTTCTGTTTCTGTCGGAGGAATATGGCCCAGCCTTTTCAGTAATCGTCGATTGTTATACCAGTCCACCCACGTTAGTGTGGCCAGTTTCACTTCTGTCCGGTTTTTCCAGCTCTTACGGTGTATTACCTCCGTTTTGTAAAGACCATTGATGCTCTCCTCCATCGCGTTGTAGTGGCACAGTAAATTTGGCCACCTGATTAAAGGTGATATTCTCACCACAACATAAAACAACAAGAAAACAAAGCGTACCTTCTCTCCTGAGTTTAATCTGGAATGCGCCCAACTTATCGTTGATAAAGGTTACTCATACCGGGAAGCTACTGAAGCTATGAATGTTGGTTTCTCTACTCTGGAGGCATGGGTATGTCAGCTCAGACGGGAACGTCAGGATATCACGCCTTCTGCAGTACCACTCACATCAGAGCAGCAACGTATTCGTGAGCTGGAAAAGCAGGTGCGTCGTCTGGAGGAACAAAATACGATATTAAAAAAGGCTACCGCGCTCTTGATATCAGACTCCCTGAATAGTTCCCGATAATCGGGAAACTCAGAGCGCATTATCCGGTGGTCACACTCTGCCATGTGTTCAGGGTTCATCGCAGTAGCTACAGATACTGGAAAAACCGTCCTGAAAAACCAGATGGGACGCTGGTTTGCTGGCAGGCTCATGAAAGAGCTGGGGTTGGTCAGCTGTCAGCAGCCGACTCACCGGTATAAACGTGGTGGTCATGAACATGTTGCTATCCCTAAAAGCAACAGCAAACAGCGACCACTGGGGAGCCCTGCATTGCGGGATTGTATTGTTCAGCGGGCCATGCTGATGGCGATGGGGCCGAGGAGAGTGATTTTCATACGCTCTCATATGGTTTTCGACTTGTGCGAAATGTCCACTACGCGATCCGCACGGTGAAACTGCAACTCACCGACTTCAGGGGAAACTCGGGGCCGCTGGGTAATCTCACATAAAAGTTCTTCGGTGTCATAAACAACGAGAGTATTTGATTCCTTTATGGCGGCCTGGTGCAGAGCTGCCCTTTCCCAGGACCTCCATATAATTTTTGTAGCGGCAGTCAGTGGCACACTCAGTTAACTACTTTCACTTCAGTGACTTTGAATGAGTCAGGGCTGCCGTTAAAGGTGTTAATGAAGGCTTGTATTTTCCACTTCTGGCCTGGTTCAAGATTGGATGCTGTGTCGATTGTTTGACCGATAACGACTCCATCTTTTAAAAGATTAAATTTTACATAAGCATTTTTGACAACAGAGTTTGATTTATTTTCAGCATAACCCACAATTGCCTTCGTCCCACTTGGGGTGTTTTCCACATGAAGGTTAGATAGCGCTATTTGAGAATTACCTACAGCCAAGGCATGACAACTAGCGATTGATAAAACAGTACTTAAAATTATATTTTTTAAATTCATATTCACCTCAAGTTAGTCGTTAATCGAGCTGGTTATTTTAACGCCTCAGATAACCTTGTTGAATAGTTTTTCATCGTCAGAAAATTTTCAGCTTTGTAAATAGAGTTTATCGCCGCCCCGTCACCCTGTCTTACGTATCCTGTACGCACTGTCTAATTCTAAGGGAGGTGCGAATGCTTTCTGTTCCAGCATCATCCTGTCGTCTGGTCGGTACTGTGGGGATGCTGTTTCTTTTCACCCTTGCCATACCCGTTCAGGCGGCTGAACGCCGAGGCTTAGGTCGAGCAGGGTAGTAGAGTGGTTTTTTTAACGGCTGGACACTTGATCCCGGACCGTTACGTGCTGGTTGATGCTCATCAACAGCCTGTAGATTTCACTCAAGGTGAATATGGGTTACTGCTGGCGTTGGCTCAAAACTCCCGACGAGTCTTAATCTGTGAGCAATTGCTGGATTTGATCCACGGTGAGACCACTGAGGTATTTGATCGCACCATCGATGTATTGATAATGCGTCTGTGTCGCAAAATAGAGATCAATCCCCATTGGTGTTTTGCAAGTCCGATACAACGGTTAGCCAGCTTCTGGTCGAACTTGAGCTGAAGGATCTTAAAACAGGTATCCATAGTGCTCCTGGATATTCTCTTTTTGGACATTGACGTCTCCATTGGTTTAAACACGGCAATGGAGACTGCGGTGAAAAGAGTTAATTCCCGGAGTGACTGGCTGGATGCCAATCAATGATCGGAAGCATGCCAAACTGTGAACGGAGATGGATGCCGCCAAATCATGATCGATTCAGATGCCATATTTGCAATATCGCGTTAATCGTCTGTTCAGCCGGGATATATTAGCGGGCCAGGGATCCGGGAAAATGCCACCTGATTGCCACCAGACAATTTTTTCTTCAGAAAGAAAACAGTTAATTAAGGCGGAGGTAAAATCATGGACTTTATCAGAACGTCCTATAATCGTTAAATGGCATCTCCTGTCTCCAAACCGCCCCAGAGTTTCTGCAAAGCAGAGCGCTCTTCGTGGGTCAGGTGATTATCAGGGGCTGCCAATACACCGGAATTCCAGTAGCTGATAAACTCCAGATTGATGCTTCCTGCGGCCTGGTTCCAGAGCAGAGCCATGTCAGGTCTTCCTGGTAGCCAGAAAAAGCCTTTATTACGATAATTACGTAGCGTTCAGTGATGATCTGCTAATAATATTCTGTCGATCCGCTAAGTGTCAGTGTATGCGGTAAGCCCGCCCTTGAGTCACTATTTGGCAACTGCTACATCTAAGGTGACGTTATTCGCTGGCGCCGATATTTTCTCAATGGGAGATAACCCTGCACACTATGCAGTGTAATACTCGAGCTACTGCAAGGTTACGCAATTCAGTCTTTACTGCCGTTCTTACATTCGATTTGGGTATGAAGGCTTTCATCGTTTTAACACCTTTCTGCAATTCCATTGTTCTGAGAGCTTTCCACCGCTGTTGTACAAGGTACATGGCACAGTTGTGTCATTAACTTCTGTATTTCGTCAGTGAGAACCCGGTGATTACGTAGTTCATCTTTTGTCCAATGGATTGGTTGCCGTATAAAGGATCTTATCAACAAAGCACAGTTCCTCTATGTCAGCGACGACGTAGTGCTATGGCTCTTTCCCAAACGCCCATTTCTGACTGTTCCTGCAACGCCGGTTAGCTGTCACTATTTTTATGGATTCGATAAAAAATCTTCATCATGTATGATCGATTTTGTCGATCGATTCGATCGAATTTTCTCCTTTTACCCTGCCTTTTGCATGGTTTTAAAATAGGCAAAATTACTTGTCATTCGTGGAAAGTGATGGCGGAGATAACTGAGCTTAAAACGTTTCTCTTGTCTCCGTCACTTGCCATACCAGCCAGGAAAAGAAGATGTCAGTACAAGAAAAAACAGTACAGATTGATTCTTTTGATGCGAAATTTTTAGATATAAATACATTAAGCAGGCTTATTTATGAACGTAAGAGTTTTGTGATCGAAAATGTTTCTGATGTTAGTGAAACGGTAAAAAGAGTGGAGCATGAAATAGAGAAAACGAAATTAAGTCGTCGTGTATATACTGAGTACAGGAGTACAGCTTTAGCTGGTTCTTTATGGTCACCAACCCATCATGCTTGGTATGACTTATAACTTCTGACGACACTGCTCCTGAACGATAATTGCGTATATTCTGTAATTAAGATAATTGAATATCTTCTGCAATTAAACAGAAATACCCTGCAGTCTATTACTGCAGGGTTGTCTGTTATTTGTTTTACAGATAATTTCTGATTTTTATTATCCTGTTCTCTTCATAATAATGTTGTCGATATACTCCGATGAATATCAGAAAACTGTTTTGTCCGGGCAACACACCCCGGATTTTATTGTTTTTATTCTTTTTTGTTGTTTCTGCAATAACCACAATTGCATGCGGATACACTGAGAAGAATGCAACAGGAAATGTGCTGCTTCTGTTTCTCCTTCTGCTCCTTGCACACAGAAATACCCTCACATCCATTACAGCGCTGTTATTTCTGTTCTGTTGTGCACTGTATGCGCCTGCCGGTATGACGTACGGTAAAATCAACAACAGCTTTATTGTCGCGTTGTTGCAGACCACAACTGATGAGGCAGCGGAGTTTACCGGGATGATTCCTGTTTATCATTTTCTGGTCAGTGCCGCGATTCTGGTATTCATGGTGATTTTCTGGCGAACACACCACCGCGGTCACCGTAACTGGCTGGCACTGCTGCTGTTCGTATTATGCTCAGTAAACAGCTGGCCTTTGCGGATGGTTAAAGGAACTGTTGTGGGGACAACTGACACATTGCGTGAAATGCAGCGTTATAAACAACTGAATCAGCGTAAGCGTGCAGCAAGAACCGTATTGACGGGGATGTGTTATTC
>ULSH01014299.1_pt1 | contig 10444 bp, 7 predicted proteins | sample 1956151 | NCBI WGS metagenome assembly ULSH01 (sample SAMEA4835702, study PRJEB28245) | human gut metagenome | biome: gut microbiome; material: fecal sample | place: Denmark | collected 2008 | reverse complement strand
GCACGCATCCGAGTTTTGTCGGTATTACGCCAATATGGTTTTGGGCGGCGCTGTCAATATCGGCGTTTTCTATGTCGCCTTCGTGCTCTCTCCTTTTGTTAAGACCTACCCGGTTGCCGGTATCGCCTTAGGGTCGATTGCAGGACTCATTGTGAACTTTCTGACAAGTCGCGTGCTCTTTCGAACGAAAAGGATTTAAAGTATGAAAAGAAAGCCTCTTGCTCTTTTACTCTTGGTCTTTTTCTCTGCTCTCTCCGGCCACCTCATTTGGGAGTATCTGAGATTTCCGATTCACGGGGCAATGAGTTTTTTTCTCGGTCTCGGGGTATTTTTCCTTTTACGGCATCCGCTTTCGATTCGCTGCACGAGTCTTTGGGCTTTTAGTTTCCTTTTTGCTTTAAGTCTCGTGCTTGCCAAACACATCATTCTCGGCGGCGGTGTTACAGCACTGAGCGACACAAACTACATTACGGCGTATTCGGCTAAAGACCTTGTGGCGCTTGCCGTCCTTGTGATTGTGATTTACCAGGGGCTTGCCCGCCTTCTCATCTGGGTCGGTTCTTTCGCATATGCCACGCTTTTCAAACCCAATGACGACTCGGTTTACGGAATCATTTTGGCAAAACCGACCTGGCTTTTGATTGCGGCGCTTGTTTTCTGTTGGCTTCCCTGGCTTTTTGCTTGGTATCCGGGATTTATTTACAGTGACTCGATTTCTTCGATTATGCAAGCGCAAGGGCTTTGGGGCTTTAACAACCACCACCCCGTTTGCTACACGCTTTGGGTCAAGATTTGGATTGCTCTCGGGATGGCAATTCACGATGTCTCGTTCGGCATTTTCCTTTACAGCCTTTCGCAAATGGTCCTTGTGGCCTGGACCATGGTTTGGAGTGCACGCTGGATGCACAGTAAGGGCGTTAACGCCGCCTGGTGTGTTCTGATGCTTGCCTACTTTGCCCTGACACCGTTTTTCGCCCAAAACAACATTTCGATGTGGAAAGATCCGCTCTTTTCCTGTGCTGTTTTCGTTTTGTGTTTGCGTCTATATGACTTTTTTTCTCACGACGGACAAATCGATGCCCAAACGGTCTTTTGGATCGGTCTCTTTTCCTGTTTTATCTGTGCCTTGCGAAACAACGGAGCCTATGTCATCTTGCTTACAGCTCTGGCTTGCGTAGCTTTACTGTTACGGTATCGCACGCAGGAATTTAAAAAGAAAACCAAATATTTATCGGGAGCGATGTTTGTTCTTGCTGCCTTGACCATTGCCGTACAAGGACCGCTCTTTAACAAACTCCACATTAACCAATCGTATGCGGAAACGGTCGGGCTGCCTTTAAACCAGATGGCGCGTGTTGTCGTCTACAAGGGCGCCATGAGCGAAGAGAACAAAGCCTTCATGGACAACCTTTATCCGATTGAAAAGTACAAGGACGTGTATGCCCCCGGCATTGTCGATCGATTCAAATGGGCCGCCGGATTTAATGCCGGATACCTCGGCTCACATCGGAACGCTTTCTTTAAAAACTATGCATCGATGATGATGAAAAATCCTCGCCTTGCCTTCGAAGGATGGGAACTTTTGACGGTCGGTTACTGGTCGGTGACTCACTTTACGTTCGACACGGGAAACATTTCGAAGGGGTGCTTATGGTGCTTTAAGTGGTGGACCAAAGACCACGGCATCAAGACAAAAAACTTTCTGGAAAACCGCTTTTTCGATTCGCGTGCAGTCTTCAATCAATACGACGCCACGATTCCCTTAGGTTTTTTGACGTGGCTTGTCATTCTGATTACGCTCTTGGCACTTATGCGTAAAAACGCTCCGGCTCAGATGGCAACGCTTCCTCTTCTGGCTCTTTTACTCAGCCTTTTCTTAGCAACGCCGATACAGTATTGGGAGCGATACGGTTATGCCTTGAGCCTTTCCGCACCCCTATTAATCGTTTTGCTGGCACAAGCGGCTCGCTTTCTCGTGCTCAAAGATACGGCCCTTTACAGCGACAAGAATTGTCCTACTTCTGGCAAAACAGACTCAACACTTACATAGGATGGCATCCGTCGTCTCCGATACCGGATCTGCATCGAGTGCTAAGAAAAAATCACCGCAAGCAGAAGAGCACGGTCCCAAGGTTAAGACTGTTACGAAGGATACTTCGAGCTTTATCTCACTAGATTAGGAGCAAGGAATCTTCTACATAGTCCCAATAATCCGGTCGGCAAATCTCAGACGAGCGCCCGCTAATCGGTGGCCCGGACACGCCCAAGGAACGCTGGGGACCGGAAGCCAAGAGGCTTAGTCCTTTGAACAAAGCGCGTCTTGAAATGCTTTTTTGAGACGCACAAAGTGGGAAAAGATGGCCTCATCCGTATCGACAATCTGTTTTATCGGGTCGACAACTCTCTCATCGGACAAGAAGTGGAAATTCAGCACGATGAGATCAGTATTACCGTTATGAAGGGTAACAAGACCGTTGCAAGGCCAAAGACGTATTTAACCCAACTGTGCAAGGAGCGTCAACTCAAGAGCCGAAGAAAGGTGCATTTGAAAAGCAAACAAAGACTCCAGCGAACAACGTTTTATGGAAGAAAACAGAATTCAGACAAGAGTTCTGCCGGATTTGGAGGAAACAATTATAAAAGTTGCTACCAGAGAAATAAAAGTGGGGGCACTTACAGATTATTTCTTTCAAACTTTCGGTAATTAACAACAAATCATGCGAAGCTCTCTAAACCTTCTGTCACTAAAAGTACCGGAGGTTTAACGAGCTCTATTCCTACTGGCTATTCTTTTCCGTATTAGACGCTCCCAAGGACGGAGTCAATCCGGCTAGGATTACGAGGCGCTTGTAGTCGTCAATCAGTTGAGGCATACCGCTGTTCATACGCGTGTAGTCGGCATAACTCCCTAGAATTTCTTTGAAGCCTTTGCTAAGACTTTCTGGGAATCTGTGAAGTCCACATCTTTGGGAAGTGCCATGAGGCTATCTTGAATCTCCTGAAAGATTCGATAACCGTTTTCATAGGCAGCTTGTTTCCTGAAGAACCCATTTTCCTCCACTCTTAATCATTCTATCGATAACAAATTTGATATCGGGATTTATGGTTTTAAAAAAACTGGCAAGCCTCAAGATTGAATTACTAAAATGCTTTTCCCAGAGGTTTCAGGAGTGATACCCGATGCGAAGACATTGTGATTTGGAGGCTTGGAGAATCTTCCTCAATGTCGTAGAGGCAGGTTCTATCGCTAAGGCTAGTGATGAGTCTGAGATGGCTCCCTCAAACATCTGCCGCATACTAAACGCCCTTGAAGAGAGCTTGGGCGGAGTCATCCTGTTTGAGCGTTCCTCTCCCATCATCCTAACAAATGCTGGTCACATTGCACTGATGCAAGCCAGAATTCTTGTTTCCCAACACGATGCGATGCTAGATCGCATTTTTACAAATAGGAATCCTTACACTGGCAGGGTGCGAATTAGTGGCCCTAGCGCCTTCTTCGACAATGTTCTCCCCGAATCAACAATCGCAGTCAAAAACAAATACCCCAATCTCGTAATAGAAATCTGCTCTGGAGGGAGTTTTTTTCCGCCGATTTCTTTTCTTGAATTAGGTCGCAGTGTAGACATCGTCATTGGATTTGGACCGGATATTTCGCAAAACGAGATTAAACAGATCCCCCTAGGCAGCGTTCAATGCGTAGCTGCGGCCTCCCCTCTTTATATTCGCGAATATGGTTATCCCATGGAGGTGAATGACCTTCAGCGACATAAACTCCTTCTTTTTGGACACTCGAAAATTTCAGAAACAGCAAGTTTTGATAACGGAGACACTGATATTTTCGGGAAATTTAGAACTTGTACGTTCTATCCGACAGTCTCAAGTCTTGTGAAGGCCGGTGTGCTTGGAAACGGCATTATCTATTGTGCCCAGGCACTCAATATTTACAAAGAAATAGAAGACGGAGAACTTGTTCTCCTTGACAATTTGTGGAGGTTTCCAATTTGGAAGTACTACCTTTACCTAAACCCAAGGACCCGAGAACGAGACCGCGTTCGTTTGTTAGCTCGAGAGATTGAAATCGAAATCAAAGCCAAGCTTCAGCTTGCAGATGAAGTCCTTTCGCAACATAGTCGAAGGTGCTTTCTATGCTGAGACATAATGACTTAAATGCGTGGACCATGTTCCTTGTGATTCTGGAATGCGGTTCTTTGTCCTCTGCCGCAAAAAAATTAAACATTGCCCCATCTGCTTTATCACGAACGATGGCAGAGCTCGAGAATTCAGTGGGCGCGAGATTATTTAATCGTAATAGAAACCAAGTTTTTTTGACTTCAAAAGGGCAACAAGCAAGAAAGTATGCTGAGAATCTTGTACGTACACATGCAAGATTACTTGAGCTAATCGGCGAAGATTGTACAAAACCCTCTGGAGTAGTCCGTCTCGGAATCCCCGAGGGTTGCTTTAATCACCTTTTGCTCGACGGCTTTATCAATTTGAAGGAATCGTTCCGAAATATCCAACTAGAGGTCTATGACCACAAGGAACTACCTCCTGTCGTCTTCCGAAATCAAGATCGTGTTCTTGATATTATCATCGGCTACGGCTACACCCCTAAGCCCACGAACGAGAATGAAATCGTACTAGGCGAATGCCTATACTCGCCGATGGTCTCGATTGATTATGTGCGATTACACGGAGTCCCGACCAGTCTAGAGACATGCGAGAAGCATACTTTACTAATGCTAGAAAAACGGATAATTCAACGTGATGCCTTCTATGGCGACGCCACAGAAAAGAAGATTTTCTCTCACTTTGGACGCATTATTTCTTACCCTACTTCGAGTATTTTTTCATTTTCATTAATAGCAGGAAATGGCATTGCCTATGGAGCCCAAGTCCTTTACTATCAGAAAGAGATTGCTGCCGGGAAACTAATCCTGCTTCGTCGCCTGTGGAAATTTCCAAGACGTTATTTTTATCTCTACCCCAATCCGCAGTCGTGTAACTTAGTCCGCGTCAAGACTGTAATTGAGTTCCTTATCAGCTACCTGCAAATGCGACTGAGTGTGGCAAAAAATGTCTACGAAAATATCGAAACTATTCCGTACGCTTTTTAGAACATTGACGAGTCCATTGTCTGAAGACAGAGAAATATTGGATTAAACGCTAGATGCCGACCTCCGTCGGTCTGACGCCGAGCCTCCTTGAAGGAGGATTAGCCGATACGTGCTACTGCTTTATGTCTTACATTCCCCTCATGAAGGAATGAGTTTACGGCGCAAACCATAAAAACAAAACCAGGGGCTCTGACCTCACATAACGAGTTAGCCAGGGCCCCTATGCGCTTATTCATGAAGTTTTGAAGCTCAGAACACAAAATAAACGAGTACGAAACTCATGCAAATACTCGAGACAAGCATCACAAGTCCGGGTCTCATCGAACTGTGGTTAAATAGCCAAGTCCCGAGGCTAGTGCTACCTGTCGAATCTAACGACACTGAGGCAATGAGGTTCGGATGCACAGGGAAAATCCAGTTTGCGCAAACAGCCGGGAACATTGCAACGAGATATGGCGCCGGGATGCCCAACGACAGTCCGATTGGAATCAGGGCTGCAGTAGTAGCACCAGGACTCATCATGACGGCTGCCACAAAAGCAAGGACAACAGCAAACATCCAGGGATAAGAATTAAGAATGCCGCCGAACAAGGCAATGATTTCATCCTTGTGTGCTGCGAAATACGTATCGGACATGAAGCAGATTCCGAAACACACCATTACTCCTGAGATACCCCCGAGGAAAACGCTCGATTTTGTCAGTAACTTTGTCTTTACATCACAGAGATAAATCAGAATTGCTGAGGTCGTCAGGCACACCAGTTCAATTACATTGACGATGGATAGGCTGATTGTTTTCCCCTTTACCGTCCAGTGGGGCAAGAGACCTTTGAATGTTCCCAAAAGGACGATTAGGAGGATTGACATCGCAAACACTCCGACCGCCAATTTCACCTTGGGACTCGGAACATAATCCTCTTTTTTTGTGATTGCCGGTATTTCACCGGTTTTCAACCGTCGCTGATATTCCGAATCCAGGGGAAGCTCAAGCCCATAGTGATAAACACTCAGGCCCCCCAAGATAACGCCAATCGTAAGCGAGGGCAAAAGGACTAGCATCATTTTGCCGATGTTTACATCGTAGGTAGCCAAGATAGCTATCAGTGCTGCTGTTGCAGCTGAGATAGGAGAAGCTACAAGACCAAACACGGCAGCACAACTCGACGATCCCAGAGCGCGTTCAGGACGAACGCCTGCACCTCGAGAGACCTCTGCAATCACGGGTAAAAGAGCCATTGCCATAAAAGCTGTCCCGGTGAATGTAACCAAAAAGAATGTAATCAATGGCGCCAGAACAGTAACAAAGTTCGGGTGCTTACGAAGGATTCGTTCAGCAATACTTATCAGGTATTCAAGCCCTCCAGAGCACTGGAGAACACCACCGAGTGACGTAACTGACAAGATAATCAGCATCACGGCAATGGGGGGTGAGGTCGGGCGTAATCCGCAAACAAACACCATGAAAGTCAGAGCGGCTCCACACGTAAAGCAGATTGCCATTCCTCCCTTTCGAATGCCAAGCAACAAGGCAAGAATAACGATAAGGGTATCAACAATTAACATAGTTCTTAAAATCCTATTCAAAGAAAACAAGAATCATGGAATTTCGATGTGTTGCAATGCGTCTCTAGGCAGAGATAGCCTCTTGCACCAAAGATTCCAGTCGCTCTTTTGCTTCTTTTACTTTGTTTTCACGACTTTCCGTAACAACGATATCTTCATTGAGTAAACCGCGGAGGACAGCAATTTGATTCATGGTTTCCTCCGGAGCCGGACCTCCAAGCGTCTTCTTGCTATAACTGTTCTTCCTCGGATCGAGAGCTCCTTGCAAGTCCTCTTCTGTCATTGAAGTACTTCGGTTGAAGAGTTCCTGGAAATAAAGATTGATTACAACCGTATCGATTTCGTTTGCTTTGAGGCCTTTGTCCAACATATGTCCAACGACCTTCGCAACAATGCGATGCGCCGCGCGGAAAGAAATTCCATCGTGACGAACAAGGGCATTTGCCAGTTCTGTGACTGTGCAATAATTCCCTTCTGCATTGTGGAGCATCCGCTCTTTCCGAACTTTGATATCCTTGAGAGTTGCAATCATGAGCGACAGAATCGCAATGGATTCATCGATGCAATTGAATACATTGCCAAGAATCTCGCTGAAATCCATGCTAAACGTGTAGTACATGGTTCGCGCTGAACTCATGCCAGCCATCAAATCGCCGTTGATTGTTCCTGTTTTTCCCTTAATACCCTCAAGAGTTAACGGGTTTTTCTTCTGCGGCATGATGGAACTGACACACGTTACGGAGTCATCAAGTTCGATGTATCCGAAGTCTGGAGAATTCCAAACATAAAGGTCATTACAGAATCGGCACAGATTATTGTTCATAATGGCTAAGGCACTCATGAACTCAAGCATAAAATCTGTTGTTGAGACACAATCAAGAGAGTTCAAGACTGGGTGATCAAAGCCCAATAATTCGGACGTCATTTCGCGGTCAATGGGAAACGTTGTCGATCCCATGGATGTTCCGCCTAGTGAACATTCGTTAATGGTTTCGTAAGCGCCCTTTAGCCGATGAAAATCACGACTTAGGAATGAAGAAATTGCACACAGATAATGGGCAAACGTAATCGGTTCTGAGGGCTGTAGGTGAGTATGCCCCGCCATAACGGCATCGGTCGTACCCTCGGCGATGCACAGAATTTGCTTTCTGAGTTCATTAACAAGCTTGCAAATCTGGAAATAGTACTTTCGGATACCTAAGCGCCAAGTAGCTGTGTATAAGTCATTTCGAGACCGTGCAGTGTGTTGTTGTCCTCCAATTTCAATGCCGACTTTATCAATCAAATAGCTTTCAAGATTGAAGTAAATCTCCTCCTTCTCCGGAGAGATTTCGAAAGTTGGCTTCCCCATTTTCGCCATTTCATCGTTGACTTGAAGGATGGCTCGGCACACTTCCCTTGTGATAATGGATCTCTTAGCTAGCATCAGTACGTGAGCCTTGTTGCAGTCAAGAAACTCTTGATATAGCCTTTCGACAGCCCACTTAAGACCAGGAATAGTCAGAAATTCAATAACCGCTTGGGCGGGTTTCTTCTTCAGTCTTCCTCTCTGGAATTTGTCTTGCGTCATTTTTTTACCTTTAAGTGTGATTTGCTTTGTTTTGCAATGAGTTGATGCTAAGGAAAAGGAGTTCCTATCCACTTCTCCCAAAACTCAAAGAAAATTATCTTCATCCCGAGCTTTTCAGAGTAGGAAAAATCTTGAACAACGAGATATCAAAAGTGTTAAGTGAACAATCCTGAGCATTGCTCCCCCGCTTCCTACCTATTGAGACACGGGGCATATGATTCCCGACTTTTTCACGTTAAAAACGCAAACCCCTTGAGGCGAAAGGCACCGAAGGGAAAAAACTTCGTTTTTGTGTAGTGAAAAGTTTTAGTGCCCAGCAGGCTGCCGGATAAATCGATTTGAGACGCAACTATTTGCGAAGAGTTACGAAGGTGTAACGAAAGTTGTGGGGGGTGTGTCGGCTAATATCTGATAAAAAGAGATGTCGACATGACTGTCAAACTCCGGATTACGGCATACAACGCGCACTTTCTAATCCCATACCGGTTATTGTTAAATTTATTCTTTTTGAGCACGACCATTGTCTGACGAACGTTGCAAGGAAGATAGTGGGCGTGCCTGTGCCCTCGCTCGAACTGCCTCAGTCTTTTTTATCTTAGTAGCCCGCTCCTTCGTTTCTCTACTCGTCGATAACTTTCATCTCGGATTGTTATCACTTCGCTGTGGTCTCTTCGCGCAGAGCCTTGAGGATATTGACATGGGCGTCAGTCTTGTTGCTCAAAATCGAAGTCGTCGCCAAAGCCGTCGGACTCGGGGTTCTTCCGAGGGTGGACATAGTTACACAGGTCGAATCTGCACTTAGCTCAAGTCTTTATAACTGGTGTAGCGAAGAAAAACAGCCGATAAACCTTGTATCGACTGGCTTTTGTCAGACTTCTTCTGTCAAAGTCTGGAGAGCAACAGGGCAGGAAGAACCGAGGTGTTACAATGGTTTGTTTTTTCCTCGCTCGTTTTCGTTCATGAACCGCTTCGGGATTATCAGAGCTTTCGACTCGACACGTAATCATCCGTCCTGGCTCGGCGGTCTTTATGTCGTACTTGTCAGCCTGGCCTGCATGGTCATTGCATTTTGTGCCTACCTACGCTTTACCTTCCCGCAAGCTTCAATCGACGAAGTTCTCTTTGCTCTGAACGCCCCGACCGGAAGCTTGGCATTTGCACACATTGAACCCGTTTTAACTTTCGGGTTAACTCCCCTTGCATTGCTTATTATCCTATCGCTTCTTGCATTTCGCTTCCTGGCCGGATTTCGACTGCTTTTCTACACCATTATTATCTGTCTCAGTGCCTTTTTCTTCGCTCGTTACGAAGCCCAGAGTTTGAATTTGCCCGAGTATCTTGAAAGCCTTAAGCCGCAAAACAAGACAATTTTTATTCAAACGCATTACAGAGCACCGACACCAAAAAACGTCCGTTTCCCCGGCAAGAAGCGAAACCTCGTTCACATCTATTTGGAATCTGTGGAAACAACATTTGCGGACAAGACCTCGGGCGGAGCCTTTAACCGCAATCTCATACCGGAATTGACGGAGCTGGCAAAACACGGCGAAGACTTTCGAGGCAGTGCCGAGGCTCCGACCGGGGCTCTTGCTCTTTCGGGGGCTACCTGGACCATGGGAGCCATTTTCGCAACGGAGACAGGATTGCCGCTGAAAATTTCCATCGGCGGCAACGAGATGTCAACACAAAACGGTTTCTTCCCCGGCGTCACCGCCCTCGGAGATATCCTCAAAGAAAACGGCTACAAAACTGCCGTCATCCGAGGCAGTGACGTCACCTTTGCCGGTGCTCGGCTTTATTACCGAGACCACGGATGGAGTGATGTCCGCGATTACAACTACGCGGCAAATAACCATCTCCTCCCGAAGGGCTACCATGTCTTTTGGGGATTTGAAGACAGGCGTCTTTTTGCGATAGCCCGAAAAAAACTGACAGATTTAGCTCAGGGAAAAGATCCCTTCGCTCTGACACTTGTAACGGTTGACACCCATTTCCCGAAGGGGTACGTCTGCGAAAGTTGCCCGACCGATGAGGCTGACTCATATTCCAAAGCTTTTCGTTGCTCGAGCCGGCAAGTGGCCGACTTCGTTCGCTGGATTGAAAAGCAACCGTTCGGAGTTAATACGACGGTTATCATCCACGGCGACCATCCGACGATGGCAACGGATTTTACTCAGACTGTTCCCGCCTCATA
>ULSH01061654.1_pt1 | contig 10447 bp, 9 predicted proteins | sample 1956151 | NCBI WGS metagenome assembly ULSH01 (sample SAMEA4835702, study PRJEB28245) | human gut metagenome | biome: gut microbiome; material: fecal sample | place: Denmark | collected 2008 | reverse complement strand
CATGGGCAAATATTATATGCTCAACGACAGTACAGAGTTGGCACTGGACTGTTTGCAGAAGGCTGCCGATGTCTCTAAACAGCATGGGGACAAACACACGCAATGTATGGCATTGGAGAAATACTCTCGGGTGCTAACGCAAACAAATCCACAAAAGGCTGTAGAAGTTGCAGAACTTGCCGAAAATATATATAAGACGCTGCCTGATGCATCTCTGTATAATATTGTCTATTATAAACTAAATGTAAGCGAGGCGTTTCTTTTTGCCGGCCAGGTTGCCCAGAGTAAAACTAAATGTAAGGAAGCCATGAATGTCGCTTATGCGTTGAAAGATTCTGATGTGCTTTCTAATGTTTACCAGGATATGGCCGTCATTGTTAAGGAATACAAGGATTTCAGAATGGCCTTGCACTATTCTAAAGCTTCCTACAACACATGTTCATATTTCGACATCCCGAAAGCCTTGAACCTTGCTACGGCTTATCTTGATGCAGACTCCTTGTCATCATGCAACAAATTACTGAATTCTATCCATACAGATAATGCGATGTATAAATACATTGCTTTCAACATTAGGCACTTGGCTTCCATCAAAGCGCACGATTACGATGGGGCATACAACTATGCTGATTCTGCATACCACTATTTGGAACAGATGTATGACAAAGAGCTTAGCAGCAAGCTGGAATATTATAATTCCTTAGTGAAAACAAAATATGAGGAGGGCGTTGCTAAAGAGAAGGCGCGGGTGTTGGCATGGCTCATTGTTACCGCATCCTTGCTTGCCCTGGCAATAATCGGGCTTATCCTGCATTCTTACCGGCAATATAAGTCAAATGCAAAAGACAGGCTAAAGGCTGAGCAAGACAAATTGCTGCAAGAAGAAAGGATCCATCATGAGGAATTGCATCATAAGGATATTCTGCTTTCCACCATGCGCAACTTCATCCTCAGGAGGATTGACACGGCCCAGAAAATCCAGAAACTGAGAGGCAGCAAGACCGACAGCGTCTCGCTGACAGAAGAGGATTGGGAAGAGATAAGACTGTTTGTAGACGGTGTCGAAGGCAACTTCGTGTCCAGGCTACAGAACACATTCCCCGACCTAAGCAATGACGACATCCGGCTGATGATGCTTCTCCGTCTTAAAATGCCAACAAAGGCATTGGCCCTGATATATGGAATTAGCGAAAAGTCGATAAAGCAGAAGTTGTTTGTCTATAAGGCTAAAGTCGGAATTAATGGTGAAAAGATCTCTTTACGTACATACATTGAAGCCTTTTAAAGCCTCAAACATTGTAGAAATAAACCTCCTTTTTAGAGATGTAAATGCAAGTAGCTAATATACAGTATGTTATATATTGCTAAATTAAAGAAATAGACCCCGTTTTCTTGCCTGACATTTCCAAAATAGCTAACTTTGCAATTGAAACAACAAAAATGATTTAATATGAAGAAATTGCTTATACTATTATTAGTGTTCGTCACATTAATACCGGGCAATGCTTCTGGTATTGGTATCCAAAAGAAAGGTACTATTCAGCATAAAGGAGTGCGCATGCCTTCAATTACACAGGTTGAGGCCGACTATGAGAACGGACTTATAACAATTGAAGTCAAAGGGTACACGGGGGGAGTTCAGGCTTTCGTTAGTGATTCCCAAGGTAATATTGTGAGCTCCACCATGTCTTCTATAACAAATAAACGTATAATTATAAAGCATAAGTAATGGAAAAAGTATCGAAAGCAGAGCTTATGAACGCTTTAGGAGGGTTTACACAAATGAACATTAAACGTCTTATAATTTTTCTTGCAGGCTTAATATCTTGCTCCATTTCATGGTGCGGGAATGACTTTGAGGAAAAGAAACTTGAGCCTGCCATACTCAGAGTCGTGTATGAGCGCATAAAGGTCACAGATACGCTAAAGTCAAAAGAAGATTATAGCAAAGACCTTCTTACATTACAAGTTGGAAAGGATGTAAGTGCTTTCTATTCTGCCCAAAGGAAGACTGAAGACTCGATTTCTGAGAGAAATGTTGACTATATGTTGGCCATAATTGAGAATCCTCAGGCTTTTGAGGAATCTGCGTCATTGGAAAAAGAAGTTATATTTAAGAACTATCCTTATGGGAAGAATACAGTTTTTCAGCGTTTTGACTTGGAAAATTGGGTGTATACTGAAGATATAGAGAAACCAGAATGGAAAATTATCAATGATAGCTCAAAGATAATTCTGGACTATCAATGTATGTTGGCTGTTTGCAATTACCGAGGTCGCACTTGGATAGCTTGGTTTACCCCCGAGATTCCAATATCGGACGGTCCTTGGAAGCTTTCCGGGTTGCCAGGAATAATATTGGAGGCGTACGATTCAAAACAGCACTATCATTACACAGCGATAAGTTTAAGAACAGACAATATCGGAGATGTAGAATATTTCAATTATAGCGACAGGCTTAAGACCGAAAGAATTAAATCCCTTATTCAAAGGCGTAAGGCATTGGGTGAAAGCATAAAGAATCAAATTGTAGCTTCGGGAGCCTTTGGCATAGACCCGAAAAAGGTAAAACTGGATAAAGGTCGTCCTGCGCACACAAATTATGACTTTGAGGAGACCGACTATCCGCACAAATAGAAAAAATGGCAAGGAGCGTATTTATAGGATTTCTATTGTTGTTCTTCGGCAGCATAAGTGTCTTTGCGCAGAAAGACACACTGTCAGGCAATGTCGTGGAGAAGATCACAGGTGAGGCCGTACCTTTGGCTAATGTCTTTGTGAAAGACGGCAATGGCAAGATCGTCACTTTTGCTACAACGGACAGTATTGGAAGATTCACTCTGTCTGTTCCCACAGGGCAGACGGGCTTGACGATAAACGCAAGCATTCTCGGCTTCAAAAACTATTCGGCACCGCTTGTCATCAGCAATAAGCCTATACTTATACTACTTGATGACGGTACATACCAATTAAAAGAGGTGACCGTCAAGGGAGACAGGATAAGGGAGAATGGCGATACTTTAACCTACAATGTCGCGACATTCGCGCAGAAGCAAGACCGCACTATCGGTGACGTTCTGAAAAGGATGCCTGGAATAGACGTAAGGAGCGATGGAAGGATACAATACCAGGGGCAGGACATCAACAAGTTCTACATCGAAGGCAGCGACTTGCTTGGCGGTAAATACGGTGTCGCGACAAACGGAATTTCTTACGATGATGTAGGTGCTGTTGACATTATGGAGAACCACCAGCCGATGCAGGTTTTGTCTGGCATCAGTTTCAGCGAACAGGCTGGAATCAACTTAAGGCTGAAAAACAAGTCGAAAGGTACGTGGCTTGCCAATGGGCATGTTGGCGGAGGCTATTCCAATCAGCCGGAGGGTGGTCTGTGGGATGTTGACGCATTTTTGATGACGGCGAGAAGCAAGTATCAGGCAATCACGACTTTCAAGAGCAATAATGACGGTCATGACCTCACGGAAGAAACTACGGACTTCCTGTCAAACGGCAGGAACACCGGCATTGAGAGTTATGTCGAATTACAATTACCGTCAATACCTGCTTTTGAGAAAGAACGGTCGCTGTTCAACCGCACCCACATATTCTCCACCAACCATTTATGGAAATCCCGTAACGTTGACATCAAGGCCCAGGTTGATTATTCCAACAACCGTATTACCTCATCGTCAAGATCCGTGACTACTTATTATCGGGAAGGCGGCGACAAAGTGATAGCTGAGGAGTCTGGTGGCAAGCAGCATGCCAACACTCTGTCAGGGTCTTTTTCCATCGAGGCAAACCAAAAGACCTATTATCTTAACAACATCCTCAAGACAGAGATGCGCTGGACAAACCTGACAACCGACATGACAGGTACGGTACCCAATATTCAGCATGCCGACTTGCCGGACTATTATGCCGCTAACAACTTCAAGCTTATAAAACGTTTCCATAAAAATCATCTTGTAACATTCCTGTCCACCAATGAATGGGAAAGCCAGCCTCAAAATTTGACGGTAACAATGTCAGAGGGGAAAGGTTTCTCGCAGCATGTCGGCGAATATGCGTTTTTCTCAAATGAAAGCGCAAGCTACGCCTTCTTGTTCCATGGAATGAGAATCTCCATGGAAGGCGGTATGGAGGCTTACCTTCGCAATATGAACAGTGGCATCAGCGGGGAAACGGGCATTGACAATACCATGAACAATGATGTAAGGACAAACTATCTCAGGATTTTCCTCACGCCAAAGATTGAATATGAACTTAAGGGATTTGATTTCACCATTTCAGATCCTATGAACTATTCAAGATACTTCATGAACCAAAGTATTGGCAACAGATCTGAATACCTTCATGCCCCGTCATTGAGAATCCGCTGGAAACCTACAGGACGTATGTCTTTGTCCATTAGGGGCGGCATCAATAAATCTCCGATCAGCCTTCACGAAGTCCACGACGGGCTTATGGCTGCAAACTATCGTTCTTTCCGACTCGGCACCGACAGGTTTTACACCAACAAGGGCAAGAACCTTTCCGGTAACTTTTTCTACCGTAATGGCAGCAAGGGAATCTTTGCCAACGCATTGGTTCAGAAGGCCTGGAATAAAACCCCATACCAGTCTGCGCAGACTTTCTATGGCGATTACCTGATATACTCCCTTGTCCCGTCCACGGCCTCGACACAAACGGTCAATGCTCTGGGCAACATTAGCAAGACCCTTGACTTTATGCGTGGCGGCATATCATTTACAGGCTCTTACAGGCATGTCAGGACGATGATGCTGTCGGACAATCTGCCCACGCTTATGAGACAGTCTGCATACCGTTTTGGTGGAAGAGTTAACGGTAATGTCTCAACACTTCTGTTTCTGCAATACGAGGGTATGTTTTCTGTGTCATCAATGAACATCAACGGGAGTTCCAACAGGCATATCAGAAACGCAATTCATAAATTCAACATGACTCTGACACCAATTCAACAGCTCATGTTGGAATGTGGGCTTGACTATTACCACAATCAGGAGTATAATGGCAGCAAGAAGGATTTCAGCTTCCTTGATGCCAAGCTGACCTGGACCCTCTCTAAGGTAGTTGACATAGAGCTTTCCGCCACCAACCTCCTGAACACGAAGACATACAGCTACACCACCTATGGCGACCTGGTCTCGTTCTCCTCCACACGTTATCTGAGAGGGAGAGAAGTGATGGTATCGATATATCTTAAACGATAGATTACAGAAATTGCTTATACTATTATTAGCATTCATCACATTAATACCGGGCAGTGCTTTTGATACTGATTACTTGTACCATGACCTATTATGGTATCGCATCAGCAGCTTATAAAATTTCAAATAGAGCAAGCATTCAGAACATAGATATTCCATGGGAATGAACATGATATTTAGAGATATCGATAAGAGTTTATAACAACGAATTATTTAAGAATATGAATTTTCAGTTTATATTATTGATGTTTATTTTATTATTTCTGCCATGTGACTTTGTAGAAAGCCATTCTAAGGAACCCGTGTCAGAAAAAAGATGGTCTATAGAATGTGTTTATGCTTCTCGCTACCAGAATCACGGAGTCAGCCTCTTCTCCTTTATATGCAATAAAGATTCGGCACTGTTTTATAGTCATGGATGCCAACAATACATAGAATTGCTCAACGGAACAAATCAAGAGGCAGATTTCCTAATTAAAAGAATGGAAAAACATTTTACGGAACGAAATGACGATCCATTACTAAACAAAAATATTTTATACTGGGAACACATACTATTTGACTATAGTAAGGATAAACTCACACTATATAATAGTCATCCTATGGTATTGCTAAGCTATGAAGAAAATATTCCGCCCATATCATGGGAATTAATACCTGATTCTTCGTCAACGATATTAGGATACTCTTGTAAATATGCAGTTTCGAATTTCAGAGGAAGGCTCTGGAAGGTATGGTATACTGAAGACATTCCATTAAGTTATGGTCCATGGAAATTACATGGTTTGCCAGGCCTGATAATGGAAGCTACAGTGGATTCATTGATTGACTTCAAGCTAACATCCATTAAAACCAATCAAACAAATACAATTGGAAAAGTCTTGAAGACAAGAAACTGTAAATATGAACAGGTAACGCGAAAAAAATATTTAAAACGTAGGAATTCGCCGTTATTTTTGCCAATGATAAAAAGGAAAATTAAAGTAAGTCCAAATCTTGAAACAGAATGATAATGTCAAAATTCATATCCATTTGTATGGTTATGGTGTGTTTCGCACCTATATATTCAGGACCTATTCTGTGAGATATTAAGCTCCTGAACTTGTCCTTATTTTAAATTTACGCTCGTGAATTTTCACTTGCGAAACTTCAATAAAGTGCTATGAACCGTTCTAAAATAATAGTATTGATATTGCTCCTTTTTCCTACAGCTCTGATGGCACAGCAAACTCATGTCTTGGAGCCAAGCATCATGGAAGTGGCTTATCATGAAACTTGTGGCAAATACCATGATGACTATGCGTTGCATGTTGGAAAATCGACGAGTCAATATTTCAGTTATCATAAATTGCGCGATGACTCATTAGGCAGTAATGCGCAGACTTCTATGATCATTATTCAGGAAAAGCTTGATTAAGCAAACAACAGGAATGATGTCTCCAAGCCAAGAGCGAGTGGACCAGACCATGGTGACTATTTCCATAGAAATCAGAATGAGAATACATTTGTCACCTACACAAGTCTGATGGAACAAGGTTATAAGGTTACCGAGTCCATACCTGTACAGGATTGGAGCATAATCCCGGATAGCACACGGCAAATCTTGGGCTATCACTGCTGTATGACGACGACAATATTCCGTGGCAGGAAATGGACTGTCTACTTTACAGAGGATATACCCCTGCCATTAGGACCTTGGAAGTTGGAAGCACTTCCTGGATTAATTCTGTCGGCAGAGGTCAAAGGATTCATCACGATAGAGGCTATAGGCATCAAAACAAAGGATCTCTCATCGGTGACGTTCCATAACTTTTGGAATAAAAAAATATGAAGACATTCAGCAGGAGACATACCTCAAAGAGGTAAGTAACCCTAAAGCCTATCCCGAGAAAACAATTGTAATCCCCCAAATGGAGTCGGAATGAAAACAATAAAAATCATTTGTATCCTCATCTTTCTGTCTGCTCTGTCTGTTTCTGCGGAGACCATTGTCATAGGACATGTTATTGACGACAGAGGAGAGCCACTGTCGTCAGTGATTATCAAACGATACACCAAGGGTCACAAGTTAGGCGGATATACGAATAGTGGGAGCGACGGATCGTTCCGCATCAAAGCAGAGGCGGGTGACTCATTGTTGTTCAGCATGCTGGGGTTCAAGAGCCAACACGTTGCCGTCACAAACAATATGAAACCACTGACTATCCGGATGAGTGACGGAGCAATAGAACTGAAAGAGGTTGCGGTGAAGTCGGACAAGGTACACGAGCATGGCGACACTATATCTTATATCGTCGGTAATTACGCCAACGGCAATGACCGGAGCATCGGCGATGTGATTGCGAAGATGCCCGGCTTCGATGTGGACAAGTCGACGGGCAAGATCTCTTATGAGGGCAAACCGATCAGCAAGTTCTATATCGAAGGACTTGACATGCTTGGGGGCAAGTACGGCACGGCCACCAACACGCTGCCGCAGGGCGAGGTGGGCTCCGTGCAGGTCATGCGCAACCATCAGCCCATCCGTGTACTTGAAGACTTCACGTTTACCGACGATGCCGCCGTGAATATCAAAATGAAAAACAGTGCCAAGACCCATTGGGTGACATCATGGAAGGCCGGTGGTGGATATGGCAGCGCACACGATGGCTATGACAAGGGTAGATGGCTCTTCGAGGGATTCGGCTTGCGGCTGAAGTCGGACTTCCAGACGATGCTCACCTACAAGACCAACAATACAGGCACGGACGTCAGCCGTGAGTCTACCAATCTCTTCACCCTTGACGATCTGTTCAGTGACCAGCCAAAGGATTTCATCTGCCTCTCCGCTCCTTCGGCCTCGGGCCTTTCCCGTGAACGCAGTCTGATGAACCGCAGCCATGCCTTTACGGCTAATGTCATGAAACGCATCAGCGAGGACTCGCAGGTCAATTTCCAGCTTGCCTACAACAACGAGCGTGAAAAGGCATGGGGAGACCGTCGGACGGAGTACATACTTACGGATGGCAACCGCGTCATCAGCAACGCGCAGGCGTGGCGGTCAAACACGAATGACCTCTATGCCTTGCTGAAATATGAGCACAACTCTCAAAAGAGCTATCTCCGCAACTCGCTTTCCGGTGACATGACGTGGCTTTCGCAGCACCTCGACGAGGGCGGTACGTATGCACATGCCCAGCATGCGCTTCTGCCAGTGTTTGATTTCCGTGACAATCTCTATGTCATCCGCCGCTATGGCAACACGCTTATCTCATTCTACTCCAACAACTGTGTCCAGCAGCGGCCTCAGCATCTGTATGTCGACTCCACCTCACAGCAGGACTTGTCACAGCGGTTCTATTCCACCGACACATACGCTTCCGGCGGTTGGAAGCTGGGCTTATTCAGCCTGAGCATGAAGTTGGGGGTGAAAGGATTGTTACGCTATCTCACAGCCAACGCCTACGGATTGCCTGACTCTATTGGCCCGACAGGCGGCAAAAGCCACTTCGGCTATGCCAAGCTGTATGCCAGCCCGCAACTGGAGTACAACACCCGAGATATCAAGGTCTCTCTTTCCGTGCCTTTTGAGAACTCGTATTACAAATACAGTAAGGATGGCGACAGAAACCGTTTTGATGTCTCGCCGTCGTTGCATGTGCGTTGGGATGCCACCTCGCGGCTCACCATGAGCGTTAACGGCAGCTATAGCGTGGAGCCGCTCGACTTCAACCGCTTCTATGGCTCGCTGATCATGCAGGACTATCTTTATCTCAATCAGGGCTACACGGGATATGACGTAGCCACCAGCAAAACATTGGCCTATACGCTGCTTTACCGCAACAGCCTGCAAGGCACACATCTCATGGCCCGTGTCTCCCGTTCCTTTGATACCACACCATACACCCCATCGCGTGAGTTCGCCGGTGAATACATCATCATAGGAACGATCCCCGTCAAGACCAACAGTAACAGCTGGAACACCACGCTGATGTACCAGCAGGGGCTTCCGTTCCTCAACGGGAAGTTCTCCTTACGCGGACTCTATAACCAAACGGAATCGAAGATGTATCAGGATGGTCTCGTCTCTCCGGCAAAATACAATATGCTCAGCATTGGGGCGTCACTGTACCTCTCGCCTTATACCGACATGTCTATCGACTATTCCCTGCAATACACCTATAACGACATGCGTCCGGAGAACGGCGACAAGACCTATTTCAACAACTGGCAGCACACGGCAAAGATCATCGTGCCTGCCGGAAAGTTGCGCTTTACCCTCAAAGGAGAATATGACCACAACCAGCTGATGCCGTCGAAGTACAAGGACATCTTTTTTGCCGATGCCATCATCGGGCTCACAACCCGGCATATCGATTATGAATTGGGACTGAACAACCTGTTCAACAATCAGTCCTATGTCCGTTCCACTGTCGCCAACCTCACAACCCTGCGCTCAGAGACCATCCTTCGAGACAGGGAACTGTTGCTGACACTTGTGTATAAACCATAATTCCATGGAACTTATAAAGCAACATAACTCCATGTAATGTGGCATTGCGTGCCTACAAATGGTAGGCAGATGTTTCTCCTTAACAAGTTGCTCATCATCGCTGACAAGCGTTATTTTGCTGCCAAGACTTTCATCCGCCGTTATGGCAGCAACGCTCAGCCTGGATTAAATGTCTCTGCCCGTATCGATATCAGCGACAAGACGCTGTGGCAGCAAATCTTCAACAAATAACTCATTGCTTTGTCTGTGTTATGGTATAATAAGACTGTTTGTAGACGGTGTCGAAGGCAACTTTGTTACCAGGCTACAGAACACATTCCCCGACCTAAGCGATGACGACATCCGGCTGATGATGCTTCTCCGTCTTAAAATGCCCACAAAGGCATTGGCCTTGATATATGGAATTAGCGAAAAGTCGATAAAGCAGAAGTTGTTTGTCTATAAGGCTAAAGTCGGAATTAATGGTGAAAAGATCTCTTTACGTACATACATTGAAGCCTTTTAAAGCCTCAAACATTGTAGAAATAGACCTCCTTTTTAGAGATGTAAATGCAAGTAGCTAATATACAGTATGTTATATATATTGCGAAATTAAAGAAATAGACCTCGTTTTCTTGCCCGACATTTCCAAAATAGCTAACTTTGCAATCGAAACAACAAAAATGATTTAATATGAGGAAACACTACTGTCCAAAGAAATTTTCCCATAGAGTCAACTGACCAT
>ULSH01012141.1_pt1 | contig 10454 bp, 8 predicted proteins | sample 1956151 | NCBI WGS metagenome assembly ULSH01 (sample SAMEA4835702, study PRJEB28245) | human gut metagenome | biome: gut microbiome; material: fecal sample | place: Denmark | collected 2008 | reverse complement strand
GCGGTGCGTCCGCAGCGTCCACCGCCGAGAGCACGTCCGAGGCGGTCTCCACGGAAGAAACCGCCCCTGCCGTCACGGAAGCCCAGGCCCCCGCTGCCGCGCTGCCGGACGGCGTATACACCGCTAAGTTCAACACCGACAGCAGTATGTTCCACGCCAACGAAGCCGTGGACGGCATGGGCACACTGACGGTGGAAAACGGCACGATGACCTTCCACGTCAGTCTGCAGTCCCAGAAGATCGTCAACCTGTATCCGGGCATGGCCGCCGACGCCCCCGCCCACGAGAGCGACTGGCTGCAGCCTACCGTTGACACGGTGACCTACTCCGACGGCACCAGCGACGAAGTATACGGCTTTGACATCCCCGTTGCGGCTGTCGATGCCGATTTCCAGCTGGCCATCCTCGGCACCAAGGGCACCTGGTATGACCATACGGTCAGCGTCTCCGATGCCGAGCCTGCGGCAGAGGATGCGGCTGCGGCAGCCGTCGAGATCCCCGCCGACGGCAGCTACACCTGCGCTGTGACGCTGGAGGGCGGCAGCGGACGCGCCACCGTCGAAAGCCCCGCCGCGCTGACCGTGGCCGACGGTATTATGACTGCGACCATCGTCTGGAGCAGCCCGAACTATGACTATATGCTCGTCGACGGCGAAAAGTACCTGCCCGTCAACACCGACGGCAACTCGACGTTTGAGATCCCCGTTGCCGCGCTGGATACCGCGCTGGCCGTCACGGCGGACACCGTCGCCATGAGCACCCCGCACGAGATCGACTATACCCTGACCTTTGACAGCGCGACGCTGGCCGCCGCCGAATGAGGCGCGCGGCAGCTTTTGCCCTGCCAGCCCTGCTGCTGGCAGGCTGCGCGGCTGCATCCCAGGCCCCCGCGCAAACGGACGCATTGACGATAGAAAACCGCTATCCGCTGGAATACGCGAAGCAGTTCACGGTGGATGTGTGCGCGGGCGGCTATGACCTCATCACGATTGACGGCAGCCGCTATCTCGTCGTGCCGGAGGGGGCCGCTGCGCCCGCCAATCTGGACGCAGACATCACCGTTTTGCAGCAGCCTATCCAAAATATCTACCTTGTGTCGTCGTCCGCGATGGACCCCATCATCAGCATTGGCGGGCTGGGGGCTGTGGCACTGTCCGGCACGCAGGCCGAAAACTGGTACCTCGACGCGGCCCGCACCGCCATGGAGCAGGGCGAGATCGCCTACGCGGGCAAGTACAGCGCGCCCGATTACGAGACGATCCTGTCCGCCGACTGCGGTCTTGCCATCGAAAACACAATGATCTACCACACGCCCGAGGTGAAGGAGCAGCTTGAAAAATTCGGCGTGCCGGTCCTCGTCGAGCGCTCGAGCTACGAGAGTGACCCGCTGGCCCGGATGGAATGGGTCAAGCTGTACGGCATCCTGCTGGGCAGAACCGAGGAGGCCGAGCGCGTTTTTGACGACGCTGTGCAGCGCATTGCACCGCTGCTGGCCGAGGAACCCACCGGCAAGACTGCGGCGTTCTTCTCCATCACCTCAAACAATCTCGCCACGGTGCGCAAGGGCGGCGATTACGTCGCCAAGATGATCGGGCTGGCGGGCGGCAGCTACGTCTTTGCCGACCTGACGGACAGCGGCAACAATCTGGCGACTGTCAATATCTCGCTCGAGGATTTCTACGCCGGGGCGCGTGACGCCGATGTGCTGTTCTACAACAGCACGATTGAGGGCGAGCTGCGCACAATGGATGAACTGCTCGCCAAATGTCCGATGCTGGCGGACTTCAAGGCCGTGCAAAGCGGCAGCGTCTGGTGTACGTCGCAGAGCCTTTTCCAGCAGAGCATGGAGCTGCCGGAGCTGATTCTGGATATGAACAGGGTGTTCACCGAGGATGACCCGGACGACAGTGAATTGACATTTTTGACGAAGCTGCACTGAAAATTTAACGCGGCGGCAAAAACGGGCGCACAAAACCGTGGCGCATCCGTAGGGGCGGATTCCCTATCCGCCCGCACCATTGCCGCCCGCCGCAAAGGGAACCACGCATGCACACCTCCAAACGCATGACAATTGCATACCTCGCCATGGCGGCGGCCCTGCTGGCGCTGTTTGCGCTCAACCTGTTCTGGGGCAGCGTTGCGCTCTCCCCGGCGGACATCGCGGCGGCCCTACTGGGTCGCGGCACAAACGCGCTGGCGGCTGACATCCTGCTGCAGCTGCGCCTGCCGCGCGCCGTCATGGTCGTGCTGCTGGGGGCGGCGCTCTCGGTGGCCGGGTATCTGCTGCAAACATTTTTTGCCAACCCGATTGCCGGGCCGTTCGTCATGGGCATTTCCAGCGGGGCCAAGCTGGCCGTGGCGCTGACGATGGTCGTCTTTTTGAACCGCGGTCTGCTCACCGGCTCACTGACGCTGATTCTGGCGGCGTTTGCCGGGGCCATGGCGGCCATGCTGTTTGTGCTGGCCGTGGCGCACCGCGTGCAGCAGATGAGCATTTTGGTTATCTGCGGCGTCATGATCGGCTACATCTGCTCGGCCGTCACCGATATTGTCGTCGCCTTCGCGCAGGATTCCAACATCGTCAACCTGCACAACTGGTCGATGGGCAGCTTCTCCGGCATGACCTGGGGCAATGTCGCCACGGCGGCGGCCATCGTTCTGCCCTGCCTGGCCGCCGCGTTTTTGCTCTCCAAGCCGATGGCCGCCTACCAGCTGGGCGAAAGCTACGCCGCCAGCGTCGGCGTGCCGGTGCGGGCGTTTTCCGTGGCGCTTGTGCTGCTGTCAAGCCTGCTGGCGGCCTGCGTCACGGCATTTGCCGGACCGATCTCCTTCGTCGGCATTGCGGTGCCGCATCTGGTAAAACATACGCTGGGCAGTGCAAAACCGCTGCGGGTGCTGCCGGGCTGTGCACTGGGCGGCGCGGCATTCTGCCTGCTGTGCGACCTGATCGCCCGCAGCCTGTTTGCACCCACCGAGCTGTCCATCAGCTCGGTCACAGCGGTGTTCGGTGCGCCGGTGGTCATCTGGCTGCTTGTGCGCCGCCACAGCGGGGAGGGCACGGTATGAGCTGTTGTGAAACGCAAAATCTCGCCGTCGGCTACGGTGCGCCGCTGCTGCGGGACATTGCCCTGCACGCCGAGCGCGGCAAAATTCTGGCGCTCATCGGTCCGAACGGTGCGGGCAAATCCACCCTTTTAAAAACGCTGGCCGGGCAGCTGGCGGCGCAGGGCGGCGCGGTGCTGCTGGACGGGCAGGACCTGACGGCCTACACCCCCAACGCCCGGGCGCGCAAGCTGGCGCTGATGCTGCCCCACACGGCCCGCACCGAGCTGACGTCCTGCTTTGAGGTCGCCGCCGCCGGGCGCTACCCCTACACCGGGCGGCTGGGCATTTTGTCCGATGCCGACAGGCAGCAGGTGCATGACTCCCTGTGCCTTGTCCGGGCGGAGGAGCTGGAGGACCGCGATTTTGCCAGGATCAGCGACGGCCAGCGCCAGCGCGTGCTGCTGGCCCGCGCGGTCTGCCAGCAACCGGAGATTCTGCTTCTGGACGAGCCAACGTCGTTTTTGGACGTAAAGGGCAAGGCGGAGCTCATGGACATCCTGCAAGTGCTGGCACATGAGAAGAATGTGGCCGTCATCGTGACGCTGCATGAGCTGGAGCTGGCCCAAAGGCTGGCCGACGCCGTTGTCTGCGTTGCGCCGTCAGGCGTGTCCGCTGTGCTGGCACCGCAGGACGCCTTTGCACAGGACAATATCTGTGCGCTGTTTGGACTGACCACCGACCAATACGCGGTGCTGTTTGCCGGGAGCGGCGCAAAGCCGAAGCCCCAATTTGAGCACTACATCCGCAGCGGGCAGCGTTTACTGCGCTGCGGCTACACCACCGGCACCTGCGCGGCACTGGGGGCGGCGGGCGCGGCGCGGCTGCTGCTGACCGGACACGCGCCGGAAAGCGTTGGTCTGCGCACGCCCAAGGGCATCGTCGTGGAGGTCGCACCGCAGTTCTGCCGCCTGACGGCAGACGGGGCCGCGTGCGCCATCGTCAAGGACGGCGGCGACGACATCGACGCCACGACGGGTCTGCCGGTCATTGCCGCGGTCACACTGCTGCCCGACGCGCCGCGCACCGTTACGATTGACGGCGGGGCAGGGGTGGGCCGTGTGACAAAGCCCGGCCTCGACCAGCCCGTCGGCGCGGCGGCCATCAACCGTGTGCCGCGGCAGATGATAACCGAGGCGCTTTTGCGGGAGGCGGACGCCGTCGGCTACGGCGGCGGGTTCGCGGTGGTCATCTCCATCGAAGGCGGCGAGGCTGCGGCCAAGCGCACCTTCAACCCGCATCTGGGGGTCGAGGGCGGCCTGTCGGTGCTGGGCACCAGCGGCATTGTGGAGCCGATGAGCCAGCAGGCGCTTCTGGATACGCTTCAAATCGAAATCCACCAGGCAGCGTTGAAAAGCCGCCACCTGATTTTAGCCCCCGGCAACTACGGGCTGGACTACCTGGCCGCCAACTACCCCGCACTGCACGAGATCCCTGTCGTAAAAATCTCAAATTTCATCGGCGAGGCGCTGGATATGGCAGCGGCGGAGCACTTCGCGGAGGTGCTGCTCGTCGGGCATGTGGGCAAGCTCGTCAAGCTGGCGGGCGGCATCATGAACACCCACTCCCGCTGTGCCGACTGCCGCACTGAGCTGTTCTGCGCCCATGCGGCGCTCTGCGGCGCGGACGCGGCGACCTGCCGCGCCCTGATGGACGCCGCCACGACAGACGCCTGTCTGGACATTTTGGACGCCGCGCAGCTGCGGGAGCCGGCCATGGCCAGCCTGCTCACAGCGATCCAGACGCATCTGGACCGCCGCGCGGCGGGGGCGTTCAAGGTCGGCGCGGTGCTGTTCTCAAACCGGAACGGCCCGCTGGGCCAGACAAAAACTGCCGATACACTGTTGAAATTGTGGGAGGAAGCCTGACATGGTACATTTTGTGGGGGCCGGTCCCGGCGCACCGGACCTGATTACCCGGCGCGGCGCGGCCCTGCTGCAAACGGCGGACTGCATCATCTACGCGGGCAGCCTGGTCAACCCGGCGCTGCTGGGGCTGGCGGGGACGGACTGCGCCATCTATAACAGCGCCGAGATGACGCTGGAGCAGGTGCTTGCCGTCATGAAAGAAAACGAAGCAGCGCACAAAACCACCGTGCGCCTGCACACGGGCGACCCCTGCCTGTACGGCGCAATCCGGGAACAGATGGACGCGCTGGACGCCATGGGTATCGCCTACGACGATACGCCCGGCGTGTCGAGCTTCTGCGGGGCGGCGGCGGCGCTGAACGCCGAGTACACGCTGCCCGGCGTCAGCCAGACCGTCATCATCACCCGCATGGAGGGCCGTACCCCTGTGCCCGAAGGTGAGCGGCTGGCCGCGCTGGCCGCCCACGGGGCGACGATGGTCATTTTCCTCTCCATCGGCCTGATCGACAGGGTGCAGGACGCGCTTATGCATGGCGCGTACACCGCCGCGACCCCTGCCGCCGTTGTCTACAAGGCAACGTGGCCGGAACAGAAAATTGTACATTGCACCGTCGGAACGCTGGCCGAGAACACCCGCGCAGCGGGCATCACCAAGACGGCGCTCATCGTCGTCGGGGACTTTTTGGCCGCACAATATGACCGCAGCAAGCTGTATGACCCGGCGTTCACAACGGAGTTCCGCAGGGGAACGGACCGATGACCTGCGCGTACATTGCGTTCACGGCGCGGGGACTGGCGCTGGCGCAGCAGCTGGCGGCAGCCTGCCCCGGCAGCGTGGCCCGCGGCGGTGCGGACGGCGTCCGCCTGACCGATTGGACCGCTGTGCAGTTTGCACAAAACGACGCACTGATTTTTGTAGGAGCTGCCGGGATCGCGGTGCGGGCCATCGCGCCCCACTGCCGCAGCAAGGCTGCAGACCCCGCCGTCGTTGTGCTGGATGAGGGTGGGCGGTTCGCCATTCCGCTGCTGTCGGGGCATCTGGGCGGCGCAAACGAGCTGGCGCAGCGGCTGGCGGCGGTCTGCCATGCCGTGCCGGTCATCACGACGGCCACCGACGGACGCGGCGTTTTTGCCGTGGACGAGTGGGCCAAGCGCCAGAACTGCGCCGTGGCCGAGCCGGAGCGCATCCGCTGCGTGAGCGGGGCACTGCTGGCCGGGCAGAGCGTTTGCTATGCCGCAGACTGGGCTGTTTCCGGCACGCCGCCCGCGGGTGTGGAGCCTGCCGCCGCCGCTGACCGCGCAGATTTTGCGCTGACGCTGACCCCGACGGGTGAGGCGCTGCACCTGATCCCCCGCATTGCGGTGTTGGGTGTCGGCTGCAAGCGCGGCACGACGGCGGAAAAGTTGGAAACAACCTTTGCGGCCTTCTGCGCGGAGCACCATTTTGCCCCGCAGGGCATTGTCCGCGCAGCCAGCATTGACTTGAAAAAGGATGAGCCGGGTCTGGCGGTGTTCTGCCGGGCGCACGGCTGGGAGATGGACTTTTATACCGCCGCTGCCCTGCGCACGGCTAAAGGCCGCTTTACGTCCTCCGGCTTTGTGCAGAGCATCACGGGCGTGGACAATGTCTGTGAACGCGCGGCGGTGCTGGCTGCAAACGGGGTGCTGTTCATCCCGAAGTGGGCGCGGGACGGCGTGACCCTTGCCGTGGCGCTGGCCCCCTTTGCCCTGGATTGGAGATGGAAAAATGATGAACCGTAGTCTTGTGTATGTGGTGGGCCTCGGCCCGGGCGGTGCTCAGTATTTGACCGCCCAGGCGCAGACTGCCCTGCAGGCCGCCGACGTGCTGTGCGGCTACACGGTCTACATCGACCTTGTGCGCCCGCTTTACCCGGAGAAAGAGGTTTACGCTACCGGCATGATGCGGGAGCTTGACCGCTGCCGTTGGGCGCTGGAAACGGCAAAGGGCGGCAAGACGGTGGCGCTCGTCTGCTCCGGCGACGCCGGGGTCTACGGCATGGCCAGCCCGCTGTTGGAGCTGGCGGAGCACTGCCCGGAGGTGGAGGTCGAGATCGTGCCCGGCCTGACCGCCGCTTTGAGCGGGGCCGCGGTGCTGGGTGCGCCGTTGGCACACGATTTTTGCGTGATTTCGCTGTCGGACCGTCTGACGCCGTGGGCCGTCATTGAAAAGCGGCTGGCCTGCGCCGCGGCGGGGGATTTCTGCCTGGCGCTCTACAACCCGTCGTCCAGGGGCCGCGCCGACTACCTGCAAAAGGCCGTACGCATTCTGCGGGACAACGGCAAGGGGCCGGACACGGTCTGCGGGCTGGTGCGCTGCATTGGCCGTGACGGCCAGACCGCACGGCTGCTGACGCTGGCCGAGCTGGAGGATACCGCCGTGGATATGTTCACAACGGTCTATGTCGGCAACGCTGCAACGCAGATTTTACATGGCAGAATGGTTACGCCAAGGGGGTATCGCGGCGTATGAATGTGGTGGTTTTCAGCGGTACAACGGAGGGGCGCAGCTTCTCCCGCGTGCTGGCGGCGCTCGGCGCGGCGGTCACGGTCTGTGTGGCGACAGAGCTGGGGGCCGAGGAACAGGGCTGCGCTGACGGCATCACGGTGCGCACCGGGCGGCTGGACGCCGAAGGAATGACGGCGCTGCTGCGCGGTGCGGCGCTCTGCGTTGACGCGACCCACCCGTATGCCGCCGAGGCAACGCGCAATATCCGTGCGGCGGCAGCGGCGGCGGGAGTTGAATATCCCCGTCTGCTGCGCCCCGCCAGCCCCCTGCCCGCGGGCAGTGTGGTGCTGGCCGATGCCGCCTGGGCCGCCGCGTATCTGGCAGACAGACCGGGGCGCGTCCTGCTGGCGACGGGTGCCAAGGAGCTGCCCGCCTTCGCAGCACTCGACCCGGCGCGGCTCTACCCACGCGTTCTGCCGACGCTGGCAGGTATCGCAGCATGCGAGGCAGCGGGCGTTCCGCACCGCAATATCCTTGCGATGCAGGGGCCTTTTACGAAAGAATTAAATGCGGCGCTGCTGCACCAGTTCCATATCGACTATATGGTCACGAAGGACGGCGGCGCGGCGGGCGGCTTTGCCGAAAAGGCCGAGGCCGCCGCCCGGTGCGGCGTGCAGCTCATTGTGCTGCGCCGCCCGGACGACGCGGGCGAGACCGCTGACACAATTTTACAGCGATGCAGGGAGCTTTTATGAAGATCACATTGGTGGGCATGGGCAGCGGAGCGCCCGGCAGCCTGACAGCGGCAGGGCTGGAGACGCTACGCGCAGCGGAGCTGATCATCGGCGCGCGCCGCCTGCTGGAAAACCTGCCCGAGGGCTGCACGGCAAACCGCGCAGCCCTCTATAAAACGGACGAAATTTGCGCATTGCTGCGGCAGACAGATTGCGCGGAGACCGCGGTGGTTTTCAGCGGCGACACGGGCTTCTACTCCGGCGCGGCGGCGCTCTGCCGCGCATTGGACGACGCGGGTCTGCCGTACACGGTGCTGCCCGGCGTTTCCAGCGTGCAATTATTGGCCGCGGCGCTGGGCCGCCCGTGGCAGGGCTGGCGGCTCGTCTCCGCCCACGGCTGTGCGTGTGACCCGGTGGCCGCCTGCTGCGCAGGCGGGACAACCTTTTTCCTGACCGGCGGCAGCGAGACCCCCGCGACGCTCTGCCAACAGCTGGCGGATGCCGGGCTGGGCGACGCTGCGGCCACGGTGGGGGAGAACCTCGGCACGCCGTCCCAGCGGCTTGTGACCGGCACGGCGCAGGAGCTGGCCGCACAGCGCTTTGCACCGCTCAGTGTCCTGCTTGTGGAAAATGTGCCCGCGCCCCTGCGCCGCACGCCCGGCCTGCCCGATGCAGCGTTCATCCGCGGCAAAACGCCGATGACCAAGCAGGAGGTCCGCGCTGCCGCGCTGGCCAAGCTGGCTGTGCGCCCCACAGATACCCTCTGGGATGTGGGCGCGGGCACCGGCAGCGTCAGTGTGGAGCTGGCGCTGGCCGCCCCTGCGGGCCGGGTCTGCGCCGTGGAGTGCGACGCGGAAGCCTGTGAGCTTATCCGTCAGAACCGCGCAAAATTTGCGGTACAAAATCTGCACCTTACCGAGGGCCTTGCCCCCGCCGCACTGGCAGACTGGCCCGCGCCGGACGCTGTTTTTATCGGCGGCAGCAAGGGCAGTCTGCGGGCTGTCGTCGATGCCGCGCTGGCCGCGAACCCCGATGCACGGCTCTGTATCAGCGCCATTGCGCTGGAAACCTTACAGGAGGCCGTTGCGGCCCTGACGGCCCACGGCCTGACCGCCCAGGTCACACAAATCGCAGTCAGCCGCAGCCGGGCGGCGGGCAGCCTGCACCTGCTCATGGCGAACAACCCGGTTTTCTTGATCGCGAGGGAGTAAAAATGCTGCAATTGGTTCTGGCTGCACCCCGCTCCGGCAACGGAAAAACAACGGCAGCCTGTGCGCTGCTGGCGGTGCTGACTGCCCGCGGCCTGACCCCCTGCGCGTTTAAGTCGGGGCCGGACTACATCGACCCGATGTTCCACCGCGCGGTGCTGGGCGTCGAAAGCCACAATCTCGACCTGTTTTTCTCTGCACCGCAGACCGCCCGCGCACTCTACGCCCGGCACGCGGCGGGGCACGGCGCGGCAGTCGTCGAGGGGGCCATGGGCTACTACGACGGCCTTGGCGGCGTGACCGACACGGCCAGCGCGTGGCAGTTGGCCGATACACTGGACCTGCCCGCACTGCTCGTTGTGCGGCCCAAGGGGGCAAGCCTGACGCTGGCGGCGGAGCTGCGCGGGCTGACGGCGTTCCGCACACCGCACCATATCGCGGGAATTTTGCTCAATGATTGTACGCAAGGATTGTGCGCTCTGCTGAAGCCGATGCTCGAAAAAGAGACTGGTCTGCCCGTGGTCGGCTGCCTGCCGCCGCTGCCCGAGGCCGCGATAGAAAGCCGCCACCTCGGTCTGAAAACCGCCGCCGAGATCGACGATCTGCAGCGCAAGATACAGCTCTTATCCGATGCCGCGCAGCAAACCATCGACTGGCCGCTGCTGCACACCCTGTTTGACCGCCCTGCGCCCGCCGCTGTGCCGTGCACGGTGCCCCCGCCGCGGGTGCGCCTTGCCGTGGCAAGGGACGCCGCGTTCTGCTTTACCTACGCCGAAACGCTGGAGGCACTGCGGGAAAACGGCGCGGAGCTGTGCTTTTTCAGCCCGCTGGCCGACACGGCTCTGCCGGATAACATCGGCGGGCTTTACCTGCCGGGCGGTTACCCCGAGCTGTACGCCGCCCGGCTGGCTGCGAACGCCCCCCTGCGTGCCGCCGTAAAAAGCGCCGTGCAGGGCGGTCTGCCCACCGTGGCCGAGTGCGGCGGCTTTTTGTACCTGGGCCGGACATTACAGGACGCCGACGGCACGCCCCACACGATGGCGGGCGTGCTGCCCGGGCAGGGCTTCAAGGTCGG
>ULSH01011603.1_pt1 | contig 10486 bp, 8 predicted proteins | sample 1956151 | NCBI WGS metagenome assembly ULSH01 (sample SAMEA4835702, study PRJEB28245) | human gut metagenome | biome: gut microbiome; material: fecal sample | place: Denmark | collected 2008 | reverse complement strand
CCAGTCAGAAAGTGCCACGCCCCGCATATAGCCAAAGCACCACTCCTCAACAATCGTCAGCTCGCTGCCATCGACTTCTCGCAAGCCGAATAACGGCTCAAACTGCTCCGGGAATTCGTTCAGACGCTCTGCGGTATCGGCCATATGTTGAAAAGCCAGGTTCATAAAGCGCGTCATCTCTTTCTCTGACGCCCAGCGCGGCACATAGTCAGCCCCACCCCACACGGCAACCAGCCACTGTGCCGGTTCAATCTCTTGCGGAGAACTCAACACCGCCGTCAATAAACCGTCCAGCTCCGCCACATCAAGAATGGCGTGGTCAGTGTTGTATTTGGTCAGAATATCGTCCAGCCATTCCAACTCACTTTCGTTTAACGGTCCCGTTTTCATACGCTTTTCCTTGTGGATCTCAACTCGCCAGCACCTATCTTACATGCCGGTCCGTATCAGAGATACTTTTTGAGTGGCTTTGCCGGTGATTAAAAATTAAGGAGGGTGTAACGACAAGTTGCAGGCACAAAAAAACCACCCGAAGGTGGTTTCACGACACTGCTTATTGCTTTGATTTTATTCTTATCTTTCCCATGGTACCCGGAGCGGGACTTGAACCCGCACAGCGCGAACGCCGAGGGATTTTAAATCCCTTGTGTCTACCGATTCCACCATCCGGGCTCGGGAAGAAAGTGGAGGCGCGTTCCGGAGTCGAACCGGACTAGACGGATTTGCAATCCGCTACATAACCGCTTTGTTAACGCGCCAAATTCTTCAGGCCTTTCAGCCAGACATCCGCTTGACGCCGATGTCTTTTAAACTGGAGCGGGAAACGAGACTCGAACTCGCGACCCCGACCTTGGCAAGGTCGTGCTCTACCAACTGAGCTATTCCCGCATTCATCAAGCAATCAGTTAATCACTTGATTTTATTATCGTCTGGCAATCAGTGCCGCCGTTCGATGCGTTGCATTCTACTTACCTGGCGCGATGAGTCAACGATATTTTTCACCACTTTTGATCGTTTGCTGAAAATTGCGCCGAAACGATCACTGATCAAGCAAATCTGCACGCGCAGCGCTCAAATATTGCAACATTGACCACAGAGTCAGTACCGCAGCCACAAAGAAAAGTGCAATACCGGCGTACTCAACCCAAATGTTCGGACGCCACAGCAGCCAGGCTAACGCCACCATCTGGGCAGTGGTTTTCACTTTCCCAATCCAGGAGACAGCCACGCTACTGCGTTTACCCAACTCCGCCATCCATTCGCGTAGCGCAGAAATAATAATTTCACGGGCGATCATCGTTGCTGCCGGTAAGGTCACCCACCAGCTGTGGTAATGCTCGGTTACCAGCACCATGGCGATAGCCACGAGAACTTTATCTGCGACAGGGTCAAGGAAAGCACCAAACCGGGTACTCTGATTCCAGCGGCGTGCCAGAAAACCATCGAACCAGTCAGTCACCGCCGCGACGCAGAAAATGAGCGCGGCGGCAAACGGCGACCAGGTGACAGGCAGATAAAAGACCAATACAAAGAATGGGATAAGGATGACACGGAACAGTGTAAGCAACGTAGGGATATTAAATTGCATAATGACGGGTAACTATCTGTTGTCAGTAAGATTACCCCTATGTTGCTACAGAGACATCAATGTTTCAACGACCAGAAGATCTTTTCTGCCAGACCTTGCGAAATACCCGGCACTTTTGCAATTTCCTCAACGCTGGCGTTACGTAAACCTTGCAAACCACCCATATATTTCAACAACATTTGCCGACGTTTTGGCCCGATGCCTTCAATGGTTTCCAGGGAACTGGTATTTTTGACCTTCGCCCGTTTTTTACGGTGCCCGCCAATCGCGTGATCGTGTGATTCATCGCGAATATGCTGGATAACATGCAGCGCGGGAGAATCTGGCGGCAAACTAAATCCCTCACCTTCCGGCTCAAAGAACAGCGTTTCCAGCCCAGCCTTACGATCTGCTCCTTTGGCAACGCCAAGTAGCAGCGGATGATTTTTATCCCATGAGACATCCAGTTCGGCGAAGACATTTTTCGCCTGCGCAAGCTGGCCTTTGCCGCCGTCGATAAGGATCACATCCGGGATCTTACTGTCGTCAATGGCTTTACCATAACGCCGACGCAGCACCTGATTCATCGCCGCATAATCATCGCCCGGTGTGATGCCAGTAATGTTATAGCGCCGATACTCCGCACGCAGCGGGCCGTTAGCATCAAACACCACACAGGAAGCGACGGTTTGTTCACCCATGGTATGGCTGATGTCAAAGCACTCCATCCGCTTCACTTCCGGCAATTTCAACACGCTGGCAAGCGCGGTCAGCCGCTGGTGAACGGTAGATTGCTGCGAAAGTTTGCTGGTTAAGGCCGTCGCCGCATTGGTACGCGCGAGTTTCAGATAACGCGCTCTATCGCCACGAGGTTTGGTTTGAACATTAATCTTGCGTCCCGCCAGTTCTGAAAGGGAATCGGCGAGCAGCGTTTTATCGCTAAGATTAAAATCGAGCAGGATCTCACCCGGTAAGGTGCGCATCTGGCTGCCTTGTAAATAGAACTGACCTACGAAGGTTTCCACCACCTCGCTCAGTTCCGTACCGCCAGGCACTTTCGGGAAATAGCTGCGGCTGCCGAGCACTTTGCCCTGACGAATGAACAATACGTGGACACAAGCCATACCCGCATCGAACGCCACTCCAATAACGTCAAGGTCGTCGCCGGTATTGGAAACAAACTGTTTTTCGGTGACACGTCGCACCGCCTGAATTTGGTCGCGAATCCGCGCCGCTTCTTCAAACTCCAGATTCTGGCTGGCAGTTTCCATACGACTAATGAGTTGCGTAAGCACCTGATCATCTTTGCCAGACAAAAACAGGCGCACATACTCGACCTGCTGAGCGTATTCTTCTTCACTCACCAGTCCTTCAACGCACGGCCCCAGACAGCGCCCTATCTGATATTGCAGACACGGACGCGAGCGGTTGCGATAAACACTGTTTTCGCACTGGCGAATGGGGAAAATCTTTTGCAGTAGCGCCAGTGTTTCACGTACGGCATAGCCATTCGGGAACGGGCCGAAATATTCACCTTTGGCATGCTTCGCTCCACGATGCATCGCCAGACGCGGGTGGGTATCGCCACTCAGGAAGATAAAAGGATATGATTTATCATCGCGTAGCAAAACGTTGTAACGCGGCTGATAAAGTTTGATGTAGTTGTGTTCCAGTAACAGCGCTTCGGTTTCTGTATGAGTAACCGTTACATCAATTTGCTGGATCTGGGCGACCAGCGCTTCGGTTTTGCGCGAAGCGAGGTTGCTACGGAAATAGCTGGAAAGCCGTTTTTTCAGGTCTTTCGCTTTGCCGACATAGATAACCGTACCACCAGCATCGTACATGCGATAAACGCCTGGCTGGCTGGTTACGGTTTTTAAAAACGCTTTTGCGTCAAACTGATCACTCACTGACTTGATAATGTCTCCGCATTACACAGACCATGGCGAATTGCCAAGTGAGTCAGCTCAACATCGCCATGAATGTTTAGTTTACTGAACATACGATAGCGGTAGCTGTTCACCGTTTTCGGACTGAGATTGAGCTGTTCTGAGATCTCATTGACCTTCTGGCCCTTGGTGATCATCAGCATAATCTGCAATTCACGTTCAGACAAACTGGCAAATGGGCTTTCTGTTTTTTCTGGTTCGATCTGGCTTAACGCCATTTGTTGAGCGATATCAGAAGCAATGTAACGCTGCCCTGAATAGACAGAACGAATCGCACTCACGACTTCCTGCGGAGCCGCGCCTTTGCTGAGGTAGCCCGCAGCTCCGGCCTGCATGACTTTCGCTGGTAAAGGGTTTTCTGTATGGACGGTAAGCATGATGATTTTGACATCAGCTGTGGAACGCGCGATTTTACGCGTCGCCTCAAGACCGCCAATGCCCGGCATACTCATGTCCATTAGCACCACGTCAACGGCATTTGCCCGGCACCATTTAACGGCGTCTTCACCGCACGATGCCTCACCGACGACTTTTATACCCTTTATATCTTCCAGAATGCGTCGTATCCCTGCGCGCACCAGTTCGTGGTCATCAACAAGTAGAACGTTGATCAAAGGAATATCTCCAGAAATAGGGATAACGCTACTGATAGTTAGTCATTCGTATATTAGCGGTTTTTATTGCAACTTTGAAACGTTAAAAATGGTGGGTATTCGATTTTTCTCTCGTTTTTGTCAATTCGATTGTCCACAGTTATGGTCACGCCCGTCACCAACGGCTTCCGGGATCGTTTCACAGTAAGCCCGGCGATGAAATGTGACAAAAATTGACTTTATTCAGCAAAAATGAAAATCAGCCCGCTGAATATGTAACATTAATTAACCCGAACAATACGGGCAAAAAACATTCATGATAAAAATATTTATTGGTCATTATATTAACGTATTTTATAGTACTGTTGATATCACGCTCAAAAAACAACCACTGCTATTTTTAGCAAAGCTTATGGTATACTCCGCCGCCTTAACATTTTTCACCGCAAATTTTCATTGCAACATGACGAGGAAAATAAATGAGTACGCCTGATTTTTCTACTGCCGAGAATAATCAAGAACTGGCAAATGAAGTCTCCTGCCTGAAAGCGATGCTGACGCTGATGCTGCAGGCGATGGGACAAGCTGACGCGGGCCGCGTGATGTTAAAGATGGAAAAACAGCTTGCGCTGATCGAAGACGAAACCCAGGCTGCAGTATTTTCCAAAACGGTTAAGCAAATTAAACAAGCCTACCGTCAGTAATATAAAACCGGCTGAGAGCGTGCCTTTCAGCCGGTTTTTGCATCTGGCACGCAGAACAGAAAAGAGATCAAATTAAGCCAGTAGCGGCCGCGTAACAGGCAACCTGCGTCTTATTCGGTGCATTGATTTTTTTCTGCATGTTTTTCTGATGGAAATTGACCGTATTCTCAGAGATTGACAAAATCATCGCTATCTCTGCTGATGTCTTACCTTCCGCCGTCCATTTCAGAATTTCTTTTTCGCGCTTGCTGAAATTCATCTCTGGCGTCATCACTATTTCATCATTTAAACGCATCAGAGCCATCAGACTTTCGCGCACCAGTAGCTGCATTTTTAATTGCAGTTCATCACTAAGAATGGGTATTTCGCGCGTGCTGCAACGGGAAAAGGACAAAAAGCCCAACGCCCGATTTGGCAGCATTAAATACTGAGTGACACCGCGGCGTAAACCATGTGCGCGCGCAGCTTCCCATAACGGCTGTGCTTCGCTGAATAAGTCATCATTCCACATTAAATGGCCCTGACTAAAGTTTTCAGGGTTCAGCACCGGATCAATTGCGAGAAATTTTTTTGCCTGATAATAACTAACCCACGACTCAGGGTAATTGGTATAGAAAGCCACTTTAGGTCGCGTGAATGGTACCGGGTGGCGAACACATAACGAATAGTAATCGTACTCCAGCTGCTGAGCCTGAAGCTCTATTTCATGGTAGACCTCTTCTGCGGCCTCCATCCTCTGAAAACGCAACAACATCGTGCGAAGCCAGCTGAAAAAATCCGTATCCTGCATAGTAAACCGCAACGCCCCTGAGAGTGAGTATCATTTATAATGATAATTCAAACTATCACATAAATAAGATTTATATATAATTTATATTATTCAGGCAATGAATTACTTTTGCAAGCCATCGCATTCTCTTATGTTATTAATGAGTTATGCTGATTTGTTAAGCAGTTTTATCACGTTTGAAATGGCGTCCCGCCCCGACTGGTGAATCGTCGGGGCTGATTTTTTCTTATTATTGCAGCAGAAACTTCTCCAGGAACTGGCGGGTGCGAGGCTGCTGAGGATCAGCAAATAACGCTTTTGCTACCCCCTGCTCGACTATCCGCCCCTGGTCCATAAAAATCGCCCGGTCCGCAACATCCCGGGCAAAGCTCATTTCGTGCGTCACAATCACCATCGTGCGCTTTTCCTGCGCCAGCTGACGAATGGTGTTCAGGACTTCGCCCACCAGCTCTGGATCCAGCGCCGACGTTGGCTCATCAAACAAAATCACTTCAGGACGCATTGCCAGAGCACGCGCAATCGCAACGCGCTGCTGTTGACCGCCAGACAAACGACGTGGATAACTGGTTTCTTTACCGGCCAGCCCAACTTTCGCCAGCAGCTCGCGAGCGCGCGCCGTGGCCTCTTCTTTCGGTTCGCCTTTGACGATCACCGGCCCTTCAATAATGTTTTCCAGCACCGTACGATGCGGAAACAGATTAAAGTTCTGGAAGACAAACCCGACGTGCTGACGCAACTGGCGAATCAGCGATTTTTGCTGACTTAATGAACGTGCAGTATCAATAGTGATATCGCCAACGGTGATGGTTCCCGCTTCCGGTTGTTCCAGCAGATTTATGCTGCGTAGCAACGTGGTTTTGCCGGAACCACTCGGACCGATAATAGCCACTACTTCGCCAGGCTTCACCTCAAGGTCGATACCATGCAGCACCGTCTGACCGTGGAATTTTTTCACCAGGTTCTTAACTTCAATGGCACTCATTTGGGTTCCCTCTCCTGGCGATTAAGTTGATTCTCAAAATGGTTCTGCAACGTCGATAACACAGTCGCCATAATCCAGTAGATGAGCGAAGCCGCCAGGTACATGGTGAACACCTCCAGCGTGCGCGAGGTAATCAACTGCGCCTGACGGAACAGCTCCGGCACCTGGATTGTCGCGGCCAGCGACGTATCTTTTACCAGGCTGATAAAGCTGTTCGACAGCGGCGGCAACGCCACCCGCGCCGCCTGTGGCAAAATCGCGCGACGCATGGTCTGCCATGGCGTCATACCAATACTGGCTGCAGCTTCCCACTGACCTTTATCAATAGAAGAAATGGCGGCGCGCAGCGTTTCGGCAGCATAGGCGGCAGTGTTCAGCGACAGACCAATCATTGCTGACGGAATGGGATCTAGTTCGATGCCAAACTGCGGCAAGCCGTAATAGATCATAAACAGTTGGGCGATGAGCGGCGTACCACGAAAAATAGAGATATAAAAACGCGCCAGCCAGCGCACGGGCCAGATTGGCGAAAGGCGCATCAGCGCGAGAATAAACCCTAGCAGTAAGCCAAAAAACATGCCGCCGATACTGAGTTGCAGCGTATACCCAGCCCCTTTCAGCAGGAACGGCAAGGAATCAATAACCAGTTGTATACTTTCTTGCATGAGCGTTTCCGGAGCTAAACGTGGGGATGATAGGCGAACAGCGCAGGCGCACCGCCGGTATGAATAAACAGAATCGGCCCTTCATCTTTGAAGCGTTTCTGACTGATACCGTCAATCAGCCCCGCCATCGCTTTTCCGGTATACACAGGATCAAGCAGAATGCCTTCCAGCCGCGCCAGCAATTTCACTGCTTCCATGCCTTCGTCGTTCGGCACGCCGTAGCCAGGTGCAAAATAGTCATCCCAGAGTAAAATTTCCGCTGATGCGGTCAGCTCCAGTTCTTTCGCAATCGCCTGTTGGAGGTTAACCACTTTCGGCAATTGATCGGCAACAGAACGCGACACAGTCACGCCAATCAGTTCGCTTTCAGGCATCAGGTGTTCCAGCCCAACAGCCAGTCCGGCGTGAGTTCCGGCACTGCCCGATGCGACCACCACCGACGAAATATTAACTGCCCCTTCACACTGTTGCGCGATTTCCAGCGCACTCTCCACATAACCCAGCGCGCCCAAAGCATTAGAACCGCCAACCGGAATGACATACGGGCGAAAGCCTTGTGCTTCGACTCGCATCGCCAGCTCTTCCAGTTGGGTATTGGGATCGGTCAGTGCGTCGCACATTTCAATCTGGGTATTGAACAGATCCAGCAACAAACGATTGCCGTTGGTTAAATAGTTTTCCGCGGTTGTACCAATAGGATTTTCCAGCAGCGCCACGCAATGCAGACCGAGTTTCGCAGCGACTGCGGCAGTCTGGCGCACATGGTTAGACTGGATCGCCCCGGCAGTAATCAGCGTATCGGCACCTTCACGCAGAGCATCTGCCGCGAGAAATTCCAGCTTACGTAATTTATTGCCGCCCATTGCCATGGGAGTGACGTCATCCCGTTTGATGAAAATTTCCCGTCCAAGATAATCAGAAAAGCGCGGCAGATATTCGAGCGGCGTTGGCGCGCCGATAAACTCCAGCCGTGGAAAACGGGTTAAATTATGCAGTGGCATAACAGCCTCCGATGTGTGTTGTTGTGATTTTCTTATTATGCACGCTGAAAACGCGTAAATAAAAAAGGCGCTAGTGAAAGCGCCCTTTTTTGTCATTATGCTGATTATTTGGTCACATCAGCACCAAACCATTTTTCGGAAAGGGCTTGCAAAGTGCCATCTTTTTGCATTTCCGCAATTGCATCATTCACCGCTTTCAGCAGGTCTTCATTTCCTTTACGCAGCGCCACGCCAGACTCCTGACGGGAGAATGCTTCACCGGTTACTGCCAGCGTATCGTTGGTTTTCTTCACCAGATCCAGCGCCGCCAGACGATCAACGAGGATCGCATCGATACGGCCTACGCGCAGATCCTGATATTTGGTCGGGTCATCATCATAGGTACGCACATCCACGCCCTGAACATTCTGACGCAGCCACTCTTCATAGTTGGTGCCCAGACCGACACCCACTTTTTTGCCTTTCAGATCATCAGCCGTTTTAATGGTGCCTTCGTTACCTTTTTTCACCAGCGCCTGAATACCGGAAATGGTGTACGGGGTAGAGAAATCGTATTTTTTCTTGCGCTCGTCAGAAATGGTGACCTGGTTAATCACCACATCAATGCGTTTAGAGTCCAGCGACGCCAGCATACCGTCCCATTTAGTCGGTTTTAGTGACGCCTCAACGCCAAGATGTTTTGCCAGCTGTTGGGCAAATTCCACTTCAAAACCGGTTAATTTGCCGTCATCCCCCTGAAAACTGAACGGCGGATAAGTTCCTTCCAGCCCTACCAGCAGCGTGCCGCGCTCTTTGACTTTATTAAGCAGACCTTCATCTGCAAAACTTTTAACGCTCATACCCGCAACCAGCGCCACGGCCATCACACCCATCAATGCCTGACGTCCCAGATGTGCTAATTTCATATTTACCCCGAATGTTGTTATGTCTGTTTGCAGTGTAGAGCCATTGTTTGTAAACACAAAAACAACTCCGCTACATCTTATTCTTATTTAATATATATCAGAAGCAGGTTGGCTGGAGGATTTCTGCACAAGTCCGGTACACGTTTGACGCTGATAGTGTTGATACTTCCGTAACGCGATGCGGTAATTGTTGGTGCTGGTGGAGGGCAGCCACGGGGCGAGGATTTCATCAAGGAAACCGTCCTGCAGCTGGTCGAGGGAAATATTTTGCTCGTGTAGATGATTCCCCAAACGGCGCAGACGAACGACATATTCACGCACCGTACCAGGGCTCATTTCAGTTTGCTCAAAAAGAAATTGCTTAAAGCCGATAATATCGAAAAAATCACTCTGCGTTTTGCAATGTAAATCACCGCAAAATCGGCACAATGCCGCCCATGATTGTTGTTCCACTTGCCAGCCATTTTCATCAAGCAGCGTGTCCAGGCGGGAAATCTCGATTTTATTCACTATTTTGCCGTCGCGAACTAAGGTAATGCGATCGAGTAATTTACGGCAATGCGCGCAATGGGTCTGGCTGTGTTTAAAGTCTTTAAGATAGCGGCTTAATGGCCGTCTTTTCAGGTGCTGCACCATCATTAAGAACTCCTGGTAGTCAAAATTAAAGTGCGGCATTTACTGACGTTATAACTTACCCAGTTTAGTGCGTAACCGTTTAATAGCCTGGCTGTGTAACTGACTGACCCGCGATTCCCCGACCTCCAGCACCGCGCCAATCTCTTTGAGATTCAGCTCTTCCTGATAATAGAGGGTTAATACCAGTTTTTCGCGCTCCGGCAACGTTTCGATGGTTTCCATCACCCGCTGGCGCAGATTACTGTCCAGCAGTTGTTGTAGCGGGTTTTCTCGCTGATGATCATCAGTAACCAGTTCGATGCTATCGCCGTGCTCTTCGCGCCACTCATCGTAGGAGAAGAGCTGGCTGTTATTGGTGTCGAGCAACATTTGGCGATAATCGGCAATATCGATCCCTAAACGTTCCGCTACCTCAGTTTCCGTGGCGTTGCGGCCAAGTTCCTGCTCCAGTTGCCCTATTGCCTGTGCCACTTCACGCGCGTTGCGTCGCACGCTGCGCGGCACCCAGTCACGGCTGCGAAGTTCATCCAGCATAGCGCCACGTATACGCTGCACTGCGTAAGTTGTAAATGCCGTTCCTTGTAGGGCGTCATAGCGTTCGACGGCATTAAGTAACCCAATGCCGCCCGCCTGTAGCAGATCGTCAAGTTCCACGCTCGCGGGCAGTCGAACCTGCAGGCGCAATGCTTCGTGA